>Ga0302213_1000985_pt1 | contig 14336 bp, 3 predicted proteins | sample II_Fen_N1_2_FD_194583 | JGI IMG/M metagenome (GOLD analysis project Ga0302213, IMG submission 194583) | Peat permafrost microbial communities from Stordalen Mire near Abisko, Sweden - II_Fen_N1_1 | ecosystem: Environmental > Terrestrial > Soil > Wetlands > Permafrost | place: Sweden: Abisko... | reverse complement strand
ATGTTACTAAATGGACATTAGATGGAATAGCCGTTAACGGTATGTTGATTTTCGCCGATGGTACAGGTGCCCAGGCAAAAGGAATTTACTATTGGAATTCAACTCAATGGTCAAGGGTGACTAATTCTGATGAATTGTCAGCATTAATTGTAAATTATACTACTGTTTCAAATAGCTCAACCGGCAATAAGTTAAAGACTACGGTTAATGGTAAAGTTGCAGATGAAGTATCCATCATTAACGCTATCACAAACACTCTAACCGGAAATATTCTAGAAACCTCTGTAAATGGAATAAAAGCTTCTGTTGATTTGAGTCCGATTGTTACGGCAAATACTACTAATAGTTTAACTGCAAATGATAATTTTACTCTTAAAAGTAATGTAAATGGCGTGATTTCTGATTTGACACCTGCTACCGGAGTTATTGCCAAAACATTGGGATTTGACACTACCGGAAAACTCGTAAATCAAGAAACCAGTGCTAATGCTATTACTAATGATCTCTCCATTAGTGGAAATACATTGACATCCAATGTGAATAATGTTTCTAAATCGGTAAATGTTGTAAACGGTATTACAAACACTTTAACCGGAAATACTTTAGAAACCTCTGTAAATGGAATAAAAGCTTCTGTTGATTTGAGTCCGATTGTTGCTGCTACAGTTACTACCAATGCCAACCTCACGGGTGAGGTCACTTCGATTGGAAATGCTACAACTATAACCGATAAAGCTGTAACATTAGCAAAAATGAATGATTTGTCTACGGGTTCATTAATAGGCAGAAATACTGTCGGTGCCGGTAGCCCCGAAGCTCTTGATCTTGCAACAGTACGTACAATGCTAAGCATACCTGCAGATGCCAGTTTTAATATCGACCGCAATATCACTTTGCCAGGATTAAGTGTTACGGGTCAAAATCTGGGAGCCGGCGGCAAGACCATGGCTCAATTCTTTGAGGCTTTTTTCTTTCCGGCTGTGGCAGCAACACCGCCTGCAAGCACCCTTACCACCACAACTACTACCTTTCCTTACAGCACCTGGAAAAGTTGGGGCAATCCACCTTCAAGCAATCTTTCGTTTGCCTGGAGTGTAACCAATTTAAGCCTTACAGATAACACGGATGATAAAGCAATTACTTCCATCAAACTTAAAACCGGAGTAACCGAACTTGCTAACGTTACCCCTACAGGTGGCAATCAAAGCGGAAGCTTCACCGGAATTCCTTTTGCCAACACTGTGCTCGATACTAAGACAACATTCACCAAAACATATACCCTGGAAGTGATTGATGCACAACCTCAAACTATGTTGAAGAATATTGTGTTAACCATGAGCCCTGCCATTCGTCTTACTTACGCAGTGCCAACTTTGTCACCTTCAACCACAGTATATGAATACGATGTAAATAATAAGGCAGTCACGTTAAATTGGTCAATTACCCCAAATGATGAAACCATTACCAATATATCGGTTGATGGAACCTCAACCGGAAGTACTTCTTCCACCGGATTACAGGCTGTAAACTTTAAAACCATTGCCAACGGCGGTACAGTGTCTAAAACTTTCCCTTTGATTGTCACCGGGAATATATACGGTGCGGGAACTGCTCAAAATTCGGCTGCAGTAAGTTGGGATAACCGTTTGTACCGGGGTACTATAACCTCTTCAGTTATTCCAAGCGATGGAAGCTTTGCCTTTACTGATACTCAGATAAAAGCATTGTCATCGGAAACCAAACTCGGCGGTAACTGGAAATCAACAGCCGGATATGACTTTGTATGCGGAGCCGGTGGGCAATATGTTGTTTTTGCTTACCCGGATGATGCAGTAACTCCGGTAGTTCAATACTATGATTCGAGTTTCAGTTCATGGATGACTTATCCGGCAGCAGATCTTAATATAATTAACAGGATGAATTTTGTCAATCAGAATGGGTATACAGGAACCAATTATAAAGTGATTATTGTTTGTGTTCAGTATTTTGGTCAAACAGTTAAAATAAGAATTCAATAATAGTTGCTTGTCAACGAAAATAAATTATTATGAAAATAGTAACTAATTATAGTTTAAGGGTTATACACCTTATCCTTTTCTTATTATTCATCGGGTTTAGTTCTTTGTATGCTCAGTTTAAAATGGGTAATACGCTGGCTCCTTTATCGGGGAGTCTTTATCCAATTATTTATTCAAATGATGCCAAGGGCGGATTTCATCAGGTTGCAACCATTGCCGAACTAAAAGCAATACCAACCTTGCGAAGGCAGGAGGGAATGCTTTGTACGGTGTTGGATGCAGGCTCTGGAACGCCTAAAACCTATCAACTGATCGGGGGAATCATGGATGCTAACTGGGTAGTGTTTGTCTCAGGAACAGGAACAGGAACATCCGTTTCTAGTTTTAGTGATCTATCAGGTCTGCCAACAACCATTGCCGGATTTGGTATCACCGATGGTATGTCAACAGCACATCCCGCTAATGGAATTACTTCGACAAATATTACCAATTGGACCACCGCTTTTGGTTGGGGGGATCATGCAGGTTTGTATCGTCCGGTCACTTACGTACCTGCATGGAGCGAAATAACTTCAAACCCATTCTCTTTTAATTCCGTAGCTGATGGTCAATTATTAAAGTATGATTCAGGTTCGTCCAGTTGGGTAAACTGGACACCGGATTTTGTTACAGCTGCTACTGAAACTGATCCACTATTTACAGCTTGGAATAAAAGTACCGGAATTAGTATTACCGCTTCGCAAGTGAGCAACTTTCAAACCAACGTTACCAATAATACGGCTGTATTAGCAAATACAGCGAAGATTACCAATGCCAATCATACCGGAGATGTAACTGGGTCAGATGCTCTAACGATCACCGATAAAGCAGTTACCTTGTCAAAAATGAATGATATTGCTACTGCAAGGATATTAGGAAGAAATACTGCAGGTACTGGGTCTCCCGAAGAGCTGGATGCTGCCACTGTGAAAGCGATATTGAATTTAGCAGACAATGTAAGTTTTAATATTAACCGTCCGATAACGTTGTCAGGAAATAACAATACCGGACAAAATTTGGGTGCAGGCGGTAAAACAATGTCTCAATTTTTTGAAGCTTTTTTCTTTCCTTCAGTGCCGGCAACACCACCAACTAATACATTTACGACTACACAAACACCACTTATAGTACCTTATAGTACATGGAAAACCTGGAGTGGCGGGGTGAATCCACCAACGAAAAATGTAGATTTTAGCTGGAGTGTAACTAATAATAGCCTTACCGATAATTCGGATGACAAAGCTATTACTTCCATAAAACTGAAACCGGGAGCAGACTCACCTATTGCAGTAACGCCTAACGGTTTGGCAACTCAAACCGGAACTTTTACTGGAGTATCATTTAATAATCCTTCGTATCTCCCAAAGGTAGATTTCAGTAAAACTTATACTCTTGAAGTTGTTGATGCCCAGCCGAATACAGTTACATCAACTATCACTTTAACCATGAAAGCAGCTATCCCGCTCACCTACACAGCTCCGACCATAGCAACTACGCTATTTGAATACAAAACTACCGATGAGAGTGTAAACCTGAACTGGAGCATAACTTCTAACGATGAAGGTATTAATTCGGTTATGATTGATGGAATCTCAAAAGGAAATACTGCTACGGGATCAACAGCACTAGTCTTAAAAACCACTGATGCGTCCAGGACTTATACCATGACCGTCGACGGAAATATTTATGGTGTAGTAGGAAGTAAAAATTCGCCTAGTGTAAGCTGGACCAATCGCTTGTACAGGGGTACTATTACTTCTTCCGTTCCTCCAAGTGATGTAACTTTTAATTTCTCGGATGATCAAATTAAGGCACTTTCTTCAGAAAACAAACTCGGTGGCGATTGGAAAGCTACAGCTGGTTCTGACTTTGTTTGCGGGGCAGGCGGACAGTACGTTTGTTTTGCTTACCCTGATGATAATAAAACTCCAGTAGTTCAATATTATGATTCGAATTTCAGTTCATGGATGTCTTATTCGGCATCAAATGTCACTGTTATCAACAGACCTAATTTTAGTAACCAGTTTGGGTACACCGGAACAAATTATAAACTGGTCTTTGTCAATGTCCAATACTTTAACGCAACGGTAAAAATACGACTGCAGTAAATTAATTATAGTTCTAGTATTAATGAATTTTTAATTTCATAGCAATGAATATATCAACATATAATATGAACAGAAAACTCCTGATAGCGATTTTAATATTGTTCATTGGAATAAATTCTTCCAATGCACAATTTAGAATGGGTAATACGCTGACTCCTTTGACGGGAAATTTATATCCGATTATATTGTCAAACGATGCTCAGGGAGGTTTACATCAGGTTGCCACCATTGCCGAACGAAATGCAATCCCTGCATTAAGAAGGCAGCAGGGTATGCTTTGTGCAGTTTTGGATGCCGGATCGGGTACACCCAAAACCTATCAGTTAATTGGGGGGATTTTGGATACTAACTGGGTCAATTTTGTCTCAGGAACAGGAACATCCGTTTCTAGTTTTAGTGATCTATCAGGTCTGCCAACAACCATAGCCGGATTTGGAATTACTGATGCAATCTCAACTGCTCATGTAGTAAATGGGATTACTGGCTCTAATATTACCAATTGGAACACTGCATTTGGCTGGGGTAATCACGCCGGGATGTATCGTCAGTTGAGCTGGGTTCCTACCTGGACTGATATTACTTCAAATCCATTTGTTTTTTCCTCTGCCGCCAACAACCAATTGATTAAATACAATTCAGGTTCCGGTAAATGGGAAAACTGGACCCCCAATTACATTTCAGGGTATACCGAAACGGACCCGGTTTTTGGAGCATGGAATAAAAGTACTGGTATTATTATTACTACTTCACAGATCAGCGATTTTTCCAACACCGTAACAGGAGACCTTTCTTTAGAAACTAACAAAAGGATCGCTGCTGATGCCATCATTGCATCCAATCTGAGCGAAGAAACAACAAGGGCAATTGCATCAGAAGTAACAAAAGAAAATGTCACCAATAAAGTGACTTTCAATTCAGCATTGTCAACAAATGCACATTATCCAAGTGCAAAATTAATGTATGACCAATTACTTTTAAAAGTAAATACCATACCAGGGAAAGTTTTATCCACCAATGATTATACTGCAGCTGAAAAATCAAAAGTTTCTACGATTTCAGGCATCAATACCGGTGATCAGGATTTAAGTGTATACGCAATGCTGTCATCACCTGCGTTTACTGACATCCCAACTGCACCAACCGCTGAATCTGGAACAAACTCAACACAAATTGCCACTACCGCATTTGTTTCCACGGCTGTTGGTTCGGCTATTGTGGCAGCCTCTATACCCGATGCTGGTTCTGCAATAAAGGGTAAAATACAATTGTCCGGCGATTTAACAGGCACCGCGGATCTACCTGTAATTGCTCCTCTCAGGATTGACAATGGTAAAATTGCAGATAATACCATCACCAATGGTAAAATTGCTTCGACAGCAGCCATTGCGGATACAAAACTCGCAACCATCTCATCTGTTGGCAAAGTTCTTAACTCTGCAACCACAGCTACTAAAGTCAATACACCAAGCACCATTGTTGAAAGAGATGCCAATGGTGATTTTAGTGCAGGTACCATTACAGGTAACCTGGAAGGAACTGCATCTATTGCTACCCATGCAATCACTGCCGATAATGTATCCGGAACAATACCCGTAGACAAAGGTGGTACGGGCGCCATCACCGCCCCTGCCGCTTTGGTAAACCTTGGTATTGGAAGTGTCAACAATACCAGTGATGCCAACAAACCTATCAGTACCGCTCAACAGACAGCATTGAATGCAAAAGTAAACAGCTCATTGGTAGGAGTGCCCAATGGAGTGGCCAGCCTGGGCAGTAATGGGTTGATTCCTACCGCCCAGATCCCACCCATATCCTTTACCTCCGTTCAGGTACTGGCCAATGAGGCTGAGATGCTTGCATTAACAGGTGCGATTCAGGGAAGTATGGTTGTCAGGACTGATAACAATAGAAATTATGTCCTTGCCGCCTTGCCTTCTTCAACTTTAGGAAACTGGGTTCAGTTGGTATCAACAGGATCGAATGTACAAAGTGTAAACGGGAAAATTGGTACCATTATATTAACGGCCTCCGACCTGAACCTGGGCAATGTTCAGAATACATCTGACGCTAATAAAGTGATCAGTAATCCCACTTTGGCGGCTCTAAATTTAAGAGAAGAAATCATTAATAAATCAACTGATGTGAATCTGGGAAACAATGATGTATTGTATCCTTCCCAAAATGCGGTAAAATCTTATGTTGACACTAAAGTAGCAACAGGAATTGTAAATGCTACTACCATCAGTACCGGGGTCATTCAGCTTGCTGGCGATTTAGGAGGAACCGCAACACTTCCGGTAGTAACCAGAGTAGGAGGATCAACCGCAGCCAGTATTTATTCTGCTACCACTGCTGCCAATGCAGCCACCTCTTCACTCACAGGCTCCACCCTAGTAAAACGCGATGGTAGTGGTAACTTTACCGCCGGCACCATCACAGCCACCCTGAATGGCAACGCGACCACCGCCACCACCGCAGCCACTGCGACCAATGCAACAACTGCGACCAATATAAGCGGGATTGTAGCTATATCCAATGGTGGCACAGGCGCTACCACCCTTGCAGGCGCTAAATCCAACCTGGGACTGGCCAATGTGAACAATACAACTGATTTGGCCAAACCAATCAGTACCCTCACTCAGGCTGCTTTAAACCAAAAAGTCAATCAGGCGCTGGTAGGAGTTCCCAACGGGTTGGCTACTTTAAATGACATGGGGTTGGTTCCCACCAGCCAGATACCACCACTGTCGTTTACCACCGTCATGGTTTTAAGCAGCGAAACGGACATGCTTGCCTTGAATGCTCCTTTGGTAGGAAGTATGGTCATTCGTACGGATAATAATTCCAACTATATTTTGGCCTCCTTACCGGCAACAGACATAGGCAATTGGGTAAAATTACTCACAATGGGGGCTGGTGTTCAGACTGTCAACGGACAAACAGGAATGGTTTATTTAACCAGTACAGATTTAGGTTTGGGTCAGGTTGAGAATACTGCAGATATCAATAAACCAATCAGCACCCTTACCCAATCAGAACTGGATTTAAAAGAAATTATAAGTAATAAATCGACTGACCCCCTTTTAGGAACGGATGATTTACTATATCCTTCCCAAAAGGCGGTGAAAATATATGTGGATTCCAAATATTCCGCAGGATTAGCAGATGCAACAGCTTCAGTAAAAGGAAAAATAAAGTTGGCCGGAGATATAGGCGGAACAGCAGACCTGCCAACGGTTACCCGGGTGGGAAATTCATTGGCCAATAGTGTCAGTAATGCCACCATTTTAACCAACACGGCAACTGATCTCAACACTCCCGGTATGATTGTAAAACGCGATGGAAGTGGCAATTTTTCAGCCGGTATCATTACTGCCACTTCTCTTTTGGGAAATGCCACCAGCGCTACCACTGCCATTTCAGCCACCAATGTAACGGGAGTGGTACTTCCTGCCAATGGTGGAACAGGTGCTTCCTCTACCAGCAAGGCGTTTGTTTTTGCTGGACCCTCCGGCGCTGCCGGGGTGCCTTCCTTCAGGGCTTTGACAGTTTCTGATTTACCCCCGGAGGTTAACAATTTCCTTCCTTTAGTGGGAGGAACCCTGACGGGTGCGATCAATGGGACTACCGCTGCATTCAATTCCCTGGGGGTGACAGGCGCAGCAACTGCCGCCACTGTCAATGGATTAAACCTGACTTCCATGGCTACCGGATTTACCCTGACTGGGGGGACCAACACTCCAAAAACACTTATTGTAAACAATGATGCCATTGTAGCCGGAACCAATAGCGGAGATGTGGTTATAAATCCAGCCAGTCAATCTTATTTGACTATTTCAGGACAATCGCTGACGGCCGGTTTGGTGAATCTAAACAATCAGACTACCGGCACACTGCCGGCATCCGGCTTTCCTGTCCTCACCGGGGATGTCACTACTTCAGGGGGATCATTGGCATCAACCATCGCCCCCAATGTTGTGACCACTTCAAAAATAGCCAATGGAAACATTACTTATGCCAAAGTACAACCGGTTACCCTAAAAACATTGTTAGGGAATCCGACTGCAACTACCGGCGCTGTTTCTGAAATTACCCTGGGATCGGGATTGAGTTTTACCGGCACCACTTTAAATACCACCAACACCGGAACTCTTACCAATATAACCGGAACAGATAACAGGATCGTTATTGGGGGAACAGCCACCGTTCCAACCATCGATATAGCGCCTGCTTATGTGGGTCAAACCAGCATCACTACCCTTGGCGCCATTGGGACAGGGGTGTGGAACGGCAGCCTGGTTGCACCTGCTTACGGTGGTACCGGAATGAATAATGGCAGCAATACTTTAACCTTAGCCGGCAACCTGGCCACCTCGGGTGCCTTTCCTGTCACTTTGACTTCAACAGCCGCTACGGCAGTTACTTTGCCCACATCAGGTACTCTGGCAACTTTAGCAGGAACTGAAGCATTAACTGGTAAAACAATCAACGGATTAACGCCAGCAGTCGGACCAACAGGATTTACTATTGCGGGTGGTACTTTATCCAGAACATTGACCGTGAATTCGGATGCATCGGTCAGTGGAATCAATACCGGCGACCAAACTTTATCAAGCATCGGCGCTGTTGGCAGCAATGCTTTAATAGTAGCTGCGACCAATACTAAAATAACTTATGATGCAAAAGGGTTGGTTACCAGTGGTTCTGCTGCGACAACAAATGATATTGCGCCTTCTACCGATAAAAATTACGTGACCGATGCACAAAAGATTGTAATTAATAATACTTCAGGTGCAAACACCGGTGATCAAATCAATGTAACAGGTACCGCAGCCAACGTAACGGGCATTGTTTTGGGAAATAACGGAGGAACCGGAATCAATAACAGTGGAAAGACAATTACTCTTGGGGGAAATGTGATCACAGGGGGCAACTTAACGACCTCAGGCGCTTTTACAACCACCCTGACTTCAACAGCCACCACCACTCTTACCTTGCCAACTACCGGCACACTGGCTACTTTATCAGGAACAGAAGCATTGACCGGGAAAACAATCAACGGGTTAACACCCACGGCTATCTCCACAGGTTTTACGATCGGTGGAGGTATCATCCCTAAAACATTGACTGTCGCTTCGGATGCAACGGTTAGTGGAAACAATACAGGTGACCAGACCTTGTCAGGTTTGGGAGGGGTTACAGGCAATGCTTTAATTGCCGGCGCTACTTATACCAAAATAACCTACGATGCAAAAGGATTGGTTACCGGTGGCGCTGCTGCAACAACCGCGGATATTGCTTCTTCTCTGGATAAAAACTATGTTACCGATGCGCAAAAGACAGTCATTGGTCAAACATCAGGCATCAATTCAGGCGATCAAACCCTTGCCGGATTACTCGGGGTTCCAAGCTCACGGACTGTCAATACAATAGCATTAACGGCTGACATTGTATTAACTCCTGATAACATGGATGATGGCGCAACCGCTCATAAATTCGTAGCGGCAACAGATATTGCAAACTGGAACAACAAACAAGCAGCATTGGGCTTTACTCCTGAAAATATAGCCAATAAGGTGAATGATATTTCTGCAACTTCAACAGTTGATCAATATCCAAATGCCAAATTAACATTTGACCAGTTGGCATTAAAATCCCCTCTGGCATCTCCTGATTTTACTGATATCCCAACAGCTCCAACAGCTGCGGTGGGTACAGCTACCAATCAGATTGCCACTACTTCATTTGTGAGCAATGCCGTTTCATCAGCTACCCCAGATGCAACGACCACATTAATAGGTAAAATTAAATTAGCAGGCGACCTGGCAGGAACAGCAGATGCTCCAGTAATAGCACCTTTAAAGATTGACAATTCTAAAATCTCTGAAACTGCAAACATCGCGGATACCAAACTGGCAACCATCCAAACACCGGGAAAGGTAGTCAATGCAGCTACAACAGCTACTGCCGCGAATACTCCAGGTGCAATCGTTGCAAGAGATGCCAGCGGAAATTTTACCGCAGGTACCATCACAGCCAACCTCACAGGAAATGCATCAACCGCAACACTTGCAACCTCTGTAACCAACAATGCTTCCCTTACCGGCATGGTGACCAGTGTGGGGAATGTAACAACCGTTGTAACCAATGCCAATTTAACCGGAGCAGTGACTTCATCAGGCAATACAACCTCTATCGCTGCAAAAGCTGTCACTTTAGACAAAATGAGTGACATGGCTACCGGCACCCTGATATACAGAAAAACTGCATCAACCGGCGTTCCTGAATTACAAACACTCGCTACTCTAAAAACTGATTTAGGTCTGACAGGGAATAATTCCGGCGATCAAACAAATGTTATCGGTACGTCTGCCAATGTTACAGGCGTTGTCTTGGGAATTAACGGAGGAACCGGAATTGCCAATAGTGGAAAAACAATTTCTTTGGGTGGTAACCTTACCACTTCCGGCGCTTTTACCACGACACTGACTTCAACAGCAACTACTGCTCTTACATTACCTGCAACTGGTACTTTAGCAACATTAACAGGTGCAGAAGCACTGACAAATAAAACAATTAATGGATTAACTCCAACAGCTGTTTCCTCAGGTTTTACAATCGCTGGTGGTACAACATCCAAAATATTAACTGTTTCTTCAGATGCAACCGTGAGCGGATCTAATACCGGTGACCAAATATTACCTACTTTAACCAGTTTAGACGCTGTTCCAACTTCAAGAACTATTAATACAAAAGCCTTGTCGTCAAACATTATTCTGGATCCTGATGATTTAAATGATGCCTCAACCAATAATAAGTTTGTAACGGCTGCCAATATTGCCAATTGGGATAGCAAACAAGAAGCTGGAGCTTATTTAATAGCAGCTGATATTACAGCCAAAGAAGAAATTGCAAATAAAGTAACCTCTTTTGTAACGCCAACAAATATTCAATATCCCGGCGCGAAACTCGTATCTGATCAGTTGAATTTAAAAGTTGCGAAAACGACAACCGTGAATGGTTATGCCTTAAGTTCAAATGTAACAATTACAGCATCTGATGTCAATTTAGGGAATGTAACCAATGAAAGTAAAGCGACCATGTTTGCTTCCCCTGTTTTCACAGGAACAGTTTCAGGTATTACGCCAACAATGGTGGGACTGGGAAATGTAAGCAATACTGTGGATTTAGCAAAACCCGTTTCTACTGCTACTCAAACTGCCCTTGATTTAAAAGCCAATATTGCATCTCCAACCTTTACCGGTATGATCACCGGGAACCTTACAGGGAATGTAGCTGGAAATGCTACCACTGCAACGACTGCGTCAACGGTCACAACCAATGCCAATTTAACAGGTGATGTTACTTCAGTAGGTAACGCAACTACCATTGGAGCAAATAAAGTTACGTATGCCAAAATGCAGACTGTATCAGCCTCCAGGTTGTTAGGCAATCCAACTGCAGCTACAGCCAATGCTTCGGAAATAACAGTGGGAAGCGGGTTGAACTTAAGTGTTGGTGGTATATTAAGTTCTACCTTGGCAGGGGGGTCTGTAACAACTTTATCAGTTGCTACAGCCAATGGTATAAGCGGATCGGTAGCAACACCATCCACGACCCCAGCCATCACATTAACCCTTGGAGCAATAACGCCAACTTCGGTAGCTGCTTCAGGAAATCTTTCTGGGACACAATTAACTTCAACTGTTGCTACAGGAACCGCACCTTTGGTGGTAACTTCAACCACCCCGGTAGCCAATTTAAGTATTGGCGGAAATGCTGCCACTGCAACGACTGCGTCAACGGTCACAACCAATGCCAATTTAACCGGTGATGTAACTTCATTAGGAAATGTGACTACGATTGCTGCAAATGTGATATCAAATGCAGATTTAAATATAGTGCCTACAGCTACGCTGAAGGGTCGTATTACAGCAGCTACAGGCGATGTGGAAGATTTAACAAAAGCACAGGTATTATCACTGCTGAATGTGGCTGATGGCGCCAACAATTACGTTCATCCTTTGGGCGATGGTAATTTACATGTTCCTGCAACAGGCGCAACAAATAATGGAAAAGTTTTGACAGCGGGAGCAACAGCAGGTTCTGTAAGCTGGATAACTCCAACAATCGGAACAGTAACAACTGCATCTGTAGTTACCGCCAATGGTGTTAGCGGCACTGTCGCTACTTCGACTACAACTCCTGCGATTACGCTTACGCTTGGTGCAATCACCCCGACCTCGGTTGCTGCAACTGGTGCAATAGCTGGAACAACTGGAAGTTTTTCTACCACTTTGGGAGTAACCGGCAATACAACTCTTTCGGGAACTTTAGGTGTTACAGGCAATACAACATTGACGGGTAATTTAAATGGCACTCCATCATCTTCAAACATTGCAGGTTTTAATGCAGCATTTACTGCAATTATTACTACAACATATACGCTTTTATTATCAGATAATGGGAAAATAATTACAATAAATAATGCAAGCCCTATAACAGTAACAATTCCAACACTAACAGCAGGTTTTAATTGCATGTTTGTACAAACTGGTGCTGGTCAAATTACATTCGTGCCTTCAGCTACAACCATCAATAATAGAAATTTATATACAAAGACAGCTGGTCAATATGCAATTGCAACTATTGTTGCTTTAACTTCTAATAATTTTGTCTCATCCGGTGATATGCAATAAAAAAGATTTAAATATTTTTCAATAAGAATGAATGTATCTTGGTTTTAAGTAATGAGAATCAAATAATGTCGTATTTCTTTTTTTGTCAACCTCTAAATCCCCTAAATGGGACTTAACTCATTGACAATCTGTTGAAATATTCATAGCCTAAGCCCCTTTAGTTTGGGATAAAAAAATACGACAATAAATACTATGTAGAACTTAATAAATTATTTGCAATGAGAATTCCGTTATACTTATTAATTATATTTTTTTATACAATACCTTTGGAGGCACAGGTTAATGTAATGCCTGCTTTTCAGGCTATTCAGTACAATGTCGGTATTATTGCCACTGGAGGAACAATTACAACTGTTGGTAACTATAAAGTTCATACTTTTAATAGTTCTGGTACATTTACTATAAACAAAGCTACTGTTATTGAAATTTTAGTGGTGGCTGGCGGTGGCAGTGGTGGAGAAGGTCATGGTGGAGGTGGTGGTGCAGGAGGAATGATATATAAATCCTCATTTGCCATTTTAGGTCAGTCATATTCAGTAATTGTTGGGAATGGTGGTGCAGCATCTCAAACAGGTAATAATAGTAGAGGATATAAGGGTGATAACTCTGTATTTTCAACATTAACATCAATTGGAGGAGGATATGGCAGTACATGGGAAGGTGGAGATGGTGGTTCTGGTGGTGGTAGCAGTTGTTGGGTAATTCAAGCTTATCCAGCAAGTTTAACAACAGGTTCAGGAAAAGGGATTCCTGGACAGGGCAATGATGGAGGTCCAGTTTTTGCTACAATTGAAAACGACGGGCCAGGACAAGGTGGTGGTGGTTCTGGTGGAATTGGAAAATCAGGAAGTGGTCTAGTTGATACTAATTGCAAAGGGGGTGATGGAGGAGTTGGATTAACTTGTAGTATATCAGGTACCCTTACAACTTATGCCGGAGGAGGCGGAGGTGGCGGCTCCACTGGAGTTGGAGTAGGTGGAGTAGGTGGTGGTGGCAATGGTGGATTAGTATCTCAAAATTCTACTACAGGTATGCCAAATACTGGTGGTGGCGGTGGTGGCGGTGGTGCAATGGGTACAGGTACTGCAAGATTCGGTGCAGCCGGTGGATCAGGTATCGTTATCATTCGATACCGTTATCGCTAAAAATTTTAATAAAATTTTTTTTTCACAAGAACATCTCTAAAAATAAAAATATGTTAGATATTATTTATTATAATCTCAAAGATGATCATATATAAAGACTAATTTATTTATTCAAAAAAAATAGTTTAAAGTAACTTAATAAAATGAAAAACATATTACTTGTTTTTATTTATTACTTCTGTATACAATGACCAAAGCACTGTATCCAGCAGCACTTCCCTCATCGGGTGCTATAAGTGTAAAAGCAATTTCTGACTGGATGCTGACAGCAGGAGAGATTACCACAGGTACTTATTCCATTTCCAACTTAAATAGTCTATCTCATTT
>Ga0302213_1000977_pt1 | contig 14421 bp, 17 predicted proteins | sample II_Fen_N1_2_FD_194583 | JGI IMG/M metagenome (GOLD analysis project Ga0302213, IMG submission 194583) | Peat permafrost microbial communities from Stordalen Mire near Abisko, Sweden - II_Fen_N1_1 | ecosystem: Environmental > Terrestrial > Soil > Wetlands > Permafrost | place: Sweden: Abisko... | reverse complement strand
TAACCGTTTTATTAAAAACAAGGTATAAATACACCATTAAACATGACATTTGAAGAAATAATACATTACAGACGTTCGGTAAGACACTACAAGGATCTTCCACTAGATACGGAAAAAGTGAAACACTGTATCGAACTTGCCACTTTATCTCCCAATAGTTCCAACATGCAACTTTGGGAGTTTTATCATATCACCAGTCCGGAAATTCTAAAAGAACTCTCCTTAGCGTGTTTAAATCAGGAATCGGCGACTACTGCTCAACAAATGGTAGTGTTCGTTACAAGGCAGGATCTTTACAGAAAGAGAGCATCCAACATGATTGAACTGGAAACTCAAAACATTCTGAAAAACAGTCCGAAAGAGAAACAAGAGAAAAGGATCAAGAGATGGCAATTGTACTATGGTAAAGTTATTCCATTTTTATATTCCCGCTTTTTAGGGATTTTAGGAATGATCCGAAAAGCACTTGTGAACCTTGTTGGGTTGTTCAGAACCATCACCTATCAGGTATCTGAAAACGACGTGAGAGTTGTCGTTCATAAAACCTGTGCTTTAGCGGCTCAAACTTTTATGTTAGCAATGGCAAACGAAAGCTATGACACCTGTCCGATGGAAGGTTTTGATAGTAGAAAAGCAAAACGTATCTTGAATTTACCTGCGGGGGCCGAGATTAATATGATTATTTCCTGCGGAATAAGAGAAGAACGCGGCGTATGGGGAGACAGAATGAGAGTTCCTTTCGACGACGTTTATCGTAAGATTTGAGAAACGACCAATGTCCTTTTTCTTCCAGGTTTGTTGTTCTACATTCGGTATAATGTTCGGTAGAACAATAAATATTTGTGCCGCACAATTTCACGACAGCGAATGGTGAAAAACATCTAACAGGTTTCAAAAACCTGTTAGATGTAAAAATAACCGATTATGCCTTCACAAACATTTTCTTCCGAAACCAAAACGCCACGTTTACCAATCCAATCATTACGGGTACTTCCACCAGCGGCCCGATAACAGCTGTAAATGCTTCGCCGGAATTTATGCCAAAAATGGCTATGGCAACAGCAATGGCTAATTCAAAATTATTACTGGCAGCAGTGAACGAAAGGGTAGTGGATTGTTCGTAAGTAGCACCTGCTTTTTTGCTCATAAAGAATGAAAATACAAACATTACCACAAAGTAAATAACCAACGGAATGGCTATGCGCAGCACGTCCAATGGAATTTTTACGATATATTCGCCTTTGAGCGAAAACATAACGATTATGGTAAACAGCAGCGCAAAAAGTGTAAGCGGACTGATACGGGGAACAAACCGAGTTTCGTACCACTGAACACTTTTCAGCCGTACCAGAATAAACCGCGTCAGAAAACCGGCTATCATTGGAATCCCTAAGTAAATAAACACACTTTGTGCAATGGCACTCATGGTTATTTTCGACACCGAATCATTGACCGGAAGCCCAAACCAACCGGGAAGCACAGCAATAAAGAACCAGGCGTACACAGAGAAAAGCAATACCTGAAAAATAGAATTGAATGCCACCAATCCGGCAGCGTATTGTCGGTCGCCCTTCGCCAAATCATTCCACACAATCACCATGGCTATACAACGTGCCAATCCGATAAGAATAAGGCCGTACATGTAATCGATATTGAATTGCAGGAAGATAATGGCCAACAGAAACATCAACACCGGCCCGATAATCCAGTTTTGAACCAACGATAAACCAAGTATTTTGGTGTTTTTGAATACATCGCCTAATTCCTCGTACCTAACCTTGGCTAAAGGCGGATACATCATTACAATTAATCCGATGGCTATTGGGATATTGGTGGTTCCTACTGAGAAACTGTTCCAAAAAGCAGCAACATTCGGACTAATCCACCCTGCAAAAACACCAATAAACATGGCAAGGAAAATCCACAAGGTGAGGTATCTATCGAGAAATTTTAATTTCGTTTTCATACCGGAAGTAAATTTTTACTCATAAACACAGCTGTTGACGGACAAACCGAAGCAAATTCGGAAGAATTCTTGATACTGTCGGGTGCTGCAGAGCGTTCGGCAATTGTCCAACCTAATTGTGGGAAAAATCCCGAAGCAGTAGTTGTGAGCAAATACAAACATTTCAGGTTGTTGCTTTTTGCCCTTGATTCGGCTTCTGTTACCAGTTTCTTTCCAATTCCTTTCCCGCGGAAATCTTCAGTGACCGCCAATGAGCGCAACAATCCCGAATCTTCATGCGTTTCTACTGCAACGCAACCAATTAGCTTTCCACCGGATGTTGCTGAAAGAAAAGTCCGTTCCTCCGCATTTAAATCACTCACCGGTAAATGGCTGTTTGCAAGCAATTCTACGATGGCGTTGGTTTCACTTTCGGAAGCCACGGTGTAATAAACGTCATCCACAATGGGAATATTTTCGGGTTCGTCAATGCCCGTAGAGTTTCCACCGCATGAATATTGAACCCTGACCAGACTGTTTTTTGCCAGCTCAGCGTATTCTTCTAATCGTTTCTTATTTGAATTTTCTTCTTCGTTCATAATTGTGGTTTGATTTGTTCGATATAAAGTTTGTAGAAACCTTCTTTTATTTCGTCGCGCACCCGGATAAATTCACTCCAGATAAATTCTTCTGTCCCCACGGCATGACTTGGATCATCGTAACCCATGTGCAACCTGTGTTTCACTTTCCCAAAAAAGGCAGGACATTCCTCGTTAGCTCCTCCGCAAACGGTGATGACGTAATCCCATTCTTTTTTCAGGTATTTATCCACCGAATCCGAAGTATGGTGGCTAATGTCAACACCCGCTTGTTTCATTACTTCCACTGCTTTTTGGTTGAGTTTACCCGAAGCTTGCGTTCCGGCTGAACATACTGTAATGCTCGAATCGAATGATTGTAAAAAACCGTGTGCCATTTGGCTTCGGCAACTATTGCCGGTGCAAAGAATTAATATTTTCATATATGTTGATTGATAATAATATGTTTAAATAATTAGTAAGTGGTTACACAGCTAACTTCAGTCGATTTAATTAAGTCGAAAAAAGTATGGAACTTATCCAGCTTTTCATTGATGGAAGATCCGCACAAGCAATAATTGATTTTCAGTCCATCAATTTCGCCATGTATCAATCCCATATCCCGCAATTCTTTTAAATGTTGCGAAACAGTAGTTCGACTTAGCGGCAGTTTATCCGAAATGTCACCCGAGATACAGGTTTTGGTTTCGGCCAAGTATTTCAAAATAGCCAAACGGGCTGGATGCGAAATTACTTTAGCAAAGCTTGCCAATTCTTGTAGTTCATTATCAAATATGTCTGATTTTGTCATTGTTTTTTTATTGTCATAAATACTGATTACAAACCATTACAGCGTGTCAATCAAGCATGATTAGCATTTTAATCTATGTCTCTTTCATTTTTAGTGAAATTTTCTATATTCTCGGAATCATTCAAAGATTCAATCACGTCATTTTTGTCTTTTTTATTCCTTATTACCAGAAAAATAATCAAAGCAATTGCACAGATAAAAACCAAGGCTATAATAATCCAATTCGTTTCCATTGTGTTTGATTTTAAAGGTTTATTCGGTATTGCTTATTTATGTCGCAAACATACGACATAGTTTTATGTCATCCAAATTTTCGGTATTAAATTTCTATTACAAAATAATAATTCAAAGCATTTTTCCGTATTTGCTTTTTTATTACTTTTGGGGTAAACAAATTTGTACCGTTCATAAAACTCAGGAGTTATGGAAAATTATGTAAACCAACTAATTGATGATATAATAGATGCTGCAAAATGGGCTCCTGAACATTTCGAGTTTTCCACCAACGATGAAGAATTTATGGGTCAAATTGTGGAAGCCGAAAGCGCACCTCCTGTCAGTTCCGAAAAACTTATGGGTTTGATGTACATTCAGTTTCCTCCTGCCGAAAAGCTCACTATCAGACAAATGATGGATATAAACAAAGCCATCGAAAGAACATTTGCTGCTTTCAGAATGTACATTGAATTACCCGAAGCAGTTCCCGTTCCACTTCGGTACGAATTGATTCGCGATTTATTCAAAGAAAAATTTCACCTAATCAAAGGGATGAATCACCATTTCGATTTCTGCTCGGGCGATTGTGAACCTTGTGCCATTGCCGATTATTGCAAAATTAATATTGAGAATAAAAAGAAAAATGGCTGAACTAAATGCCCTCGCTTTGCACCAGAAGTCGGCGATTCTGCATTGTGCCTATCAGATCATTGCATCGGCAGATGGAGGAGTGGATGAGCTGCGTGATGGGGAAGTTATTGAATATTTGCTTACTCAACTTCAACTTACGGGTATCTATGTCTGGGATGCTGCTATCCGACTTAGTCCGCACGATTGTTTTTTGCACATTGCCAGTTTATCCGAGCCGGAAAAGGAAGGATTTAAAAAACTGATGCTTCAAATCTCATCGTTGGGTGGAAATACTTCATTGCGTCTGGTCTGTGCTGAATCTCTTTTTGTACTTTGTCATATTTAAAATGTACATTTTATTGTTTCAGGATAGGGAATTGAGAAATAGTATATTTGTTTTATTATAAAATGGCGTTAAACAAAAATCCAACAGCCATAATTCCACAGCCTACCACAGCTATAAAAGTCAATATCAACGGCAATTTCAATACTTTGCGAAGTATAATCATCTCCGGCAATGACAAGGCAATAACCGACATCATAAAAGCCAGAGCGGTTCCAAGCGAAGCTCCTTTCTCAATTAGTACCGAAACAATAGGAACAATTCCGGCAGCGTTTGAATATAAGGGAATGCCTATCAACACGGAGAGTGGTACGGAATACCAGGCGGATTTTCCCATCAATGATGCCATGAACTCTTGCGGAACATAGCCATGAACACCTGCTCCGACAACAATTCCTAATGCCACGTAAAGCCATACTTTCCCAACAATTTCTTTTACTGCTGTGTATCCCATGTTTATTCGTTGCAACAATGAGATGGTTTCTTCTTCCGGGTTTTCATTACCGAGTTGCGTTGCATAGACCCATTCTTGCACCCATTTTTCGAGTTTCAGTTTACCGATAATCCAACCAGCCAAAATTGCAATAGTTAGGCCGGAGCTAATATATATGGCCGTCACTTTCCAACCAAACATACCGTAAAGCAGCACCACAGCTACTTCGTTTATCATGGGCGATGCAATCAGAAACGAAAAGGTAACGCCCAATGGAATACCCGATTCCACAAATCCCAAAAAAAGCGGAATAGCCGAACAAGAACAAAACGGAGTAACAATTCCCAATGTTCCGGCCATGATATTTCCTACAAAAGTTGATTTTCCTTCCAACGCTTTTCGGGTTCGCTCAGCAGTGAAGAAGCTGCGAAGAATTCCGACAAAGAAAATAATCAAAACCAACAGCATCAATACTTTTGGAAATTCAAAGATGAAAAATCGCAGACTCTCGGTAAGATGGTCGCCTTTATTTAATCCCAAGGCAATATCAACCAGCCAATCTGTGGCAGGTTGAAGATTTATATAGATTAAATACCAGATGGGTAATAAAATAATAGGAGTGATGATGGTTTTATTCAGTTTCACGATTGGCATAATTTCGATAAGTAAAAGTCTTGACGTAAATCAGTCCGAAGTTTAGGGCAATTAAATCCGGTAAATTTTGTTGGTTAATATTTGTTTTAATTCATCGTTGGATGGTACACGTCCTTTTACAACCACTTTTCCATCCACAACTAATGCGGGTGTTGTCATTACGTTGAATTTCATAATTTCTATGATGTCTTCCACTTTCCGTATACCGGCATCTATTCCGTTTTGAGATACAACTTCGCGAACGGCTTTTTCAAGTGATTTACACTTAGGGCAGCCTGTGCCCAACACTTCTATTATCATAACTTGTTTATTTAATTACAGCAGCTTGTTTTTCCTTTTTTCAATGCAAAAAATTCATTGAAGCATTGCTGGGCTTTCTCCCAATTGTCTGTGTTGATACAGTACTTTACTTTGGGAGTTTCAATTTCTCCCTGAATAAGCCCAGCATCTTTTAGTTCCTTTAAATGTTGTGATACTGTAGCCTTAGCAATGGGTAATTCGTTGTGTATGTCGCCAAAGTAGCAACTATCCAGCGAAGCCAGAAACTGAAGAATGGTAATGCGTGCCGGATGTCCCATCGCTTTTGCAAATCGGGCTAATTGCTCATTGTCAATTGTATAATCTTTATTCTTTTGATTTTCCATTGTGAAATTAATTGCTTGTTCGTAGTTCGCAAAATTACGAACAATATTTAGATAAACAATATTTTGAGGTGATTCTGAAGTATATTTAACTTTATGTAAATTTTGGTAGGCCGTGGTTATTGATCTGTCTGAAACAAAAATGCCTGAAAGTGAATCTCTCAGGCATTTCCGATTTACCAGTTTATCTCGTGCTGGTTCGTTTCTTTCAGGTATTTGTTTGCCAACGAAAAATGATTGTTTCCAATAAAACCGCGATAAGCGGAGAGGGGAGAAGGATGTACGGATTTCAAAACCAGGTGGCGGTTGGAGTCAATGAAATCGCATTTTTTTTGAGCATACGATCCCCATAGCATAAAAACCAGATGTTCCTTTTCGGTTGCCAGTTTACGGATAACAGCATCGGTGAACGTTTCCCAACCTTTTCCCTGATGCGATCCGGCCATGTGCGCCTGCACGGTGAGTGTGGCGTTGAGAAGCAACACACCTTGTTGTGCCCAACGGGTCAGATTCCCGCTCGATGGCATGGGCTTTTCCAGATCGCGTTCTATTTCTTTGAAAATATTCAGCAACGAAGGTGGAAATGCTACACCGTCATTCACTGAGAAACATAATCCGTGAGCCTGCCCATCACCGTGATACGGGTCCTGGCCGATAATTACGACTTTTACATTTGCCAGCGGACATTGATCAAAAGCATTGAAAATAAGCGAAGCTGGTGGAAAGGTCGGCTTGGTTTTGTATTCGTTACGCACAAAGTCGGTGAGCTTGATAAAATAATCTTTATCAAATTCCGGCTGAAGTGCCTGTTTCCACGATGGTTCAATTTTTACATCCATAACAACGAATTATGCGAATTAAAACGAATTAGACAAATTTTAATATTACTGTTTACCGCTTACTGCTGATTTGAGTTGTTTCATTGCCTTTTCCAGCACGCTTCGCGGGCAAGCCACGTTTAGTCTTAAATGGTATTCGCCGCCAGGACCAAAAATAGTGCCTTTGTTAAGACCAAGTCCGGCTTTGAGTGAGAAGAAACGGTGCAACTCGTCAGTTTCCATGCCTAACTCTTTGCAATCGAGCCATAGCAGGAATGATGCTTCGGGAATCATGGGTTTTACCTGCGGAATATTTTTATTCAGATAATCAACCACATAATTAATATTGCCTTTCACATAATCCAGCATTTGCAATCGCCATTCCTCACCATGCTCGTAGGCAGCTACTGCTCCGATGTAGGCAAAAATATTTCCGGCATTCATTTCGGAAGCTTCCAGAAACGAAGCAAATTTATAACGAAGCTCTTCGTTGGCAATGATATAGGCCGAACTGATCAAACCTGGCATATTAAATACCTTGGTAGGAGCCATAAAAGTCACCGTGTTTTGTTCTGCCCATTCCGAAACGGTTGCCAAAGGCGTATGTTTTACGTTTTTCGATAATATCATATCGGCATGAATTTCGTCCGATACGATGGTGACATTATGCTTTGAACAAATAGACGCAAATTGTTCCAATTCTTCGCGGGTCCAAACCCTGCCACCTGGATTGTGTGGATTACAAAGTATAAAAAGTTTGGTTTTGGACGTGAATTTTTTCTCCAAATCCTTGAAATCCATCACATATTTTCCGTCAACTTCCTTCAATTGATTATTGACCAACACTCGCTGATTGTTTTCAATTACGTGGAAAAAGGGATAATAAACCGGTGGCTGAACAATAATTTCGTCACCTACGTTGGTCAGGCTCTGAACTGCAAATGCCAGTCCGGGAACAATGCCGGGCAGAAAACCCACCCAGTCGCGTTTCACATTCCAGTTGTGATGTTCCGTTATCCATTTTACTGTCAATGGATAATAGTTTTTGGGAGGCATGGTGTAGCCTAAAATAGGATGTTCCAACCTTTTTTGAATGGCATTCAAAATAAAATCGGGAGTGCGAAAGTCCATATCGGCGACCCAAAGGGGCAACACATCTTCCGTTTCAAACAGAGTTTTACAACGTTCCAGCTTGATGGCACCCGTGTTTCGTCTGTCGATTATTTCGTCAAAATCGTATCTCATATTTACAATTTAGTTTTTGTGGTTAGGGAATAACTTCAACTATCAGTTTACCAATACTCGCATTCGGCATGGGAATTTCAAGAATTCGCGAGATCGTTGGCGCAATGTCGGTTGTTTGGTATGAAGTTGAGATTGTTTGTGGCTTGATTTTCCAACCGTAAAAATAGACAGGAGTGTATGAAACAATGGCATTTGATTCGCCAATCATATTGTTTTTATTATCTACTTCTTGCCAACCTGGCATCAAGGTGATAATAACATCGCCCACACCGTTTTTATGAGTTGAATTCCGAAGACGGGCTGTTTCCGAGTCGGTGTTACCGCTTGCATTCAAAACCTGTGAGGATGGAACGGCCGATTGAATTCCTTCAAAATCTAACATAAATTCGGCAACCGTTTTTTGAAAATCGCTGAAATTCAATTTCTTTTCCTGTATCTTGTTTTTATTCAGATAAATATTTTTTCCATAATAACCTGAAATCCATTTTTCCTGTCCGTAAATTGCCATCAGATACGTGCTCAACAATGCCAACGACCGATCGGCGTTAAAATATCCGGCTGGAATTTTATTTTCTCCCAATTCGGAAGGGGAATGAACGGCGGTTTGATTCCCAAAAACAAAAACCAGCGTTTTGTCCAGACCAATATTTACATCAATTTTTTGCAAAATGGTTTGAATCTCTTTGTCGAGTCGGAGATAAATATCTTCTTTCTCTGCCGATTGCAAGGCATACGTTTTTTCATGCGGAGTTTTAACGGTGAATTGCAACATCAGTATGTCCGTATTGCTGTCTTTCCCCAATTGCTCTTGTTCAAGAATTTTGAGTCCCAATTCTGTAACCAACCCATTCGCTGAAGGAGTTGTTTTCAGGATGGATGCTTGTGAATTTTTGCCTTGCTTGGTGGCGGGGTCGTAAAAGAATCCGTATTTTTTATCTTCGCGGTTTGGTTTTGATAAATAGGTGTTTATACTGAAAAGTGGTCCCCAGGTACGGGCAACATAGTTCTTAAATGCTCCGTTCACATTCATGTCATCTGCTCCGTGTGACAGTCCATCAGCATAATAACCGGTAGTAATCCATTTCATGTTCACGTCGTCCATCCATGCCACGCTTTTTGCCGTGTGTCCGCCCAACATAATGGCTTCTTCGGCATTCAAAGCCACCGCATAGCTTTTCGATTTTCCGGGATTGGCCAACATAATCTCATCGCTTAGAGTACTGGTCATCAGTTTGTGAGCAGAGAGGGTCTGTTGCGTTCCAATTCCCACCTGATTGTCATCCTGCAAAATGGACTGGATTTCATCTTCCGCCCGATTGTAAAAGTGATTTCCGGTAATTCCGCTGTAGTAAGGCGTGGTTCCGGTCATAACGGTGGCAATATCCGAAGCATTTCCTGCCGAAACGATATTGTATGAAACGTTTTTCAAGTTAGCACCTTGCCCAATTAATTTCTTAAAACCGTTCGGATCAAAGTAGTTCCAAAGCAAATCGATGTGTTTCTGTTGCAAGCCATCAATCATTATCCCAACCACCAAACGAGGGTGCTCGGTAGATGCAGGTTGTGCTGAAAGGCTCAGACTTACAAACAAAAAAATAAGAGAATAAAAGATATTTCGAGATGAAAACATGTTTTCAATCGTAAATCGTAAATGAATAAATCGTAAATTAAAGAACGCCCTTGGTACTCGGCAATTCAAACTGATAAATGTCGCGCTTCACCGCCATTTTAATTGATTTTGCCAGCGCTTTAAAAATACCTTCAATTTTATGGTGTTCGTTTTCGCCTTCGGCTTTGATGTTCAGATTCATTTTGGCTGCATCGCTGAAGGATTTGAAGAAATGCAGAATCATTTCCGTGGGTAAATCGCCCACATATTCGCGCTTAAATTCCACATCGTAAACCAACCAGGCGCGTCCTCCAAAATCAAGTGCTACAGAGCATAAGCAGTCATCCATAGGCAAATAAAATCCATATCGTTCAATGCCGCGCTTGTTGCCCAATGCTTTACCAAAAGCTTCGCCCAGCGCGATTGCCGTATCTTCGATGGTGTGGTGTTCGTCCACTTCCAAATCGCCTTTTACCCGAATAGCCAAATCCGAGCCGGAGTGTTTGCCGATTTGCTCCAACATATGGTCGAAGAATTTTAAACCGGTATCAATGTTGCACTTTCCTGAACCGTCTAAGTTGAGTTCTATCAGAATGTCGGTTTCTTTGGTGGTACGTTTTACTGTGGCGGTGCGCTCTCCGGCAAAAAGGAATTCGGTAATGCTGTTCCAGTTGGTTGTTTGCAACGCACAGAATTCAGTCAGATTTTTTTCTTTTAAAATTTCAGCATCATCACTGATGAAAATAGCTTTGCAGCCGAGGTTTTTAGCCAATTCTACGTCGGTTGCGCGGTCACCAATAACAAACGAGCCTGCTAAGTCGTATTCGTCAGTGAAATATTCGGTGAGCATAGCAATTCCCGGTTTTCGAGTTGGCAGATTGTCTTCGGGAAACGATTTGTCAATAAAAATTTTATCGAAAGTGACTCCTTCATTTTCCAGTGTTTGGAGAAATTTGGCCTGTATAATATCGAAATTTTCTTGTGGATGAACAGGTGTTCCCAATCCATCCTGATTGGTTACCATGACCCATTCAAAGTCGAGTTTGTGACGGATAAAATGTAAATTTCTCAGCACTTCGGGCAGAAATTCCATTTGTTCCAAGGTATCAACCTGAAAAGTTACAGGTGGTTCGGCTATGATGGTTCCATCGCGGTCGATGAAAAGTACTCTCTTTTTCAATTTTTCTGCCATTTTTTCCTCGTTTTTAATACTATGCAAAAGTAGTTTATTTTTAGATTAAATGAAAATAATCGCACGCAAAGACGCAAAGACGCAAAATACAATTTCTTTAATAATTGCGCCTTAGCGTCTTTGCGTGAAAATCAAAACTACAATTCTAACTTCAGAAACCTTCCGGTTTCGCTGGTTGGATGGTTTGCTACCTCTTGCGGAGTACCGAAACAAATCACTTTGCCGCCTGCCGCACCGCCTTCGGGACCAATGTCGATAATGTGGTCGGCTACTTTGATAACATCCATGTTGTGTTCAATGATTATCACCGTATTTCCTTTGTTTACCAAGCGATTCAATACACCCAACAGCACCCGGATGTCCTCGAAATGAAGTCCGGTGGTGGGTTCGTCGAGTATATAAAGTGTTTTCCCTGTGTCACGTTTGGAAAGTTCGGTAGCAAGTTTCACACGCTGACTTTCGCCGCCCGACAAGGTGGTACTTGATTGTCCGAGTTTAATGTAGCCAAGTCCCACATCCTGTAGCGTTTTGATTCGGTTCAGAATATTAGGTTGATTTTCGAAGAATTCAACCGCTTGATTGATAGTCATATTCAATACATCGGCAATGGATTTTCCCTTGAAACGTACTTCAAGCGTTTCTTTGTTGTAACGTTTGCCATCACAACTTTCGCATGGAACATACACATCCGGCAGAAAATTCATTTCGATGGTTTTATAACCGTTGCCGCCACACACTTCGCACCGTCCGCCAGCCGTGTTGAACGAGAACCGACCGGGTTTATAGCCACGAATTTTAGCTTCGGGCAGAGTTACAAACACATTCCGAATGTCGGAAAAAACACCGGTATAGGTTGCAGGGTTTGAACGTGGTGTTCGACCAATCGGCGATTGATCTACTTCCACTACCTTATCAATATTCTCTAACCCTTCAATGCTGTCGTAGGGTAAGGGATCTTGCAGCGAACGGTAAAAACTTTGGCTGAGAATCGGTTGAAGTGTTTCGTTGATAAGCGTTGATTTTCCACTACCCGAAACGCCTGTTACGCAAATCATTTTCCCCAACGGAAATGTGACATCAATATTTTTCAGGTTATTGCCCCGCGCCCCTTTGATGGTAATCGAATCTCCGTTTCCGGGACGAAGTTTTTCCGGCACTTCAATGCGTTTTTTCCCGTTCAGATATGCCGATGTCAGCGTGTCAGCTTCGAGCATTTCCTGCGGTGTGCCCGCAAAAACTACTTCGCCGCCCAAACGTCCGGCGTGCGGACCCAAATCCACCACATAGTCGGCAGCCATCATCATGTCTTTGTCATGTTCCACCACGATCACCGAGTTTCCGGTATCGCGCAGCTGTTTCAGCGAACGAATCAACCGCTGATTGTCACGCTGATGCAGCCCGATACTGGGTTCATCCAGGATGTAAAGCACGTTTACGAGTTGCGATCCGATTTGGGTTGCCAACCGGATACGCTGACTTTCACCACCCGAAAGTGATTGCGAACTTCGGTTCAGCGAAAGATAATTCAACCCCACATCGAGTAAAAACTGCAAACGGGTTCTGATTTCCTTTAATATCTCAACCGCAATGGTTTTTTGTTTTTCCGATAAAAAGGCATCTACATTTCCTAACCATTCAGCCAGTTCGGCAATGTCCATGGCTGCCAAGTCTGCTATGTTTTTATCGTGCATTTTGAAGTATAGCGACTCTTTTCGCAATCGTTGTCCGTTACATTCCGGACAAACGATGGATTTGGAAAACTGGTTGGCCCACTTTTGTTCGGTGGCTGATGCGCCCGTTTCAGCTTGCATCTCGATGTACTTCAGAATTCCTTCGTAAGTCAAAAAGTAATTGGTACCAATCGACTGGTTCTTAATGTGCAGACGTTCTTCCGTTCCGTTCATTATTTCGTCCATGGCTTCCTCGGGAATTTCGGAAACCGGAGTTTTGATATTGAAATCGTATTTTTCCAAAATGGCCTCAATCTGCCAAAAGATGGTGCTGCTTTTGTGTTTTCCGAGTGGCGAGATGGCACCGTTGTAGATGCTTAAACTACGGTCGGGAACAATTTTATCCATGTCAATCTGGTTCACAAAACCCAGCCCTTTGCAGTGCGGACAAGCACCATGAGGAGAATTGAATGAAAAATTGTGGGGAGCCGGTTCGTCGTACGAGATGCCACTGGTGGGACACATCAGCATTTTGCTGAAATAGCGTGCTTCCTCTTTGTCCTTTTCCAACAACATAACAATGCCATTGCCTTGCTGCATGGCTTTTTGCATCGATTGTTTCAGGCGGGCACGGTCTTTTTCGGCTACCAGCAATTTGTCAATCACCACTTCGATGTCGTGGTTTTTGTAGCGGTCGAGCTTTAAACCATGAGTAGCTTCGCGAATTTCGCCATCTATTCTCACGTTCAGATAGCCTTTTTTGCGGATTTGCTCAAACAATTCCTTGTAATGTCCTTTTCGTCCGCGAACTAGCGGTGCCAGCAGGAATGTTTTTTTGCCTTCGTAGTCTTTCAAAATCAAATCCACAATCTGGTCTTCGGAATATTTCACCATTTTCTCACCAGTAACATACGAAAAAGCTTCACCGGCACGGGCAAAAAGCAAACGCAGGAAGTCGTAAATTTCGGTAGTGGTTCCAACCGTGGAGCGTGGATTTTTGTTGGTAGTTTTTTGCTCAATGGAAATGACCGGACTTAAACCGGTGATTTTATCCACATCGGGACGTTCCATGGTGCCCAGAAAACTACGGGCATAGGCCGAAAATGTTTCGATATAGCGGCGTTGTCCTTCGGCGAAAATGGTGTCGAAAGCCAGTGATGATTTTCCGCTGCCGCTCAGTCCGGTTATTACGGTGAGTGCATCGCGGGGAATGGAAACGTCGATGTTTTTGAGGTTGTGAACGCGTGCGCCGATAACCTCAACTTTCTCTGAGGTATCAAGCGGTTGTATGTCGGAATTTATTGTCAAAACGATAATTTTTTTAGAACTTGCAAAGATACGAATTTCTAAACGAGCGAGCAAGTGAAAAGGTTCATGGAAATAGACTAAACTCTTTTAAAAACCAACTGTTGGTAAAAACGAAGGAATGAAAGAAAATTTATAGATTCAAAGTTGTAAAAATTAAACTAAAATGTTTACATTTACGCTTCGTAAAAATGTCATTATTTTGCATATAAATAAATAATATAATTCGTTATGAGAAAAGCTATTATCAAATTAAATTTCCTTTGCTTTTTTTTACTGGTTGCCCTTTCATCGTGTCGTCAAGCCACATCCTCGCAGAGTGGTGTCGACG
>Ga0302213_1000975_pt1 | contig 14457 bp, 11 predicted proteins | sample II_Fen_N1_2_FD_194583 | JGI IMG/M metagenome (GOLD analysis project Ga0302213, IMG submission 194583) | Peat permafrost microbial communities from Stordalen Mire near Abisko, Sweden - II_Fen_N1_1 | ecosystem: Environmental > Terrestrial > Soil > Wetlands > Permafrost | place: Sweden: Abisko... | reverse complement strand
AGAATTATTGAATTACAGACTAAGAGCACCGTGCTTGAGAAACTTCACGCTAATGCACAGGAATCAAATGGTGTGAAGAGTAGTATGATTCTGGTTGTTTCGATTTTACTGATTGTATTGTTGTTATCCGCTTTTTTGGTAGTTTATTTGTTCAAAAGGAATAAGCTTAAAAGGGAACAATTGGATGCTTTTAAAATGCAATTGAATAGTAAACAGGAATTTGTTAGTCAGGCATTGACCAAAAAGATTGAAGAAACAAGGACGTTGCAAGCTGATTTACGTAAAAATGCATCAGCAGATGAAAGAGAAAGACTTGACAGGGAATTATATAGAAATGCCTTACATTTAAATAACTGGGATGATTTTAATCGGGAAATGAATCATGCATTTAACAATATTATTGTTTCGTTGAAATCGAATTATCCGACAATAAATCAAAAAGAAATCATTTGGTGTTGTTTTCATTTGCTTGATATTCCTCATTCCGACAGGATGCTTTTGCTTGAGGCCTCATCCGACAGTTTATATAAACTTAAACAACGTTTGGCTCAAAAGTTGAATTTAAATACGACCAAGGATCTTGATTTATTCCTTAGAAATCTGATAGAGATATAAAAAAAATCAATACTTTATCTTGTTCCAAGCTCACAATGTCAGTTTTTTCATCTTATATATTGTTCTTATGTGTTAATGTCCAAAAAAAGATGATGCGCTAAATATAATTATCAGTTATTCAGCAGTTTAAAAATTAAGATGTCCAAAAAAATACGTATATAATTTTGGTTGGTTTTAATGTTATGACTAAATTCGCACTCAGTTATCAGGTTTTTAGGTTGAAATATTTAAAACACATTGGCCTGAATGCTGATATTTAAAACAAATTCTTAATGCTTGTTTTTTTTGATTCCCTGCAATTTAAAATCAGTCATTAATAAAAAAGATTAAAGCGGTATGGTCTTTGTCGGGTATAGTGAAGTGAACATAGGATATTAGTCCTCTTAACCTAAACCTTTATATAAAAGAGGATATACATTCAACTCGTAATTTTAAATTGACTATACCGCTTTGTTTTTCTTTTTGACGTTTCTTTATGCTTTGGATAATTTAGCATTACCTAAAAAATGCTTCAAGGAACGATTGTCTGTACTGTGAAATAGTTTGTTTTTTTTAATTCCGCTTTTAAAGTTGATACAGCCTCTTAATCAAGTATTAAGAGGCTGTTTTATTGAGATTCGCAACTATGAGCAAATGGCTTCTCTGGAAAATCCCTTAAATATTACTTTTTAGACTTGCAACTACTTCATCGGCTGTTGAAATTTGTTCCATAAATTCTCGGAACTCAGCATAAGCCTCTGCAGGATACACTCCTTTAAATGACTCAAAATGTCGAATGTAGGTTATGGAACTGCCCTGAAGTGTTGAACTGGACGTTTATTTGCTAAATTAACCTGCAAATACCTATTTACAAGTAAGTTAAAACTGTTTTATATCCATTGGGCAATTAATAAACCACCGTAACATTTTCCATATATGGACTCTGACTACTATTTTCAGTATATGAAAATTCATCTCTTCATGTCACAATCCATTATTCATTGTTTTAACTTCTGCATTCCCTGCAACTTCATCGGTGAAGGTTATGCTGAAATCCCTTTTAATGCAATTTTCGGTTGCGGTAAAGCGTTTTGTCATTACAAGGTGACCTGATCTAACATTTACCAATAGAACTTCCCTATCGTCTCTAAATGCGCTTTTCTACCTTCTCAAAATTACTTTTGCAATTAGTCGTAATTTTTTTCATTTTTGCTACTGTTGCTTCTGGAAGATTACCAAATCCTTCAATTAAAGTTGAAGCCCATATCCCGATTCCTTTCCAACTTCCACACGATCCTATTGCTTCTCCTACTTCAAACTAGTTTGATGCCAATTATAGCAATTGATAATGTTTTTCTGAATTTGGTGGTCATCAGCCTCTCTGTATAGTACTGACGAATGACATAGAAAGTAATTCAATAGTAATGTAAATAGAGGACTGGTTGAGGACTGGTTGAGGATTGGTTGAGGGTTCAGTGAGGTCTGGTTCTTGTAATCCTCACAGTGCCCTCAGGAATATCTCCCTGATTTCACTTTATACCTAAATAGGAAGAATGGGCAGATTCGTTTGATTGGAATTTCAACCTTTTTTTTGACTTTTAAGCCACGCATCGATCCTTTTAGTGTAGAGTTAAATAGAATGAATTGATAGAGATCCTAATCAACATGTTATGGTTTTGTTGACTGATTTCTAATAAAAAGGCCCTGACTCGTTTTATCAAGTCAGGGCTTTCTTATTATAATGCTGAATTTTATTTTAATAATTCATTTTCCGCTTTTTTTACCTGGGCAAAAGTAAACTGGTTCACGATTTCATTTTTATATGCTGTGATTTCCTCGTTGCATAAATTTCCAATACTACCCTGATGGGTATGGTTTACTGTTCTGTCAGGTTTAAAATTTCCTGCTTCAATTTCCAGTCCTACTTTTTTATAAGCATCCCGAAATGGTACACCCGATAGCGTTTGACGATTTACTTCTTCAACACTAAAAAGATAGTCATAACGCGGATCTTTCAGAATTTCTGTATTAATCTCCACTTGTGCCATCATTAACGTTGTCATTTCCAGACAATCGGTCAACTCAGCAAAGACAGGAATGAAAACTTCTTTGATAATTTGGAAGTCACGAAAATAACCTGATGGTAAATTGTTGGTTATCATCATTATTTGTTGAGGAAGTGATTGTATCTTATTGCATTTTGCACGTGTTAATTCAAATACATCAGGGTTTTTTTTATGAGGCATTATGCTCGATCCTGTAGTAAATTCATCCGGAAGATGAATAAAACCAAAATTCTGTGAGGTAAACATGCAGGCATCAAATGCCAGTTTTGCTACTGTAGCTGCAACACTTGCCAGCGCATTTGCAACTGTTCGTTCCATTTTTCCACGTCCCATCTGCGCATAGACCACATTGTAATTCATGGAATCAAATCCAAGCAAATCGGTAGTTAACTGACGGTTGAGCGGAAATGAAGATCCATACCCGGCAGCCGAACCAAGAGGGTTACGGTTAGTGATCTTCCAGGCTGATAGAAGTAATTGCAGGTCATCGGCCAGGCTTTCTGCATAAGCCCCAAACCAAAGTCCAAAAGAAGAAGGCATGGCTACCTGTAGATGTGTGTATCCGGGCAATAGGACTTCTTTGTATCGATTACTCTGACTGATAAGTACATCAAATAAATTAGAAACGGCCGATACGGTTTTCTCAATTTCTGCGCGTGTAAAAAGTTTTAAATCAAGCAGCACCTGGTCATTGCGTGATCGACCACTGTGTATCTTTTTGCCCACATCACCCAGTTTGCGCGTTAACAACATTTCCACCTGAGAATGAACATCTTCTACTCCTTTTTCTATTGAGAATTTGCCTTCAACGATTAATTGATGAATGTTTTTCAATTCTTTCAGCAAACTTTCCAATTCATCCGAATGCAATAACCCTACTGATTCCAGCATCCTAATGTGAGCCATTGACCCCAGAACGTCATATTTAGCAAGAAATATATCCATTTCGCGATCCAACCCAATGGTAAACGCTTCGATTTTTGCATTTACCTGTGTATTTTTCTCCCAAAGTTTTGTCATGTTTTTAGGTACTTAAAGGCTTAAATAATTGTATAATTCAGACACTCGATGTTCAATACTCAATGCTCAATACCCGATGCTATTTTGAAAGCGCTTTTGCAAGAATATCAGCTATGAGATTTATGCCTTCTTTAAGTTTTTTGTCGATCATCATTTTGATCATTGCAGGCAAATCAGCTTTCAGTGTTAACTTCATTTGAGTATCGTTTTCGGCTCTTTGTACCAGTTGAATCCAGACATTGAGGTCAACCGGAGCCTTTTCTGATTGAAGCTTAATCGTTTTAAACGGCTCACGTTCGGTTATTCTAAAGCCCATTTTGCCAAATCCTTCTACCACAAAACTGCAACTGTCAGGTTGGAATTGCAAGTCCTTTACTTTGTCGTTTAAAGGAGTGTTTCCAAGTAATTCTTTCAAATTATTCAGGTCACTTAATATACCAAAAACCACTTCTTCGTTCGAAGAAATGGTTTTAATATCGCTTTCGTATGTAGTCATATTTTTATTTTACAGGTTGAGCTGTTCCAATTTACAATTGATTTGATAAAGAACTTTAATACTTAAAACAGCATTTTTCTTCATTTGTTCAATGTAAATTTTAGATGTTATTCTGTTCTGTTTTCCAGGTAGAAGGATTTTGACGCCATTCCTGAAGGGTCTCAATGTCATCAACAGATATGTAGTTTGTGGCAAGTGCTTCGGAAAGTACAGCATCATAGGTACACAACGTTGTAAGTTTCACCTTGGCTTTCTTGAATTTCTGATCAGCCACAGGGAAGCCATATGTAAAGATTGCTACCATTCCAAGAACTTCCGACCCGTCATTCCTGATAGCTTCCACTGCCTTCAGGCTGCTTCCTCCGGTTGAAATCAGATCTTCAATAACTACTACTTTCTGTTTTGGGCGTAAATCGCCTTCAATCATATTTTCCAACCCATGATCTTTGGGAGTGGGACGGATATAAACAAAAGGCAGACCCAATGCATCGGCAACAAGAGCTGCCTGGGCAATGGCACCGGTTGCAACTCCGGCTATGACTTCCACTTCCGGATACATTTCCAGAATCAAACGTGCAATCTCTATTTTTATATAACTGCGTATTTGAGGATAAGAGAGAGTTTTGCGGTTGTCGCAATATATGGGTGAATTCCAACCTGAGGCCCATATAAATGGGTTGTTTGGTTGCAATTTTACTGCTTTAATTTTAAGTAGTTTCTCTGCTACACTTTTTTCCAATGATTTCATTTTGAGTTATTTTTAGTATAAACGAACAGCCTGATTAGTTGTAATTTATTAATTCTTACAAAGTGCAAAAGTACGCAAACAAATTTAGACATGAAATATAAATAATCATATTATAAAACATTTTATTTAATTAATCCCGGATATCAAACCTAAAACGATCTTCTTTTTGAATAAATATAGAATTCAGCCTGTTTTCCGGACAATTCTAGTCTGCTGGAGATAAAAATGCATCTTCGATGTGTTCAATGTAGAACGACTGGCCGTGTGGAATAACAGAGATGATATCAAAACGCGTTTCACCTTCCCAATCGAACTGAAAAATATATTCGTGGGCTGCATTAACAAGGTTACGTATTTTTTTAATGGTAATTGCTTCCTCTGGATGTTCAAAAGTCTCTGTAGAACGGGTTTTTACTTCAACAATAACCAGCCACCCATCTTTCTCGGCAACTATATCAAGCTCCAGTTTACCGCAAAACCAATTACAATGCCTGATGTGATAGCCTTTTGAACTCAGGTAAGCCTGTGCTCTTTCTTCACCCAAATTACCCAAATCATTGTGTTCTGCCATAATTTTAGAATTGAATGGAAATACGAACGAAATATGGGACTAATTGAAAATACAAAAATTAAGATATTTGTGTAAAAAACGGTATTTTCAATAAAACATTTTTCAAAAATACAGTTTTTTGATTTATTTCCGTTAATTCTGACAGGATAATATTATTTTTGTACGGATTATTGACTCCTTATGGCTAAAAAAACACTAAATTTGATTTCCAAACGCAATTCATTGCGAACTCACCGACAAATATTCACCCTGAACGATGAAGAAAATAAAGCGTTAATTCGCTATATTTCAAAGTATAAAGTGCAGAATAAATCTAAGTTTATCCGGGAAGCACTCATGTTGACCATCATAAAAAAGCTGGAAGAAGATCATCCAACATTGTTCGATTAATTGAACGGACTTCTGCAGATAACAGAGTAATGGCAAAGTGCAATTATTTTTGAGTGTTTCTACATGAAAAAGTATATTTGGAATATGGAGGTAAATGAAACCTTCAACGTAAATCATATAAAATATTTCTGTATTTCAACCGTTTATTATTTCAACATTTATTGAATTATGGAATACCTGCTTCCCTTTTTTACATTGATATTTGGTTTTTTGGCAGCATGGGTTTTAGTTTCGCGCAAACAATCATTTATCAGGACAACCTATGATGTAAACGAAAAAAAGTTGATAGCTGCTCTGGCTGAAATAGAAACCCAAAAATCAGTAGTACAAGAGACACTCCGACTTAAAACTGAAGAATTATTACTTCAGCAGGTAGAATTGACCCGACAATTGGAACTGGCAGGGAATAGGGGAATGGAAATAGCGACCCTAAACGCTGTTAATGACAATTTAGCGGATAAACTTGAAAATCAAAAAGCCGAAATTGAAAGTCTGCAAAAAAGATTGACTGTTGAATTTGAAAATATTGCTACGAAGATATTGAAAGAACGCTCAGATGAATTCTCTGTTTCCAATCATAAGAACCTAAGTGAAATTCTCAATCCCTTGAAAGAACGGATACAATTGTTTGAGAAAAAGGTAGACGAAACATACGATAAAGAATTGCGTGATAAAATAAGTTTGCGTGAAGAAGTACGCAAGCTGACTGAACTAAACACCCGTGTCAGTGAAGAGGCAAATAACCTGACCAAAGCCTTGAAGGGGGATGTGAAGAAACAGGGTAACTGGGGCGAAGTTATACTCGAACGTGTGCTTGAACGATCAGGATTGACCAAAGGACAGGAATATGAACGGGAAGTTGTTGTTGAAGGAGCTGATTTCACGGTTCAACGTCCTGATGTGATCATTCACTTGCCCGATAACAAACATATTGTCATCGATTCTAAAGTGTCATTGGTTGCATATGAACGATTAATGTCAGCCGATACAGAGACGCGCAGGGATGTATATCTAAAAGATCATATCAGTTCGTTGAGGAGTCATGTGAAATTGCTCAGTGAGAAAAATTACCAAAATGCGCAAAATATCAATACACCGGATTTTGTTTTAATGTTTCTGCCAATAGAAGCATCTTTTTCAGTAGCTGTACAGGGTGACAGTGAGATATTTGCGTATGCCTGGGAACGTAAAATTGTGATAGTAAGTCCAACTACTTTATTGGCGACCTTACGAACCATTTCATCCATCTGGAAACAAGAGAACCAGACTAAGAATGCACAGGAAATAGCCAGATTAAGTGGTGCATTATACGATAAATTCATAGGTTTTGCTGAAGATATGGCAAAGATCAAAGCAAATATTGATCGTACTTCAGGTGCGTATGATGATGCAATGAAGAAAATGAAAGAAGGTTCAGGAAATATTATCCGTACTGCTGAAAAGATAAAGGAACTGGGTGCAAAAACCGGAAACAAATCTCTTCCTGCAGGTTTTGAGAATTATTGACATTTAAGGGTCAACAATTCTTTGTAATTTTGCACACGATTGGAATAACTAAAATATCGAATAATGAAGGTTAAGGTATTGATTACATTTATTTTTATAGTTGCTTTTCTTAAAGTTCTTGCAATTCAACCAACACAAAATTCCGAATCAGACAATATCCCTAAATCAAATATGGTCGATCCCGACAGTTTGATGCATGGATTGTTTTCAGATACTATTTCAATTCCAAAAACTCCTGCAATAACAGGTAAACCTGTGGTTAATGCCAATAATCCTAAGACAAGTATTAAACCTGTTGAAACTAAAATCTCTGATTTAGAGGTTCCCGCAATCGATACGACCATTCAGTTTAGTTTACCAATTAAACTTTCACGGGTGCATGTTGATTCACTACTTTTCTTAGCCAACCCGTTTTTTATTGAGCTCGTTTATAATGGATTGCCATTCGATTTTAAATGGAAAATTCAGCCTGATTATAAAACTCTTTACTATGGCGGAAAAGCAACGACTTTGTCCGATTGTTTGTTGCGGCCTGTGGATACTAAAAGTGCTGAACAAAGTGTTGCTGATTTACGTCAGTATGCCCGCGAACAAATTGTACGAAAAGCTGCTGATTTATATGTGATGACCTTTGATGAGTTACCTGATCCAGAGGTGTATAAGAGCCATATAATCAAAGGCAATTCGATTAGGAATATCCGTTTTGTAACTGATGACATGTCTTTCAAACGCAGGAGGTTAATCGTCCGGCGGGAACAACTCGGCCCCTGGCAATACGCTGCAAAAGGAGATGCACAATTCTCTCAAAATTATGTATCTTCAAATTGGTATCAGGGTGGATACAGCAATGTGGCTATTTTAGGAATTATTACCGGTCATTTGAATTATGATGATAAAAAATGTATTCAGTGGGAGAATAGCGGTGAATGGCATATGGGTTTTAACTCAATTGCAGGGGATACATTGCGTATGTTAAGTACAAATGATGATGTGTTTAAAATAAACAGTAAATTAGGTGTAAAAGCTGGAGGTAACTGGTTTTACAGTGGTTCGGTTGATTTTTCCACTCAGATTTTTAATAGCTATAACGGGATCAATTCAACGACCATGAAAACATCTTTCTTAACTCCGGTGCGTCTGAACGTTGGAGTTGGGCTTGATTACAAATACAAGAAAATATTTTCCTTAATGATCTCTCCGGTTTCCTATAAATATATTTATATGAATAACATCAAACATGTTGATCCGAACCTTTTTGGTATACAAATGGGTAAACGTGTTTTGAGTGAAATCGGGAGCTCTTTTACTGCCACATTGTGCGCCCCGCTTTCCAGAGAAATTCAGCTTGATTCTAAACTCTCATTTTATACCAACTATCAAAAAGTGGAAATTGATTGGGAAATGGTCTTTAACATGAAGATAAACCGTTTCATGTCCACGCGTATCTCAGTTAATCCGCGATACGATAATACGATTATACTCACTTCGGGTGAAAATGCTAAAATGCAATTCAAGCAATTGTTGAGTGTCGGTTTTTATCATAAGTTTTATTAAGCAGACTTACCGCTTTCAAACAAAACGTTCCACGCATTAAAACGCATTACTTCCGATTCACCATATTTTTTTAGTGAGGTTCTTATTTGCTGTAACGGAATTAATTCACCGGATCTGGTTTTCGAGAAAAATTTATCAGCGTAACAAATCACTTGTTCTTCATACGTTATCGGTAGTAAATTGCGATGCGGCAAGGGCATATGATCTTTCAGAATCATTTCAAGGCTAATGCCAACGCCGGTATGCCTTTCACAAACCAAGGCATGCTTGTACAATCCTTCCGCCCTAAGAATTTTGGCGCCTAAATAACCGTGTTCAATGTAATTGTGCGATCCATGGCAAAATATCCTGGGTGCATCGCACATGAAAATACCTATGTCGTGAAGCATGGCCGCTTCTGCAATGAACTGCCTGTCAAGTTGTAATTCAGGATGTCTCAATGCTATTTCAAGTGCTTTGTTTCTCACCAGCTGACTATGACTCACTAAAATGTTGTACAAGTCGCTCCCTTTTACATAATATTTTTCAATTATTACAAGAGGATCAATTTTTAATTCATTATTCATAATGCCCGATTCGTAATTATGGATTATCTAAAATAAGTTCTAACTTTGCAGTAGGAATTTATTAAATACAAAATTACAACATTTTTTTGCACTGTGATGTTTGTTTACAACAAGTATCTTTAATGAGATTTAATATATTGGAATAAAACAAATTATGACTGATATGACTGATTGTTCCTGGCCCGGTAATGATGAGCTGATGCTTGCTTATCACAACGACGAATGGGGTGTTCCGCTCCATGATGACCGTAAGCTTTTTGAGTTTCTGGTACTTGATGCTTTCCAGGCAGGGTTAAGCTGGAAAATTGTTTTGTATAAAAGGGAGAATTTCCGCCGGGCATTTGATAATTACGATGTCCTTAAAATTTCGATGTACGATGAAGACCGCATTCAATTGCTGATGCAGGATGCTTCCATTGTCAGAAATCAGGCTAAAATACGGGCAACAGTTGCCAATGCAAAAGCATTTCTTCTTATAGTAGCTGAATACGGAACTTTCGATAAATATATCTGGCAATTTACTGGCGGTGCCACCATTGACAATCATCCCACAGGGAATGGTGATATTCCTTCAAAATCTCCTGAGTCGGATGCTATGAGCAAAGACCTTCTGGCAAGGGGATTTAAATTTGTGGGCTCAACCATTTGCTATGCTTTTATGCAAGCCGCCGGAATGGTAAACGATCATATTGAAGGATGCAGGTATAAATGAAAGCCGGTGAAGATATATGTATGTAACAATAAACTGATGGTTATTGCTTTATGAGGCTTGCAATTAGTATGCGCTTTCAATTCCCTCATTTTCACGATTCAACAATATTACGTTTAAACTGTTAAACAATTATACAGTTAAATAATTCAACCAGACCATGCTGTCAACTCCCAAATTCGTTGATGTAATTTTACCATTGCCATTGGGCAATACTTTCACATATTCTGTCCCCGAGGAATGGGCAGATCAGGCACGCATTGGCATGAGGGTGGTGGTTCAGTTTGGAAAGAAGAAAATGTATACAGGTGTCATTCATTTGGTGCATTTCGTTCCTCCTGCTGTGTACAAAGCAAAAGAGATCATCTGCCTGCTGGATAATGAGCCCATATTGCGCCGTCCGCAAATGAAATTCTGGGAATGGATTTCATCCTATTACCAGGCTTATCTGGGGGATGTTTACCAGGCAGCTGTACCGGCAGGACTTAAGCTGCAAAGTGAATCACTGGTGTGTGTCAATCCCGACTTTGAGGCCGAAACTCACCTCACAGAGCGTGAGAGCAGGTTGCTCGATGCATTGTCGGATGGTAAGACCATATTTGTTTCGGAATTGAATAAGATTACTGAAATGAAAGATGTCATGCCTATCCTTAAGCAGTTGCTCGAGAAAGGGGCTGTTGAAATCAGTGAAGAACTGACTGAGAAGTTCCGACCTAAAACCGATACTTTTGTAAGACTGACAGAGGACGCTAAGCAGGAAGATAATCTTCGTCGTCTATTCGATGAGTTGGGTCGCGCCAAGAAGCAACTGGAAGTATTGATGATGTACATCGATTTGTCAAAATGCCTGTTGCCGTCTAAACAGCGTGATGTGTCGCGCAAGGAATTGCTCGAACGTACGGGGGCTTCGGCTGCAGTTTTGAGTGGATTAGTGGAACGTGGTGCCCTCGAGACGTATGTAAAGGAAATCGGGCGGCTGGATATGAAAGATGTCTCGACTTCCGAACAATATACGCTGAACGACAATCAACAACGTGCCTATAACGAAATCGAGAAACAGTTTATCGATAAAAAGGTGGTATTGCTGCATGGCGTGACTTCCAGCGGTAAAACAGAGATGTATATCCAAATGATCAGTAAGGTGCTGGCCGAAGGGAAACAGGTGCTCTACCTGGTTCCGGAGATAGCACTTACAACACAGCTAACTACGCGCCTGAAACGTGTTTTTGGTAAACGGCTGGGTGTATACCATTCCAAATTCTCCGATGCTGAGCGTGTGGAGATATGGAATAATGTACTGAACGATAAAACCTACGATGTTATTATCGGTGTCCGTTCCTCGGTTTTCCTTCCTTTCAGGCAATTGGGGCTGGTCATAGTGGACGAAGAGCATGAATCGAGTTACAAACAATACGATCCAGCTCCACGCTATCATGCACGCAATGCGGCTATCATGCTGGCATCCATGCATGGGGCGAAGACACTCCTTGGAACGGCTACCCCTGCTATAGAAACCTATCACAATGCCCTTACAGGAAAATACGGACTGGTTGAACTAAATCAACGTCACGAAGAGATGGCTATGCCTGAAATCTTAGTAGTGGATACCAAGGAGGCTTACCGTAAAAAACAAATGGAAAGCGTTTTTACTCCCCTGCTGCTCGAAAAGATCGGCAATGCCCTGCAAAACCACGAACAGGTTATCCTTTTTCAGAACCGGCGCGGATATGCACCCTATATCGAATGTAAAGTGTGTGCTTTTGTACCCAATTGCAAGAACTGCGATGTGAGTCTGACAGTTCATAAACTCTTCAATACCCTGACCTGCCATTATTGCGGGTATACCGAACCGATTCCCAATATATGCCCAAAGTGCGGAACCCCCGGAAGCTTATCAACCAAGGGGTTTGGTACTGAGAAGATTGAAGACGAAATAAAGCTTATCTTCCCTGATGCCCGTGTTTCACGCATGGACCTGGATACTACCCGGTCTAAAAAGTCATACGATAAAATAATTTCTGATTTCGAACAGCTCAAGGTCGACATTCTTATCGGGACACAAATGGTGTCCAAAGGCCTTGACTTTGAACGCGTCAGCCTGGTGGGCATACTCAATGCCGACAACATGCTCAATTTTCCCGATTTCCGGGCGCATGAACGGGCGTACCAGCTTATGGCACAGGTAAGTGGAAGAGCAGGGCGAAAGAATAAACGGGGCACTGTGGTATTACAAACATCTTCACCCGAGCATCCTATTATAGGGCAGGTCATTCGCAACGACTTCAAGGCCATGTATGTCACTCAATGTGAGGAGCGCCAGCTTTTCAAATATCCTCCTTTTTACCGCATTATTCAAATTGTATTGCGCCATCGTAACCCGAATGTGGTAAGTCAGGCTGCTCAAAAGCTTGCCAATGACCTGCGTGCGGTTTTTGGTGCCCGTGTACTTGGACCAAATATCCCCGTGGTTGCCCGTGTCCAGAATTTGTATATAAAACATATCCTGCTTAAGATAGAAAACGAAGCTTCCTCCGAGCGTGCCAAGGAAATTCTCCGCCAGATAACCGATCAGGTTCTTGCCGATTCCAGGTTTAAATCCTTGTGGGTGAATCTAGATGTGGATCCCATGTAAGTGACTTTTGAAACAACTTAAGCATTATTGACCATAATGACGGATATGACATGTGCCGGATTGATAAAAACAACGTATAAAAAAAGAACACATAGCGAAGGATAACCTTCTTATGTGTTCTTTTTTTATACGTTGTTTTTTATGCTGATTTTTCAGACTTTCATTTTTGCCAGCAAGCTCGGGTAAAGGTCGTATTTCACCCATTTAATATCAGGTTCTTCCTTGATAATTTTTTCATACACCAGTTTTGCGTCTTCCAGTTTGTCTGTCATTTCATAGGCGCTGGCAATGATAGTCAGTAAGTTCAAATAGACCCAATTCTGGTTTACATCTTTGTTCTTTTCCATGATACGAGCCCCTCGTAAGAAATAATTCAACGCTTCCTTTTTATCTCCACCAAAGAAGCGGGGTGAGTAATACAACAAATTTCCTTTGTCGATGATGGCTTGCAGGTTTTGAGGATCCAATTCAAGGGCCTTATTGATGCTTCTTTTGCTGTCCGAGCCCAGAAAGATGGCCTTGCATTTGTCAATCCCGATTTTGAATCCAAGATATGAGCCCTTGAACGAATAGGCTGTGGCATTATTCGGTGAAACTTTCAGTACCTGCTGGATCAGCTTTTCTCCTTTAGGAATGAATTTTTCGGCTTTTGCAAACTGTTTCTGTCCGATAAGCCATCCAATATACCCGTAATAATAGTTGATGAGTTCCAGCTTTTGATCCACTGTGGTGGTGGCATTTGACGATTCAATGGTATGGATCACGTTTTCCCATTTGGCCATATCGTGGGTGATAAAAGCTGAATAGATACTTTTTTTATAAGGAGATTCAGAAAATACTGCTGAAGTGATGGTTAGCAGAACCAGTAGGGTGATAAATTTAGCCTGAGTGGAATTTGACCATTCCATATACTGTTTTTTTTGAATCATAGCTGAGAGTTTAAAATCTGTAAGAAAACGGTTTCTGTAACTTAATGCATGAAAGTGCCAGTCATTTGGTCACTTCCTTATGGTAAAATCTATGCGTTAAATTTATTTCTCAATAGGGAAACAAGATTAAACCTGTTTATTTGATTTTTCAAATGTACGAATCTATTTTAGAGCACCAAAATGTTATAACATATTTAACATAATGGGAATTAGCACTATACGGCTATGCTTTTGTAAAATGGTGCTACCACTGCGGTTCTATAGAAAATCGAAGCATTGGAAATACTATTCCTATTAATCTGATTCAGGAATTTAAACCAATCAACCATCAGTACCTTTTCATTTCTTTACTTTTCATTTCTTTCTATTTTGAAACAAATGCAATATTTATTTTTTAGTTACTTAGGTTGTATTCAAAATATTATTCAACTTCAAAAGTTAGACAAAATTTGCTTAACAGTCTATATTTAAATTACGTACAATAATAATCGGAAACTTATAACTTATTAATATGTTAATAAACTTTTGAATATCTTCATTTGCTTTCGAATATTTACTTAATATGTGTTTTAAAGCATACTATTTAATCAAATATTGGTAAATAAATGCTATATATTTGCATTTTATCGTAATTAATTTCACATTGATTATTAATATGACATAAAAACAAATAAAT
>Ga0302213_1000974_pt1 | contig 14462 bp, 21 predicted proteins | sample II_Fen_N1_2_FD_194583 | JGI IMG/M metagenome (GOLD analysis project Ga0302213, IMG submission 194583) | Peat permafrost microbial communities from Stordalen Mire near Abisko, Sweden - II_Fen_N1_1 | ecosystem: Environmental > Terrestrial > Soil > Wetlands > Permafrost | place: Sweden: Abisko... | reverse complement strand
CAACGCAAGTATTATAAAACCCCTCTATTCGACGATAGTAACGGTAAGCTTACAGTTACGTCAGTTGTGCAATATAATTCATTAGATAGCATCGCATACAGTTTTACGTCTATTACTAAAGAGGTAACGATAATTAAAAGTAAGATATTTACTCCATTCCTAAACGCCTCCTATAATTCATTTGGTTATTATGGCGTAGGAGGTGGAATTTACATAAAGAATATCGGACTCGGTGCAAAATACATAACTAATTTTAGCCAGAACGGTTATGAGGTTAGTTTTGGAATTAAGTTTTGATTTGGCTTTTTCATAATTGGTTTGATTTGAAAATCCCCATCCGCTTGTGATAAGTAGATGGGGATTAGTTTTTATAACCAAATTATTTGTTGTTTAAAAATAAATTTTGCATGGAAGTACTCTACTATTGCTCCTTTTGAATGAATCCAATTAGGTTGCATAGCTATATGCGTACACTTTTTAAGTTGATATAAGTCTGCTGCCATATAAAATAACCATTTTTTAATGCCGAGCAAAGGAGTAATGTCGAGTGGATTAATCCATTCACCGCCATATTTGTGGTTAATAATATCTTGGCACTCAGAGAAGTTATATTTAAATTCGGCTACTTCTAACCCTGTTATTTGTCCGCTAATGTATGTTTTCATCTAAATATATTCCATAAAATTATTAATACTACTAAAATTAAAAGTGCGATACAATCATCTTTGAAACGATTATTCTTTTGCTGTAAGGAGCGACCTTGTTCGAGTTCCATATCATTCAGATTTTTCAAATTCAACTATCTCAAATCTATCTCCTGCTACTTCCTTTGCTTTTTCGTAATCAGAAAAGCAAGGTATTATATAGCAACCTAAAGGTAAATTGCAATCAATCTCAGTATCGGATAGCTGTAACTTGCTATCAATTCTCATTACTGCATAAATTTTCTGTTTCATACCATTTCTTTTAAAGTTAATTCTTGTCCTCTAATACTCTCAAATTCATATAATCCACGAAAGAAGTACTGGCAGAATCTTCTTTTGCCATCACATATTGCAGCGTACTGAATTACTGTGCTATTTTCTTCCTGAATGACGTGGATGTTTTCGGGAAGAGGATTGAGGTGTTTGGTCATGGAATTATTTAGTGTTATTAATTCTTTCTTTTGCTATTTCAAAATATTTATCATCCATTTCAATACCGATAAAAGAGCGATTAAGATTTTTACAAGCTACTCCGGTAGTCCCGCTCCCCATTGTATTATCAAGAACTGTATCGCCTTCGTTAGTATAGGTTTTGATGAGATACTCTAAAAGCAATACTGGTTTTTGAGTAGGATGATGAAATTTTCCAGTCTCATGTTCTTTTGGTATTGATATTATTGAAGTAGGGAACTTCTCATCTGATACGATTGTTGGAGTTTCTACAAAACTACCATAGCAACTATTCTTTTGAGGATTCAACATATTACCCTTACTATGATTTCTTTTATGAGGTTCGCATTTAACCATTTGAGGATTATATGTGGGTAGTGATTTATAGAATATGCAAATATCCTCATGTTGTCTAAGTTGCATTCTTTTTGAATTTAAGAATCCAGTTTTAGCAACCTTATCCCATACTAAATTATATCTCCATAATTTCTTATTACTCATTAATAGGTCTGCAGTAAACATCCCCTGACCAAATAAAACTACGATTCCATTGTCTTTAATAACTCGTTCGTAGTTCTCCCATAATCTATCAAAAGGAATTACAGAATCCCATTTAGCTGAACTGTTTCCTTTATTTAATACCCCCATACGGCAAATCGCAAATTATTGCATCAATACTCTTATCGGGTATACTCTGCATCTCAATCAGGCAATCGCCTTTAATTAGTTTTTTCATAAATTTATATCCGTTTCTGTCATTAATTCAATATGATAGCTCTTAATATACGTATTCATTATTAGTCTTGTTTCAGGCTCAAATCCCATACTACCCAAAATATCCTGAATATGTGTAAGATCTGTATTTACTCTTGCATATCCTGCATAAAACGCTATGCCTTTTGAAATTTGAGTAAGTGTAAGCGTTTTATTTGGATTGTCAATAGGAGCTCTAAAATGCTCGGCCAATATTTGTTCTTCAAGTACGCTTACTTTATAAAGTAAGTTTCGTTCTTCACGTCTTTGTCTTTCCTCAATCGTCAAATCCCATTCAAAATATTCACTGTGATATTTATGCCATGCTTGACCCCAAAGTCTATGAATATCCAATTCCTTGAATAAATTCATATCAAGCATTTTTACTTTAAATATAATCCATCGGGTATTAATATCATCCTTTAAAAACTCTGTTCTGTTTGAACTTCCAAAGAATGAACATCTACGATACATCTTTACTTTTTGTTCTCCGTAAGGCAATCTGACGTTAACCGAATACTTTGCTAACGTGCTTTTCAATTTACCTAACCCACCAACTTTATCAAAATCATCAAGGTCATCAAGGTTATAAATAAAAGTTTCCGTTAAAGTGATTTGCGTGTCCTTATCGCCCGTTAATGTCTCTTCTGTGTAATAGTTGTCACCAAATGGATTTAAGTACCGTATAAAGCGGGATTTACCTGTTTCCTGTGCTCTATTCTCGAATACCATAACTACACGATTATAAAAGCTATCATCTAATGCGCATTTGATGGCTCTAACAAATTGTTTTTCCATCATAGTTACAAAGAACTGCCTATCATCGGTAACTACATAATCGGCTAATAGTTCAAAGTAGTTTACTCCATCCCACTTAGCAAGGGAATTAAAATAGGCTTCAAATGGGTTGTAATCGGGTACGTATCGAGAACCGATTAGGCATTTGATGGCGTCTTTACGAAAATCAATTCCGTTATGCTGCAAGTCAAGATATAAGTTATTCGATTCACATAATTCCCAATCATTTAAACTTCCTTTTGGTTTATATTCAATTTTATGGGTTATTACATCTCTACGAAAATCATATAACGAGTCCAAAAAATTCATTGCGTAATCAATTCGTGGAATCTTCTTCTGTGTTTTTTCTTCACCTGTCATCCTTGAATCAATGTTCTTTATCTTATTCTCTGTTTCAAGAATAAAGTTCGGTATGTTTACATTTTCATTTTGCATCTCTGGTTTTATAGGTGGAAATTCAACTCGCTTTATAGTTTTCATTACTTCTCTCGGTTCTTTATACGTTCCTTCTTCTTTTGCAAGCTCAATAACCGATTGAGTATAATCTCCAGCATAAGCTAAAGTAGTCCTAACCGCCAATGGTGTATAACCTCGATTCTCTTCAAATGGATGTGCGTTGGAGCTAAATACATAAAATTGTGGTATTCCGGCACGAGATACTACTTTTCCAAGCGTTGCAGATATTCCATCTGATAATTTCTTATCAGGTCTTGCGCAGTTAATACCGTCCTTTGCAAATGTCCAACCGTTTTGAATTAATAGTTGTCTACATTCATTTACTGCGTGAGATGATGAATTGTATCTATCGCCCACCTTATCGCCTACTCCGTAGTTATTAGTTTCAGCAATACTTGCTGGCTGCTCATATTCTTTCTCAATTATCTCATTATACTTTTGGCATTCGGCAATAATAAAATCACGCTCTTCTTTGGTAATGATTGGCATCTCGGAAAAAGAACCAGCCTGCATTACATAATTATCAGATGGATTGACAATAGTATATCCACCTTCTCCTTTTGTTTCAATAAGCGAAGTAGGACGACCAGCCACGGGATCGTAAGCCATTGCTAATTTTCTGCTACCTTCAATTGGTTCTTCACAGCGATAAAACACGTGGTAGCCATCGCTCCTCGTTTTCTCCCAAGGCAGATTAAAAGTATAGATTTAATGCTGTATGTAAGTGATTATCAAAGTCTAAGCACTCTAAATTTCCTGATACTTTGCCAAAAATAATTGCGATATTAAAGTCACCGCAGAATGCTCTGTCTACTTCTTCATTTGTGAGCATGAAGGACTGAAGACGCTTCCAAGATTCGATTGATGGTCGCTTTTGCTCTTTGTTTATTGGGAGGACTGAGTAGCCGAGAGAAATGTAGGATTTGGCTGTTGCGATTAAGTTTGGCATGGTAAAAAGATTTAAAATGGTAGTGAGTCGTCGTTATCAGAGTCAGTATATTTATGCTTATTCTTACATAGCCAAAAATACTGCTTTAAATTATCTAATTCAAAGAATAGCAAATATCTATACCAATCGTATTCGTTTCCAACTTTATATTTCTTAGCTGAGCGCATATTCTTATAATAATAAAATATGCTTTTTAACGTGTCTATAAACATAATATTTTAGTTTTATGTGCGAATTCCCTGCGCCTTGTATCGAGCCATAACAACGTATGGCCAATTAGCTGCTAAATTATGCATTTTTTGATATTCAATCAACCCATCTTTACCGTATTTAATAAATACCTGACGAAACAACCAGTTTTTTGAATACCCTTTCGCTTCAGAGTAAATCTCGTAATCTTTAATTGATTCAAGTTTTTTTACCGCTTCAGAATAACTAATTTCGACCAAATCAACAATCTTCTGTTCATGTGTTACAGGAAAAACATAGCCGCAGTATTTACATATTCTTGATGAAGCATGGATTAATGCGCCACATTTAGGACAGTCCTTTACTGCACCAACTCCGCATCCTTCCTTTTTGGATTCCTCGTGAGTTAGTGACCATTCTCTTTGTTGTCTATAATATCCAAGTCTTGAACAATTATCGCCAAAGTCTAATAAATTAAAGTGAGTTTTGTTTTTAAAGATACGGCTGCCACGCCCTTCCATTTGTTGTAAAAGGTTACTCGACATTGTAGCTCTGTTTATTATTACCGTTTCAATAGGTGGATGATCAAATCCAGTGGTTGCGATTCCGGCATTTATTAGGACATGAAATTCACCATCTTTCCACTGTTGTATGACATCTTTTCTTTTACCGGAAAAGGATTCAAAGCTAACTAAATAATTCTCATATTCCAAAACTTTAATGTTATATTTTGCAATATCTCCTTTAGTCGCCTTTTCGTCAGGTATTTGTGGCTTTGCTAAATCTGATACAATGAACTTTGATTTTATTCCTGCATCGTTTAATGCCTTGCAAGTATTGATTGAATGCTGAATATTGCAACAGAATACCAATGTAATTGTATTCGGGCAAAGTCGCTTCCAATTGTCAATAACTCCTGAATAAAGTTCAGACTTATTATATCGGTTAAACATTTCTGATGAGTCAAATTCGCCTTTACTGACTGAAACGCCTTTCATATCAACAGGGATTGAGTAGTATTTGTCAGGGACTAAATAGCCAAGATTGATTAACTGCTGGACATCGAGACCGATAACAATATCCTCATAGTCTTGGCTAAGTTGTCTTTGCTTACCACTTCTTTCGGGAGTTGCGGTAAATCCTAATATAAACTTCTCTTTAGTCAATGGAATTTCAAATATACGATTGAATAACTGCTCATGGCAATTCCCAGATACAAAAGTAAATCCATTGTGCCTAACAACTATTGCTCCCGATGGAACTTCTACGCAATAAACCATCCCATTGTAACTATCTTTTTTAACAGACATTAATTGTGTAGCCTTGTGAATTATGTCTCTACGCATATATAGCCTGTGCGTATCTTTATATCTTTCCTGCCTATCATCTTTTTGAATAGACATAAAACAACAAAATCCAGCAAGTGTGGCTACAGAATTATAAAAGTCTGCCTGTGTTTTATCTGTAGATGAATAATACAACATTGTTTTATTTGGAGTATGACCATCCCATAAAGCGCATTCTTCAATTACTTGCTTTGCTTTAGTAGCAGACATTGGGTACGGAATGTGATTTCTAATGTCTTTAGTTGTTCCAATTGGCATTCTTGCCATGTATCTTTCACCGTGATTACACTCTACTTTTACAACCTCAATATCGCAGCTTTTGCATAGAGATAAAAACCTATCAATTTTCCTTTTTTTACTAAATGCAAAAGCTATTATAGTATGGTTTATTGCTTTGTAATGCATACTTCCATCGGCTTGTGTGGCTATATATAATCTTTCTAAATCAGTCAATTCATCGCATTCAATATTAGAAAGTCCAGAGACAGGAAGTAGTTTTGTATAATTGAATTTAATCTCTGATATTTTATTTTTATAGTACCCATTTTTACGGCTATACAACAACTGTTCGTGACCGCAAGTCATTGGAACATCAATACCGTGTTTAACGTGGAATATACTCATTTCTCCTGTATGCTCCTTCTGTATGTATCTCGTAGGGTTTACAAAAGAAATATTTCCATTATCGAATTGAGCTACTTTTTTAGATTTATCCAATCTATCGAATTTAATAAACCCATTCTCTGTCAGTAATTCTGTATCGGCTGTAAAGCATTCATCATTTATAACCAAGTTTACCGACTTATACCATTCAATCCACTCTGGTTGCTTTAATCGTCTAATGACTGTCTCAATCATGCCTACTACTAATTTATCTTTAGGTGGGTGTTTTACATCTCTAGTAACAAGTGAGGGGAATAGTCCAATTTCAACAAGAGAACCTCCAGTTTGTGACAATAATTCCTCTCTGTGTGTAAGAATAAGTACAGTTGATCCTTTTTTTTCTGCTTTATTTGCTATATCACTGAAAATTCGGGTCTTACCTGAACCCGTTGGAGATTGAACTAATATACTTTTTTTATTCCCATCTAAGCGATTTGATTTTTCATTCCACTTTTTATATATTTGGGTTTCAATTTCTTTCTGATAATCACGAAGTATGATAGACATTGGCGAAGTTTTACAGATAAAAATAGCCCTCAAACTTAGTCACTGAGGTTCAACGTTCAGATCAAAGAAAGGGGGCTTATAAGTCTTAATTGCTTTAAGTTGAACCGCAATTATGTAAGCACAAAGATAGTAAAATTATTTGATGTTTGCTACTATTTTTCTACAATTAACAATACTATGATTCCAACTTCCATCAACCTTACATTCAACGAGAAAGTTTTTTATTTCTCCGCCGTTAGGACAGAATTTGCAGTAGGTTATTCCGATTGATTTTGCCATTCTTCATAAATTTTATCATTACCAATCGTTTCTAAATGACATTCAGCAAGTTTCTTTTTAATTAGAATCTGATTTGATTCTGATAGTATCATATCATAATAAAGATAATCACCAACAAAATTAATCTTTTCAACACAAGGTTTGCATTTAACTATCTTAGTCATTACAGCAATAGGGTAGTGATTGCATTGCTCAATTAACTCACGGAGAATACATACTTTTTGATATGAAATTGCATCTGAATTTTCAAAACGTGGTAACGATTCAATATCATATAACTCTTTCTTGTATTGCCTTCTGATACTTGCACGTTCTTTTGTTCTTGATTTCCAATCGGTAGATGTTGCCTGCTTGCCTGTAATTTTATAAATTATATGGTCAATGTCAAGATCGAGAAGTTTGGCTATAGATTGCGGGCTTAGTTTCATGGGGTTTAAATTTACCCCGAACCATTACGATTCGGGGATTGATTAATTTATTCAGTAAATACATCAATAATCTTAGTTTCAGTCACAGATACTATTATCCATTCCTGAACAGACTTTTTAAGTTGCGTCATAACAAAATTTTCCGCATCCTTTACTTCTGTAGCCTTAACGTATATCAAAACCGGAAACTTCTTTTCATTTCCTTTTTCGTCTATTGATAAAGCGTATAATCTACATGCATACCATTTACCTTCTACGTCTCGTTGAAATAATTCAGCGATTTTTGTTTCACGTATATTGCAAACTTTAAAGCTATCAGTACTGAAAGGTTGAACTTCTGTTATTCCAATTGCTTCAGCTTCTGTGCAGCTCAAAGCGTCAACTAAAAAAGATTCAGTTACTTTTTTAGGCTGACCATCTTCCCCAAGTTTATTATATTGGGTTTTAATTTCGTAGTACATAGTTAATGAATGTTAAAAAGGGAGATCAGATTCTTCGGGTGGTGTTGGTGCTTGTGGAGTAGCAGTTGGTGCTTGTGGAGTAACAGATCCTACCACCGTAACTTTCCATGCATTCACATTATTAAAATACTTACCTTGATACTCTCTTGCCTTTGTATCAAAGTAAACTTCTACCTGTTGACCGACTGTCAATGGAACGATTTTGTCTTTGAACATGTCGAATGCCAAACTTTGAGGATATTGACCTTCTGATTCTTCTACTACTGCTGTTTGTTTACTCCATGCAGTTCCTGTTGCATTTGTTCCTTCTTGTAATGGAAGGACTACTGTAATTATACCTGAGATTTTCATTTTTGATTTGTTTTTAAATTGTTTTTATTTATTTATCTGTAAATTGCGCATCTTATACATATATAGGACTTTCCATAATTTGCGCACTTATCACAATTTGCTTTATATCCTTCTGTATATTCCATTGTCTTTACTATTAAAATTCATTTTCCTTACTCAATTTATCTAAATCCTCCTTGATACACATCTCTAATTCATTTAGTCTTTTAGTAGCTAACTCGACCAAATATGATATTGGATAGCATTCTTTTTTTGATATTTGAATCAAAGTGTCTTTTGTGGTTGGAATAACAAGCATTGGCTTTATTTTATTCTCCGGTCGATAAGAAATACCGTCTACTGAATTAACTCCAATTACTAAGAAGTTATGAACAATTTGCCAACAATACTCCTCTAAAAATGCAGCAGGATTAAGCATATACATTACATGAGTATTATCCGATGGGCACTTAATTTCGATTGCTTTTTCAAGTGAAGGAATATGACCATCAGGAGATATACCAGCTATCTTGATTTCATCGCTTTGAATCCAGCCGTACTGCTCAACTGTTACTCCGTATATCCTCTCGTATTCTTTTCGGGCTAATGGTTCAAATTCATTACCACGAGCCATAGCTACACTCTGAAAATTAACTTCAAATGGGTCAAAATCTTCCATGTGTTCGGCAAGTATAGCATAATATTCAGAACATTCACGGACTGATTTGTCTAACTTTGTCATTATTTTGGCAAGTCTTGATCCGCCTACTTTTGCGTGTTTAATTTCTAACCAAGGGGTAGAGCCCTGTTGTAATTCTTTGTATATTTTCATTTCTTCTCTGTATTAGGATATTTAACTGCTAGTTCTTTACATTCTGTCAATACTTTTTCATTCTGCATAAACTCTTTAAAGTCAGTCATTGCCAACACGAATGTTTCTCGGCTACTCACTTTACTAAAAGCATCTAATGCTTCTTCTAATGTCTTTTTAGGTGCTTCCTGATAAGTCCTATCTACTAAAATACCACCTGTTACTTCGCCCGCAAAGGTTCTATTTGGGTCAAAAAGTAATTTAATTTTTAATCCTGTCCATGTACTGATTATCATAGCTTCGGTAAGCGGGATATTTAATTTCTCCTTAACGATGTTCGCTATGATTTTACGATTACCTGAATTTGGCATAAATTCTTTTAGTGGTTCTTCAAATCGGATAAAATATCCGTCTTGTTTTTTACCGTTTACACTAACTCCTTTTTCGTAATAAGCTAATTTAATGGTGAGCTCGCATGAGCCTTTATCCCTAATAATTTCTCGAATATCGACAGCCGCCAAATGGGTTGATTTACGATATTTAAATGCATCACAATTTGTTTCCATAATTATTTTGTTTTATAGTATTGAGTTCCTTTATTGCAGCACTTTTTATTCTTAAGCCCGCTACCGCAGGAACATAATTCATTGCGACCTAATTTTACGGCTTTAAGTGGGTGTCCGTTGCCTTTGAGAATAAGGACGTTTCGTGGTTTTTGGTTCATGACTATTTATATTTTTCAAGCTCCTTGGTCAATTCTTCAATTGGTAATGCGAGAGTAGTAAAAGACTCTGATAACCATTCAGTAGGTATATATTTATACGCTTCTGGAAATTGTTCTTTAATCTTTTTATATGTAGCGAGTGAAACAAGTGTTTCGTAAATATTATTTTTTATCTGATCTGACTTTTCACGCAACTTTGATCTTTGATTGCTTAATTTCAAAATCTCTGAATAAATTTCTTTTGGTGTTTCAATTGCCGGACACCATCCGTTTGTTGAAGGGAATCTGACAGATAATTCAACGTTTTCAGACCCACCACCATTTAAAACTGCATTAACTTGTTTGGCTGTTTGAAAATAGTTTGGAAATTTGATAAACGTTTCGTTTACTTCGTTTGGAATTGAAGATAAAACGACAGGCAGAATTAATGCCGACATTTTATCTTTTAACACTACACGTTTTTTGTCGATGGTGTCATTTACCATTAATTTTGCTACTTGTGTAGCTTCTGACTTTGTAATTCGATTGCTCATTTTGATTTGATTGGATTTTTAAAATAAGTTAGCCCCAAAGACTTTGATAAGGGTTCGACATCTTATCTCCATACAGAGGGGCTTATTTTGTTAGTTGCCTGTATTGTCGAACCGGCAATTATATTTGCAAAGATATAGTATAGTTACTTACTATGCAAGTTTATTTATATGTTGTACAGCATGTTTTTACATAGCCAACACGATTGGAATATATTTAATTGCTTTGTCGGCTAAACTTGGGTTAGTCTCTAACTTGGTAACCTCGTTCAACCGAGCGAATGAGCCAAAATACTTTATTGCTGCATCATTATATGCTAAAGCTGCATCGGATTCCTCGGCAAATGCACCAATCCATACAGGGTTGCCTTCAACTTTTATAACCGAGCTATAATTTCTATTTCTTTTTATGTAACAAACCCCTTTATAAATAGATGAACAATTATTCCTCTTTCTCCTATTCATACAATTTTGAACGTTTTTACACTCTCGTAGGTTCGATTTATAATTATGTAATCCATTTCCGTTTTTATGGTCTATATCCAAAGCACCTAAATTTCCATTAATTATAAATCTATGCATTTTAACATTCCTACTTCCATTGCTATCTATTATTCTTGTTTCGGCATACCATGTGCCTTTGCCCTTTATTGCATTCCATTTCCATTGATTTAAATAATCAAAAACATCTTCATCTACAATAGCAAACTTTCCTTGCGTTAATTGGATTTGCTTAGTATTTGGAATTAAATTCTCTGGATACTCTGGGAAGTTCAGTCTTTTGTTCAGTCCAAGTTCTTTAACTTTTCCATCGTATATCATAGCCAATAATAATGGATTCGTATTCGAGCCAATCCACACCTTTATTCCTTTATCTATTAAGGTACATTGATAACTATTTTTACCATGGCGACATATTCCGTAATACTCTGTCAATTTCTTCTTATTTCTCATACTACATAAAACAATAAACCCCCAAATATGGCTGACAGACCATAGATAGGAGCTTATTAAAAGTCGTTATTAATCACGCTGTCAGTCGTGAAGTGCAAATATAATAAATTATTTTGGATTATGCAAATAATAATTTTATATTTTTAGTTGCCAACAACATTGTTGACGGTTCAAATATAAATATTATGTGGATGGAAGACTAATGAATTTAAAGTGGTGTTTAGGTGGTAATTATTAAGTAGTTATAGTAAACTTTTGTGTTTTGTTTAAGGCATAGATTTATTGGTGCTACCAAAAAATGTACAATTCTTATATCCAAGCCCTTTATATGGCTTGTACTCAATTTTACGTGGAGATTCTGATAAAATCTTTTTGACCAATTCTATTGTTAGTTTATTTGTTTTCATTCTTCTATAAATTTATATTTGCCGTCAACGCATCCTACATTTGATTCTGAATTAGGATGTATGCAACCTATTTCTTCATCGTGAAAAGCACATCCCTTGCAATTATCAGATCCAAATAATAAATAAGTAGAACCTCCTATTTCTACTTTACCTCCTATTTTTGGTAATTTACTCAATCGGTCAGCAATCGCTTCTTCGCTAAAATAATCTTCTGTATCTTTTAGTGTTATCATTTTTGTTTTTTTATTTACAACCCTCTTTCTTTCTTAATTTTCAATGCTTTACTTAAACCAGATGCGTAGTATAGTTTTTCTTTTTGACCTTTGATTTTTCGTGGCTCTGGGATTATCCCTATATCTCTTAACTCGTGAAATCGGCAAAGTGATACGCCGATAAATTTAGCGGCATCTTCCCTACCCATTGTAGTTGGACGATGAATCAGAATTGATATTTGTTCCAATTCATCGTCCGACAAATCCTCACACTCGTTATTTTCGAGCATTTTGAGGATTGTTGCGACTAATTTATTTAGATTGCTCATGATTATCTATCAAAAGAAGAGCGTTGTTTATAGTTTCAAAAGAAGATACTTTTATTCCGAAGCATTGTTGCATCAACGTCTTACCTTTAAATGTTCTCCCTATTGCAAAACCATATTCGCAATAACTATCAAAGGATTCTTTAGTTTCTACTAATACATACTTAGTTATGTGTATTGCATCTTCCATTCCTCCATTTTGAAGTAGTCTTACTACCTGTTTTGCACATTCGCCACCATTAGTTTTATTTCTAATGGTGGTTAATAGCGTTACTTTAATTTTATTCATTTGGAATTGATTTACTCAATAAATATCCATTCTCAATAAGTATCTCACCCTCTTTCAGCCCATCAACTGTATAGTCCCCTGTACCAGTAACAAGTAGTTGAAGGTCATATTTCTTTTGCATATCAATAAGTATATCTCTGGTCTTAATGTCTATTGGAGCATCAAAGAATAAATACCTTAGTCCTTCCTGACCTTTCTTTTTCTTTTCATCCAACAAATACACTTGCATTAATACCGCCAACACATTCCGTTGCGTATGTGAATATGCCGATATAATGCGGGCTTCTTTCTTTTCGTTATGGAATAGTACCGTGTCATGCTCTCCGTTGTAAGTCGTTCTAATTTCATTTGATTCATCTTCATCCGAGCCAAGTAGCGACATTTTTAATCCCGAAACACCTAAATCAATAGTAGTAAATACTTTTCTGTAACGGTTGAAAATATCTTTTACCTTATTATCAGCTTCTTGATGTTGAAAGAAAGTACTCCACCTTTCAGCAATGCGATTAGACTGTTTTGCGGACTCAATACGAGACTTATAATCTTCTTCTTTAGGTTCTACCACTTTAGACTTTTTATCCATGAGAATAGACCCAGCAGTGCGCAAGTCAGAAATACCAGTAAATGCACTATCGACTTCAGGAATATAGTTACCAACACGAATATATTTGTTATTCTCATCTTTTTCAATCTTTGTTATTACGGAGGGGGTAAATTCTTTTTTGTCTGCGATTTTAGGTAAGGAATCGTACTGCTCTTTTATTCCAGTAAAGTTTTTGGAAATTAAGAAGTCAACACATACTCTTATTTCCTCCTTAAGGTCGATTTGCTTTTGTACCCCGGCATTAAACTCATCAACTTCTTTTTGCAATTTTGCATCCGCCAATTCCTTTTGTGTTTCCAACGTTGCATTATAGTTTGCAATAATTGAATTGAAATTAGCAGCCCGCAAGCTCAAGTCACTAATCTCCTTCTCAATTGACTGAATTTCCTCGTAGTACTTTTTAGTTGCTGAGCGTTGTTCTTCTTCTATTAATGCGAAATTAATGTAGTCAGGTATGTTAGTTTCTTTCCATCCCTCCTGCTCTAATCTGGTCTTAAATGCGTTCAGTTCGGTTACCTTATTATAGATACGTGAACGTTCCATTTTTGCTTGTTCAAGGTCATACAGAATTGAGCCTACATACAAGGGTGACTTTTTATCGAATACGACCCCCTTGTCCTTTAGCTTATCCTTATAAACCTCCATCATCCAAGCCATTTGTACTTTTGGATTTTCAGATAAAAATTCATCTGAATTAAAAGTGAGTTCGGTTTTCAGAAAATCACGTAATGATGATGCGGTAAACTTAGTGCCATTGATGATAGGATTGTCGGCTTTCTTTCCGTCCTTATCTTTTATAAATACCACCGATGATAGCTTCCCGTTTTCGTATCTTGTACGAAGGAATACAGGGCTATCTCCGAAGCTTATCTGCTCTTCTATATCCAGATTTTCAAACTTCTTTACATCTAAGTTTAGCTCTCTTTCTGATCCTCCAGAAAGCCCCACAGCTATCGCATTCCCAACACTACTTTTGCCATTTCCGACATTTGCCTTGATTTGAATAAGCTGATTTTCATCCTGAGTAAAGACTACTTCTTGCGCTTCTAGAACTCCGAACTTGCTATTCAGAGTTAAAGATAAAATTTTTGGTGAGTTCATAACTGTTTTTGATTTGATTGATTTATTTTTAATAAAGCATTTTGATATGCGTTTGATGCTTCGAGTTCAGTAGTAAAATATCCAAGATATTTGGACTTACAATTTATGCATATATGAGATAACCACTTAGAATTAGATTTGCTCCATGAAACGCCAACGTATTTAGATGAAAAACCATCTTTGTTTTTTCT
>Ga0302213_1000972_pt1 | contig 14475 bp, 9 predicted proteins | sample II_Fen_N1_2_FD_194583 | JGI IMG/M metagenome (GOLD analysis project Ga0302213, IMG submission 194583) | Peat permafrost microbial communities from Stordalen Mire near Abisko, Sweden - II_Fen_N1_1 | ecosystem: Environmental > Terrestrial > Soil > Wetlands > Permafrost | place: Sweden: Abisko... | reverse complement strand
TCGAACAGGCTACGCAATTCAGGTGCTAATGCAAAAGGTTTCAACAAGGCGCTTTTTCGCATATCGGTGCACATCTTTTGAATTGACGTTTTATCTTCAGGAGCTAATTCTATCAGGTATTTTTCCCATCGGTCGATGTTGGAATAAATGATAAATTCATTTCCTTCATCGTCCAAAATCCGTGAATGAATTTCATGGTCGATTATTTCGGTTTCATTATTTATGACGTTTGTTTCTTTCCATATTTCGTGAAAAGCTCCTTTTGAAGTCCCGACCAACCAATGCAGGCAAAAGTCAAAACGATATCCTTTACGGTTCCATGCAGTACATTGCCCGCCTGCTACATCGTGCATCTCTATGATTTCGGTTTCAAAACCATTCATGGCAGAATATATACCTGCAGACAATCCTGCAATTCCACCTCCGATTATTACTACTTTTTTACTCATAATAGTTTATTTTAATGTCTTTCATGAAGATTCTATTCATAAAATTACTTTAAATCATCTATTGAATAAGATCGCTAAATGGTTATCACCACGTTTCCAACTTTCTGTCCTGTTTCAACATATTGTGTTGCTTCAATAAGTTGTTCGAATGGATAGGTACGGTCAATAACCGCTTTGTATTTACCTGCCTCCATCAACTCTTTTATAAACACGATATCTTTTTTGGTGTCCTTCGGTATGGGAAATAAAACTTTTTTACCCCTGAAAAGTGGAGTCAGTAAAGCCAGAAAAATGTTTTGAGATAAATAACCAAGTTCTGTAGAGAAATAAATTCCACGAGGTTTTAGTATTTTCCGGCAACGGAAATAAGAACTCTTACCTACCGCGTCAATAACTATATCATACAGTTTACCGTTTTCTGTAAAATCTTCTTTCGTATAATCAATTACTTCGTCGGCACCCAACGATTTCAACAACTCAAAATCTTTTGTATTGCACACAGCAGTAATTCTGGCACCAAAGTAATTCGCAAACTGGACACATGCCGAACCAATAGATCCTGAAGCACCATTAATCAGGATACTTGGTGTATTTGTAAAATTAATTTTTCTAATGATTGATAATGCAAGGAAGCCCCCATCACAAACCGCGGCTGCTTCATTGAAGGATATATTGGCGGGCTTTGTGGTGATCGATTTTTCTTCTGCTATGCAGACGTATTCTGCATGTGTTCCGAAATTAAATGTTTTTAATCCAAAAACTTCATCACCCGTTTTGAATGTTTTGACATTTTTACCTGTTGCTTCCACTACACCGGCCATTTCCGAACCTAAAATCTGATTCTTTGGTTTAAATAGTCCACCCACTAACCAAACTGCAAGGTATTCGGGATTCCGGAATCCGCAGTCAGTTCTGTTCACAGTGGTGGCAACTATCCGAATAAGAACTTCATTATCTTTTGGTATAGGTTTTTCTACTTCTACAAGTTGAAGCACTTCTGGCGAACCGTATTTTGTAAAAACAATTGCTTTCATTCTGTTCTTTTTAATAAGAAAAAATAAATCTTTCGTCTTTGTAAATATACTTGTATTTTACCTATCAAAAAAATATAAGGTAGTTAATCTAAGAAGGTTGGTAATTTTTAGTGTCCGGTATTTCAGGAATATTACAATTTTAAAAAATATAATTAATTGCAACAATATTGTGTCTTGTTTTATTCCTGCATCAACAGAATTTATAGAATCCTTTTATCTGCAATTTTTTTAGTCATCTTTTTCAGTATCTAATACCTTCACAAAAGCAGCGTGTACCGGAGAAGGGCAAGGTATAGAAGTACCACGACATGCTACCCAGATGACTTCATTCAGATCTTTATCTTTGACAAGGTCTTCCTTGCTAAAATTAAACGACTCACTTTTCTTTTGCCATTTATTATAAAGTTGATTCTTATCGAAAAGATCGGTTTGTGCTTCAATAGAATTAAAGGAAGAGTGAGTTGGTGTAGAATCAAAACAACGCCATAAAGGCTCTGCAGCAGCATCATATTGGCTCATAGGTGGTAAACCGAGAATCAACTCTATGGTTCTGAGAACAGAGGTCGTAGAATAAAGAGTATGATCAACAACCGACTTCTTTACAAATCCTCCGGCAACATAAGTTGTACTGCGATGTGCATCCACGTGATCAGGGCCGTTTTGAGAATCATCTTCCACAATGAATATGGCTGATTCATTCCAGATCGGACTTTTGCTCAGGTATTCTACAAACAATCCAACAGCAAGATCGTTATCCGCAACAGCTGCAAAAGGAGTTGGACGACCGATCTTCATTCCTTCTGTATGATCATTTATAAAACGAAGAGTATTCAACTGTGGAACCTGATGAATGGAGAGTAGAGAATCAAAATCCTGTTTCCATTGTCTGAAACGGGTGGTATCCATGACAGTCTGATCCCAGCCGGTAAAGTATTTACACAGATGATTTTCCAATACCGGAATATTAGCTTTATAGTTATCTGCAAACTCACCATATGTCCTGTACGTAACTCCGTATTTTTTGCAATAATCCCAAATAAACCCATCTTTATTGTTTGCTATTTTTCTGTTTCCTTCTGCACCATACGTTCCGCCACGATTACCATAAAACGTAGGCCATGTTTTTTCAAGATAATCAGTAGCATAAGCTCCTAAGCTCCAGTTATGTCCGTCAGCACTTACTTCACCATCGTTGTAAAAGTTATCTAACAGCACAAACTGGTCAGCTATAGCGTGCTGGTTTGGTGTATATCTTTTTCCAAATAGCACAAGAGTAGTATCTCCGTTTCCTTGAGACATATCACCTAAAATCTGATCATAAGTTCTGTTTTCTTTGACAATATAAAATACATAATGAATGGGTGAAACATCACCTACTTTCATAGGTATAGGGTTGCCCTTCATCCCATTTGCCAGAGTTTCTTTGTCCTTATTGAAAGGTGTATTGTCATATACCTGTTTCGACCATAAAGCCAGTTGCTCTTTATCCGGTATAGAAATCACGCTGAATGAACCTTTAAAAAGTCCTGCAATATATTGCTCCTCATCTTCAATTTCTTTTGACCCCTTTTGGTATTCTACTTTGTTGGTTATTTTAGTTGGATTAGGGCCCCTTGGATTTGGGAATGAAGAGAGTCCTTTCCCGTTTGTAACTAATATTCTATTGTCAGCTATTCGCACACAACTTGGGTACCACCCAGTTGGAATAAACCCCATACTACTGCTTTGTCCTGGATTTGATACATTAAAAACAGCCAGACAATTATTATCGGCATTTGATACATAAAGCGTTTTATTGTCTTTGCTTAGTGCCACACTATTTGTCGTTGAACCGGTTAATGTAGTAGGAAAAAGTGCTGCATTTAATGTTTCAATCACTTTCTTTTGTTTCAGATCAATTACTGAAACCGAATTATCATTGGAGTTAGCAACATACAACAGGGTTCCTTTCTTATCAATTACCATATCGTTCGGATGATCACCTACACGTATTGACCCTTCAATTTGAAGTGAAATTGTACTTACCAAAACAATTTTATTACAGCCCCAGCAACTGCAATACAGTTGTTTTTTGTCAGGTGATAAAATACAGGTGTATCCCTCTCCACCAAGTGCAAGTTGGCTTATTATTTTCCTGGTTTTCAAATCCAGAATATACAGAGAGTTATTATCCTTGGTAACTGCATAAAGCCGGTTTGCCGATTCATCAACAGCAATCCCGGCAATTGAAATTTTATCTTTCATCGGGACTCCAACCTTTAATGTATCGCGGCAAATAAGTTTATTGTTCTGAATTTCGAAACGTAAAATGAAGTTATCGTTACCACCCGATGCATACAGGTTTTTCCCTGTATTACCAAAAGTCAAACCTAACCATGATTTTCCTACTATGCAGGTATCGAGGATTTTATTTTCAATCAAACTGATAAGTTGTATGGATTGCGTACTTTCACCGTTGTTGGTAACAGCAGCATATTTTAAATCGGGAGTTACAGCAATATTAAGGGGAAGATCGCCAAGAGGAATTTGTTTGCCTACCGGACTTAGACTCCATCCATTCGGCAATGTAATTTTATTTTGTTTTACTTGTGCCGTTAAACCTCCATTTGGCAGCATAATAAGAAATAAAAAAAATAAGGCTGAACAAATAGATTTTATTCGTTCAACCCTGAATGGATTTGAGAAACTTAATTTCATAAGTAATACAATTTGATCAAGTAAACTTCAAACTTAATAATCTAAAACAACATATGCTATTAGAACATTACCTAATTCTGAATGTTCTGGCCTCCCTGTTAAGATCTGATTAAAATGACGTTACAAAAAAAGAATCAATCTATTTTTTCAAGGAAGATTTCGTCTTGATTTCTTTCCAAAGTGCCTTAAATGAAGCATCCGCTTTTGAATTTGAACTAAATTCATCCAACGGCTTTCTATAAATGCCCATCTTCTCTACATCGGCAAGAAAAGGAATAACTGACGTACAAAGATTAGGGATCTTTCCGTTTAGTTCCTTTATCATGTTTTGATGTATTGACTTTCGCATTTCAACCATGGAGAAGAAAGGAATCACCGACGATTTATCCAGGTCATCCTGTTTAAAAAAAGATATTATTTGTTCGTAGGTCCGCAGACAAAGAGGAGTAGGAACTGTAGGTACCAGAATATAATCACATGCATGGAAGATATTCTCTGCAAGAATTGAAATACCGGGTGGACAGTCAAGGAATATCACATCATAGTCATTCTTCAGTTCCTTTAAAACTTCACGGATTCTTTTCTTTGATTTTTTTACCTGATCTAAAAGTGTATCCATATGTCGATACGAGAAATCAGAAGGTATGATTTCTAAATTCCGGTACTCAGTGCCTTCAATTATATCGTTCAGTTCAACCTTGCCTGAAATTATTTTTTTTAAACTGGCATCACTCCCCTGTTCTTTGTGGTAGTAAAACGAAGAAGAACCCTGCGGGTCAAGGTCCCATAAAAGTGTTTTCTTTCCTTCAAGGCTGGATAGATAAGATAGGTTTACCGAGGCTGCCGTTTTACCTACTCCTCCCTTGATGTTGTATATGCCATAAATGATCATGTCGGTTCTTCAGTTTTCTCAACTACCTCAACTGCCACAGCTACTTCATCTACTTTCTGTTTTAGTTTTTTCCCCTCTTTTTCAGTTTTTTGTTTTTTATCTGCTTTCTGTTTTTTATCTGCTTTCAATTTTAAACCTATTTCTTTTTTCAGAACCTTTTGTGCATCTTTGACTAATTCAAGCGTTAATTCTTTTTCCTGTTCAAAAACACTTTTCTTTGTTTTTAGTTTTTCTTTCAATGTAACCAGTTCTTTTTCCAACCTGTCCATCTTTTTTACAGAAGCTTCAAGTGTTTTGATAAAGACAGTATCTTCCCCTTTTTCTTTTAAAATTTCAACATTTGCTTTTAAGTTATTCACCACTTCAAACGCTTTTTCCGTACTGATTTTCAATTTCTTTTTTTTCATTATAGTGAATCTTTTTAAATAATATAAAATTCGTTTCTATTTATTGAATAACAAAAATAATAGTGTTTATGTTTATTAAGTGTTATTTTGGTCGTAATATGTGATGATTTAACTAAGTTTGTTCTGAATTTCTATTTAAATCATCGGTTTTATGTGAATCTGTAAGTACTCAACTTTTTATTTAATACCAATCCTACCTGAATCCTGAATGATACTTTTTCATCTTGTCTCACCATTCGAATAATCATAAGGGTTTTATCTAACAATTTGTCTGCTTTCTTTTGTAATAAGTGGAAGTTTTTGAGTAAATTTATCGTTGTAATACTGGTAGAATATATCTGCAATATCATCCGCAAAACCATAACCGCATGGTGAAGCATATTTTACACAGTCTTCGCATCGCAATTTAAAGTGTTCCAGCAAATTATTCTTTTGAAGGTATATCAATGTATTCTTGAAGTTGGTGTAGGTGCTATCATAATACTGTTCCCACATATCACCATATTCACTGGTAAATTTACATGCCATTTCAGGAAGAGTCAGCATGAGATCCCCAAGCAATTCTGGCGAAGGTTTTAATATCCGGAAATCGGCAATAGCTTTTTTAGCAATTGAGAAGCGTGTTTTTGGTTCGGTATATTTTCCCTTGGGATAAAACTCATTGACTATTATGGTTCTGTACTTCTCGAACATTTCTTTTTCATTCGGATTCAGGAAAAACTCGAAATACTCTTTTGCCGGTTTAATGGTATCATACATTTCGAGTACCGTCTCAATCAATTGCTCCTTAGTGAGAGATTGAAAATGTTTTTTTAAGGCTACTTTTGACATATATTGAAGAATTAAAATTAGAAATACAACCCACTATCAACGTTTATTGTAACTCTAACAGTTGCTTGCAGAGTATTTTACGATTCTTTCGACTTCTCAACGATTTGAATTTTCGAGGAGCTTTCAATCGCTTTTATGGCTATATCTTTCACACTTGCTTCTGCCGTAACAGCTTTCGTGGTTAATTCTTTGATGGTTAATTCCAGATCTTTTATTTTCGATTGAAGAGTCAGGATGGTTTGTTCTTTCAATTTCATTTCCCCTTCCGTTTGTTTGGCCGTTAGCTCTTTTTCAAATCCATTTCCAATTTTCAGTTTCTCTGTTTCATTTTTTACTGCTGTCAATATTGCTTTTTCTATTTCTGCCGGAAATGATTCGCTCCTCACTTTAAGTTCTGCCAATTCTGATTCCGCATTTTTGATCTTTGCTTCCCTATCGGCAAACTCTTTCTCGAAAGTGGTTTTTTTATCCGATAATTCCTTTTCTAATTTTGATTTCTTTTCTTCATATACGTCAGTTTCTTTTTTACGGGTCAACTTCTGGGTATACTGATAATCCTCTTCATCACGCTGACGGTTCTTTTTCAATGAGTCGGCTTCTTCTTTTAGTTTCTCAGTGGTCTCTTCCTGTTGCTTTTTCCATTGCAACCTTGTTTGAGCCATTTCGTCTTCAAATTTCGACTTTAATGTTGCCATTTCGTCTTCATATTGCTGCTTCTTTTCTTTTTGCGCAAGCAACATTACCGACAACGAATCAGTAGTTGCCGACAATTGATAAAGATCTTCCAATGCTTTTTTCTCTATTTGGATAGCTTGTTGTAATTCTTCGAATTTCTTGAATTCGGACACAAACTTGTCGCCTAACTTATCCAATGATGACGAAAGTTCAATCTTCATATTCGAAAGATTTTTTACGATACCATCATAACTTGAAGCGGCAGTGTTTTTGACTATAGTCTCCTGGATTTGTTTCTCCTGAACTTTTTTGGGTTCTTCGGTTTTCGACTCCTGTGCTTTTTGCAGCAATTCATCATAAGCTGCTAAAATCTCATTTTTTGTGTTTTTTGTGCTGAGTTCCATAATTAATTGAAGAATTTAGTATGTGATTAGATAATCAAATCGTAAGATGTAAAAATAATACGAGCAATCATTAAGTATATTACTTTAGATGATCTTTGTATAATTCGCTCTTATTAATTGATTTATTGTTTTTGAAAGTACAAATATACACTTTTTTTATAACAAAAAGATACATTCAATTTGTCAATCAGTTGTTATCATTGTACGATTTTTTACTTTGATTCGTTCATGTTTCATGTTCATTATCCTTTTCTTTTTTCTCCATTATTTGTTCAATCTTTATAGGGGTTGGTTTAGGGTTCCGATAGGGTTCCGATAGGGTTCGGATAGGGTCCAGTTAGGTCCGGCTATCTCAACCCTAAACCAACCCTCAATGTAGTCTATCCGATTTCACTTCATACCTAAAACAGAAGTAAGGGAAGGTTCGTTGGTTTGGGATATTTGTTGAAATTTGAAACAGGTACATGTTAATCTATTAAATATAAACTGTTGTCAGAAAGCTAAACAGGGAAATGTCATGGTATTATTTGTTTTTTTATTTCTAAAACGAAGTTTGATTATATAGAAAAGGGCTGCCTGAATAAGACAGCCTTTTTCTAAGAATTAGTTGGTAAAACTGAAAAAGATAAATTGACAAATTGTATTTCAACTAAATTTTCTGCATGAACGTTCTTTTATCAGAGTATTGGACATCATGATGAATCCATCTACAGGTAAAAAGAAAAGTACTTTATCCTTTTTTTTGTTGTAAATTTTAAATTGTTATAATATTAAATAACACCTGAGGTCAACGCTTTCACTTGCCAGCCATAGGTGTTATTATCAATCTAACCTTTAAAAAAACTATTTTATTTATTATGAGGAGCAATTTATAATGTTTGTCCGGAGAAAGTTTTTTCAAACATGTATATAAATTAATTTTCAATAAGGCATAATGAAACTTTTATTCTTTTACTGCCTTTTATATTCAACTAAATCTCAAGTAGAATCTGAGACAAATTTAGTGATATCATAGTTCAAAATGATTACATGAATATTAAAATTCATATACGAAATTACTAAATCGGTATTACTTTTTTAAAGTTTAAATTTCATTTTTCTACGGGATTAATCAGAAATATAAAAGTCGGATAAATTTAAAGAGAGTTGTTGGTATTGAAAGTATTTGTATGATGATTTATATGCTTACTTTTCCTTTCTGTAATTATAAATTGATTCGCCAAGCGCATTAATAAATGTAATGCTTAAACTGTTATTTGTAACCTTACATATTGAAAATCCTGATTTGTCACTGGTAAACAGAGTACCTGTTGTTGCTTCAACCGGACGTGATAAAGAAGCAGAACTATTGACAAAATAGTCAACAGGAGAATCTTTTTGTTTGATATGTTGAAAGTTGTGAATATGCCCACAAATATAAAAGTCTACTTTGTGTTCTCTCAAAATAGGATCTAATGTTGTTTGCATGTCGGTTCTTTCGTCTTCATTCTTGGTTGTGTTGGCATATATTGGATGGTGTCCGATTACAATTTTCCATTTCTCTGTAGAAACAGTTAGTACACTATCAATAAAATGAAGCTGTGCTTTATAATCTTGTTTACATACATCCGGATAGTCAATGCTGTCGGTTCTGTATTTACCGATCAGTGGTGCAGTGTCAATAAAAATAAATCTGACAGAAGTTTTAGCATCTACTTTTTTGACCATTGTGTAATAACGGGCAGGCATTACCCAACGGCGGCTGACTTTAGAATAATCAAGAACAGCTTGTGAATTCCCTTTATATTCGTGATTTCCTAAAACAGGGTACCAGTCCAGCATTAATTCGGGGTGCGTATATATCAGTTCGTAATTTGTTAACCAAAGGGGATCAGTTACACTGGCTACTCCATTGAAATGGTGCTCATCACCTGCAGCAGCTACAAAATCAATTCCTGTCTTGCCTGCCATTTCACCCATTACAGCAGCTATGGGTTTCTGATCATAATACCCATTTCTACCCATATCGTTGGCAATCATAAAACTGATCCCTTTTTGTTCTTTGGTTTTGGGCTTATTAATTGTTGAATTCTGTCCGGTAAGGATTATTCCACTGTTAAACAAACAGAGTATAACAAGCGTAATTAATCGAATTTTTTTATATTTCTTCATATTCATATCTATTTGCGGAAGTAAAAAAAGAGGAAAGTATTTATTAAAATAAAAAGCTCCAAATATGTTTTCATATTTGGAGCTAAAATCAGAATTCAATTATTTAGTACCATAAGCTCCAAAGAAAGCAGAAGCAACAGGCGCTGAATATGCAACTCCTTTGATGGTTAAACCATTCGGGAAATTTCTTACTACATCTGTTTTAGCACCTGTTAAAGCAGGAGATCCGGCTTGTAAGTGAAAATCCCATGCAGTATTAAATGTGTAATTTAAAAGACCGTTACTAAAAACATTGTTTACAATTCCTGAATTAGTAAGTGGATAATTTACAAATTTAGGATCGTTTGCTCCGGCTAAAGTTCCGGCTTTGTCGTGAACTCCTCTAACAACTTCTTTCCACAAGGATAAGTTAGGCGTAAACTGATCCACTGTTATTTGATCCTGACCATAATAATACGTATAGTCATAAACAGTTCTGGAATCTCCACCACTAAATTTCACTCCCCAACGATTATTTACCAACAGGTTATTATATACTTCAGCAATTACAAGTTTTTCCAGCCAGATTGAGCCACCTTTTACATCAGGTCTTCTCCATCCGCAATTTACTATCGTATTATTATAAGCAACAGCATGTGTCTGTGGAACTTTTACTCCTGAATTTGAGAGTTTAAAAGCATCTGAATTGGAACTAAAAACGACATTGTAAGCCATATCAGCTATACAACCCGATTTTAAATTCATTACTCCACCATTTTCCAGTCCGGAAGGTCCAAATGTATTATTGGCGAAAATGATACTTCCACCCTCCATATAAAAAACATCTTCCTTGATATTGCGAATCGTACTATTCATAACCACCACTTTACCATTCACATTACTGGCATACAAAGCAGGATCTTTTTCACCGGCAGTAGCTTTATACAAACCACCAATAACTGATAATGAATTAGAAGTGGTAACGGCACCAGCGTATTCGATAACTGCATTTAAAATTAAAATTTCAGTATTTGTAGGCGATCCGATAATTCCACCCCAAAGTCCTTGCATGGCATTGCCAGCTGTCTTGAACTGCTCAGGTACTGTGAATTTAACGGGGTTGGCTGCTGTACCCATCACATAAATGTTTCCATTTACAATAATTTCACTTCTTTTAGAAGTATCGGCAAATAAAACGGTTACTCCTTCTTCAATAGTTAATGAAGAATCTTTAGGAATAGTAATACTACCATTAATAGTGTAAGTAGCCCCTTTTTTCCAGGTTCCTGATGCAGTAGTTGTTCCAAGTGTAACCTGGATTGGTTTTGGAATTACTTCTTCCGTTGTGCAACCGGCAAGAAATAAACAAAACATGAAAATGCTAAGAGAAAAAACTTTTGTTTTCATTTTGATTTTTAAATTGATAGTTAGTTGATTTTATATCTGAATCCAAGTAAGAATGATTGCATATAATGGTCTTGTCGTATGGTAGTCGTATTACCCGAAAAATCCTGTATAATTAATTCACTATTCGCCGGATTTATTTTTTTGATATAGACTTCCATCGGTGTATTTAGAAGATTTTTTGCTTTTAGGTAAAGACTCATTCCATTTTTAAATTTCTTTTCAATGGATGCATCCAACTGAATAAAACCTTTTTGCCACTGGTCATCGTTCAAATACCGGGAAACCAGGTAAATTCTGTCGCCTGTGTAATTTGCCGATAATTGTGCATCCCAGCCAGTACGGGTGTCCTTGAAAAGTAAACTTAAATTTGCAACATGTGCCGACTGACCGAACAATGGCCTTGTTTGTGTGGTGTCACTCAGTTGCCAACCATTTGATTTATGAATGTAAAACCGTTTCAGTGTGGTTATTGAAGAATTTGTAAATGTATAATTAGCTTTGACACCTATAAAGTTGAAATACTTAATAAAATCAACCTCCATGCCTAAATTTTTTGCTGTTCCATAATTATCCGGCATATAGTAAATGTTTCCTTTGCTTCCTTGTGGATTGCTCCATCCATATTCAATGGGGTTTTGGATATTTTTATAAAAGGCTCCAATCATAAATTGTTCCAATGGCTTTGGAAAGTATTCATAGCGGACATCAATATTGTCGGCAACGGTGTGTTTTATATTGGGATTTCCCATTTCGGTATATTCTTCACCAACGACAAGATAAGGTACTATTTCCAGGAATCCCGGACGGTTAACGGATCTAAAATAAGATGCACGTACATTTTGTTTTTGCGTTGGCATATACCTGAAATGCAGGCTTGGCAGTAAATCTGTATAAATCTGTTTACCTATCGGGGGGACATCACCTTTTGTATAGATTAAGTAGTAACTCTGGTTAGTATTTTCAGCGCGTAAACCTCCCAATACCTGTAACTTTTTGAAATTGAATTTAAATTGTAGATAACCGGCAGCAATCTTTTCATATGCATTGTAGTTTAAAGGATCATTGTTGTTTAAATCAACTGAATTTTTCCATTGTATATCAGAAAAATTTGTCCAATCACGGCCTTGTATTGACTTGTAATCGGTATTCAGGACAGCAAAGAACTTATACTCATTAAAGAAGCTGGTACGTTTTTTATCCCGGTAAAGTCCTCCTGCTGATAATTCAACCGGTGTTTTTGCTATGACTGGTGTAAAGATTAAATTCAGATACCCTGCCCAGTCTTTGTCGGTATTATGTTCCCAACGACGGGTCGAACCACCATTGGATATGGTCAGTGGCAGTTTTTCATTATTATTGATTTCATTAAACATGGAAAGGTTAATGTAATCAGGAGTTTGATTAATGGCATTCCCGTATACGAATGACCAATTAGCATTCAACTTGCTTGCAAGCTTATGTTCTCCCTGTAATACTGAACTTAGAAGTTGTTGGTTATTTAAACGGTAACGTAATGAATAACTGGATAAGGAATTACTGCTGTTGTTCAAATCACTTCCTTCTGAATTTCGCACCTGTTCTGAAGTAAAATTCATATAGGCATTATACAATATTAATTTATGGGATTTGTCAAGCTGAAAATCAATTTTATTATGAATCCCGATTTGTGTAGATTGTTCGGATATGGTACGATAGCTTTTCCCGGAAATAAGCGGTAGGTTCAACGTATCATTTTCTGCTCCATAAGTGGTGCTATTGCTACCTTTAAAATTATTACTGAAACTGCCGGCAAGAATAATTCCTAATTTTTTATTAAAAAAACGACTTCCAATAGAGAAATCGGCAACCAGATTAGGCATAGGTTTATTGGATTTTAAATCAAGGTTTTGATTTGTGAAATCCTTAGGAGTAGCTGTATAACTTTCACCATTTATCTCATAGGGTGATTTATAATTGACGGATTTCGAATCAAAACCCATAAAATCTCTTTCAATAAAAATCTCATTATATCCAGTCGCAATATTCAGGTTAAGTTGTAACCGATTTGGTGCATCTTTCATAACCATATTAACGGCTCCCCCAAGGGCATCTCCTTCCATATTCGGCGTAAGCGATTTGGAAACTTCCAGTCTGTCAACCAGAAATGAGGGAAAAATATCCAGCGGCACGTATCGGTACTTATTATTCGTCCCTGGTATTTTCACTCCGTTCACCATGGTGTAACTAAAGCGCTTATCCATTCCACGGATAATAGCATATTGTCCATCCCCGGTAGCGTTTCGTTCAATGGTTACTCCAGACACCCGGGCGATTACACTTGCAATATTCAAATCGGGCGATAATTCAATACTTTTGGCACTTACAATATTGACTTCATTTGGGGATATTTTCTCAATATTCCTTGCGCTCTGATCGGTAGCATGATTGTGGGAAGTAACTTCTACTTCCTGTAAATTTAATTCAGAAGAACTTAGTTCAAGTGAGATTTTATTTATTCCGGAAGCAGATATTGAAATTTCTTTCTCTAACGTATTACAACCGATATAATTACAAACCAGAACTACTGTACTTTCGGAAATGTTCCGCAACATAAATGAACCATCAAGTCCGCTGGTAGTTCCTTTTTGCGATTCGCCTTTTAAATATATGGTGGCTCCAACCAATGCTTCTCCACTTTTAGATTCTTTCACAACACCCTGAATAATTCCTGCATAAGAATTAATACAACTGACAAACAATAAAATAATGTAAACAATGCTTTTCCTCATCTGACAATTTTATTTAAAATGCAAAAATAGTATACTGTTATTTCAATTTGATTTCACATACATTAATTTGTAGAAATACATATTGCATATTAATTACATTATTTAAGTATAACGGATATAATGCCCAAAAATATAAAACAGAAAAAGCTGCCCTTCAAGGGGACAGCTTTCGCTAACATAAGGAAGATTACGCAAACTAAAAATGTGTGTTACATAGTAGCAAATATATTGGAAGGCTGGCAGTCAATCCGGGTCAATTCGTAGATAAACATGGCTTCGGCAGTACGTGTCCAGTAACTGAATTCAATGGTTTTTGTATATGTTGGGACAAAACCGAGCAGCAGGTCAAGATCAAATCCATTGGCAGATATTCCGGCACCTGAACGGGCTGCATCTATCACATTGCATTCCTGCTCGATATGCGTCGGTACCATCAAAACGGGTTTCTGCATATACATGGCTTCGCACACCGATTCAAAACCGCCTGTTGTGGCATAAGCCTTACAACCAGCCATATATTTCAGAAAAAGGGTATCACTTAACCGGTGCATGGAAAGTGTAGCGGTAAGCTTTTTGGTTTGCTCCACATTCTTTTTATCCCAGAAGAAATGAAGGTATTGTTCCGGGTTATTTTTGCTCCAGGTAGTCAATTCAGTGGCAAACCCGCTGTTAAGCAGATAACCGTGGATATATAATCCATTGCTTATTTTCTGTTGAAGTACTTCCTGACGTAAAAGTGGTGGGACAATAGAAATTTTTCCGTACTGCAGGTTATCATCAG
>Ga0302213_1000961_pt1 | contig 14603 bp, 5 predicted proteins | sample II_Fen_N1_2_FD_194583 | JGI IMG/M metagenome (GOLD analysis project Ga0302213, IMG submission 194583) | Peat permafrost microbial communities from Stordalen Mire near Abisko, Sweden - II_Fen_N1_1 | ecosystem: Environmental > Terrestrial > Soil > Wetlands > Permafrost | place: Sweden: Abisko... | reverse complement strand
GGATAGTCTCTATACTGCTATAATTCCTAATAATAAGGCTTGGAAAGAGGCTTACGACTTGATATATTCAAAATATAAAAGTTTTGGTTTGGATGGAAGTGCTACCCAACGTGAGAGAACACAGACGGCATTGGTGAACAACCTGATATTTAGGTTGCCGATAACTGATCCAAGCACATATGATAGCCTTACTACAACTACGGGAAGTAAATTTAAAAATCCGGGATATTTGTTTGAAGGGACTACAAGGTTCGATTTAAGTAATGGATATGCTTATATAACTGATTCAATCAGATTTAAAGCTGCTGACACCTATCAGAAAAAAATACTTATTGAAGCGGAAGATATAACTTATAACCGTACGTCTGTTTATGCTAGTTTGACGCTGAAATCAGCTTTTGGTACTGATTTCTCCGATCAGGTTTCTGAAAAATACTATGTGCAGGTTGATCCTACTACAACAAGTGTTACCTCTACATCTGTATTATTCCCCATCCCTAATACGCTTTCAGGTACATATAATGTTTACTGCGTTTTTGTACCAACAAGTATTACTGATGCAAGTAGTAAAAGTGTCAATAAAGTCAAATTTTATTGGTCGTATTTGAACGTTAACGGAACACAAACAACCGATGCAGCAGTCACAGCGAAGAATGAATTGAGTTCGTCAAAATCTAATGCCTTTGCTTTTTCGACTATGCCGGGAGTTATTACAAAAGTATTTGTTACAAAATTTACGTTCCCTTACTGTAATTTATATACAGATAAAACTTCTCCTTCATTAATAACTACTAAATTAAGGGTTGAAAATGCGGTTAAAATTACCGATTCTAAAGAGACTCTAGATAAGTCAATGAGAATCGATTGTATAATCTTAGAGCCAGTTCAGTGATTAACGATAAATATTTAATAATTATGTGTATTAAAATTGACAATTATAATAAGATATTAGGCATGGGTAGGAAATTCTTCTCATTGTACTTTTTAGGTTCGTTGACACTGTCAGTGCTTTTAATGTTGACTGCGCCAGTATTTGCGCAATCAAATTCTAAACAGGTAGTAGTGAGGGGGATTGTGAGAGATTCGCACACAAAGAAACCTATTATGGCTGCTCATATATCAGTAGTTAACAGTGAACTAGCAACTACTACGGATGAAAACGGTTGTTTTAAACTTGCGATTCCAACAAATAAAGCTTTGTTACGTGTTTCAGCTTATGATTATAGTGTGAATGAATCTGCAGTAAGAGGAAATGATTCATTGACAATTAATTTGTATCCGGATAGATTCACAAGTTATTACAAAACTATTGATGGAGTTAATGGTTTAGTGAATAATTCAACAACTACTAATTCTACAGTTTCTTCTAATAATGTTGATCAAACGGTAGCGTTTACTGCCGATCAGTTATTGCAAACAATGGCTGCAGGCGATTTGCGTACTATTAACCGATCTGCGCAAATCGGTCAAGGATCATCCCTGTTTATCCGTGGGTTGAATTCCATCAATGCTAATTCTCAACCATTATTTGTTGTTGATGGGATTATTTGGAGTGATACTTATAGTTTAGAGTCAATGAATCAGGGACTTGATTTGAATCCACTTACCAATATAGATATGGAAGATATTGAAAGTGTTTCTGTATTGAAAGATGGAACATCTCTTTATGGGAGTAAGGGTGCAAATGGGGTAATTCTCATAAAGACAAAAAGAGCAACGGAAATGATGACGAAGATAAGTCTTAATATAGTGTCTGGTGTGACTACAATACCTACCATTATGCCACTTATGGGTGCCACAGATTATAAGATTTATACCACGGAACTCTTAGGTAGTTCTGACTATACTCTCGATCAGATTTCAAAATTACCCTATATTAGCGATGATCCTAAAAGAGCCACCTATAAAATATATCATAATAATACAAATTGGGCTAATGAAATCTATAACTCTGCCCTCTCGCAATCATATAATATTAATGTAAAAGGGGGAGATGACAAGGCATTATATTATTTTTCACTTGGATACACAAATAATGATGGTATTGTAAAGAAAACTAATTTTCAACGATATAATATTCGATACAATGGCGATATCAATATGACTAAAGGAGTTAAAGTAGGTGTTAATGTCGGTTTTGCCAGAGTTGATAGGAATATATATGACGATGGTGTGAATATATATACTTCTCCAACTTGGCTCAGCTTGATAAAGTCTCCATTGATTAGCCCTAACACTTTCTCTTTTTCTGGAGAACGAACCACAGATTATTCAAATACCGATATTTTCAATATCGGTAATCCGAGTGCAATTTTAGATTATTCTACGAATACGATAAAGCAAAATAACTTCAATGTGGGATTGAAGCCTGTTGTACAGATTAATAAGAATTTATTTTTGTCTGAGAATTTCGATTACAGTTTGAATAAGATTAACGAAGATAGCTACCGTCCGATGTATTTTACAACCCCAATGTATGTTGAAGGTTATGGGGATACACAAAATAGTCGTTCAAGTCAGGTGATTCGGAATAATTCCATTTTCAACGATTTGCGTCTTTCATATAATAAAAAACTATTGAATTCGACTTTAAATATCTTTGCCGGAAACCGGTATATTATCAATAGTTTAGAAGCTGGATTTGTTGAAGGTTTTAATTCAGGATCCAATTCATCGGTTAACTTAATGGGCGCTTTTAGTCACTTGCATACAACAGGAACCAATAATCTTACAAAGTCTATTTCGAATTATTTGAATATCGACTATAATTATGATAACCGTTATATGCTGGCATTGACAGCATCGCTCGATGCTTCTTCCCGTTTTGGTAATGAAACAAAAAGTGGAATATCTATTTTTAACCATAAATGGGGCTTCTTTCCTGCAATTAATGGTGCTTGGTTAGTAAGCTCAGAAAGCTTTATGAAAAACATTTCTGCTATTAACCTATTGAAAATTAGAGCAGGTTACGGTATTACCGGTAATGATGATATAAAAGATTATCAAACACAAACTTACTTCAGTGGCATACGCTACTCCGGTGTTGTTAATGGTATGGTTATTTCTAACTTATCAAATAACTCAATTCAATGGGAGACTACAAAACGTATTAATGTTGGAATTGATTTGAGCGTTTTTAATAACAGATTATTCGTTTCGGCCGATTTATATGAAGGACGGACAGAAAACCTCCTTGTACAAAAAGATTATCAGGACGCGATAGGACTCGATAAGTATTGGACAAATGATGGAACATTAACCAATAAAGGTATAGAGTTGTCGTTTAATACTAAGTTGTTGAATCTGAATAATTTTGCTTGGGAACTTGGAGCTAGTGCCGGACATTATATCAACCATATCGATCAGTTGGGCAACGGAACTTTTTACACAAAGGTTTATGATGGAGAGGTTCAAACAGCGGTTAATGGCCCGGTAGGTATATTCTACGGATATAAGTCATTGGGTGTTTTTGCAAACGACAAGGAGGCCTCAACTGCTTTTAAAGGTACAAACTATCTTACCATGAAAGCTTCAGATGGCAGTATTTCAAAGTTTAGTGCAGGAGATATTCATTTCGAAGATAAGAATGGTGACGGAGTAATTGACGAGAATGATAAGCAAGATATTGGAAATCCAAATCCAGACGTATATGGATCAATTACAAATAAATTCACGTACAAAAATTTGACTTTTACTACTTTGTTTACCTATTCATACGGAAATAAGATATACAATTATATGCGTAGTCAACTTGAAGCAGGCAAGGATTTTAGCAATCAGAGTACTGCTATGCTAACCAGATGGACAGCAGAAAATCAGATCACATCTCAGCCTAAAACAAGCTATGGTGATCCGTTAGGAAATTCTCGTTTTTCTGATCGTTGGATAGAAGATGGTTCTTATATCCGGTTGAAATCACTTAGTTTATCTTATTACTTGCCACTGAAAGTTAGTTTTATTGAGAGTGTAAATATATGGGTATCGGCGAATAATTTGTACACTTTCACTCATTATTTAGGACTTGATCCGGAGTCATCTTCAATGAACGGTTCTTTATATCAAGGTGTTGATGCAGGTCTTTTGCCAGCTAGCAAGAGTTTCAATATCGGTCTTAAGTTTAATTTATAATTCTATAAAATATAATTATTATGACACATATATATAATAAAATTATTATGTCAGGAAAATTGATAATGGCATTGCTGTTTGTAGCAATGGTATTCGTTAGTTGCGACGATATGCTTTTTTCCGATTCAAAACGTCTGACAACTGCTGAAGAGTATAATTTGAAGGCTTCTGCAGACTCGGTATATTCAATGGCAGGTGTTTATTCGCGCCTTCAAAAGCTGGGAGATAGCTATGTTTTACTTGGTGAATTGAGAGCTGATTTGATGGATTTGGGAGAAAAATCGGATCCATCCTTAGTGCAAATTAATAATTTTGAAATTACAAAAGACAATCAATATGTCAATATCAAAAATTATTATGACGTTATTAATAATTGCAATTATATCATTCAAAAACTGGATACATCCTATCTAGACCGTGGTAAAAAACTTCAGTTGCGAGAGTATGGAGAGTTAAAAACTATACGTGCATGGACATATATGCAAATAGCCCTTAACTTCAAAACGGTAAAATACTACGAATATCCAATTCTAACTGTACAAGATGCCCAAAAAGAGATACCAAGTTTAGAATTTAAGGACTTGGCAGATAAGCTTATTACTGATCTTGAACCCTTAAAAAATGTGACACTTATGAATCTCACATTCAGTAATTATTTTCTCGTGAATGCTGTTTTAGGAGATTTATATCTTTGGCGTGGTTCTCTTACAGATAATAAGACTGATTATGAAAATGCAGCGACAGCATATCATAAATTGATGTTCGATTACGGTTTAGATATTTATAAAAGTTGGTCTTCCACATGGACAGTTGTAAATAAGGCAATTTCACCTGATGCAACATTAAATTGGATAACATCATTGACTGGAGAGGCTATAACAACAATTTCCTGCCCTACCCAATATGGTCAGAAATTTGCGATAGATACTTTGAATAATCGTAGGTCAATTGTACCCTCTGAACTTGCTCTTAAAGCTTGGGATAATCAAACCTATTATTTGAATGATGGAGCTACAACTAAAGGCGACTTGAGAAAATATGGATCTATTTCGTATAGCGAGGCTACGAATAAGGAATATCAGACTGATTTGAATTTTAAGAGTTCGACGACAGATAATTGGTTGATTTATAAATATAAATGGTATAATCAAAATATTATTCTTTATAGAAGCTCACTTTTATATCTTAGGTATGCCGAAGCTGTAAATAGGTTGAATAAACCTAATTTGGCATTTGCGGTTTTAAAATATGGATTAAATAGTCTCAATATGGCTAAAAAGATTCCAGTCAGTGAAAAGGGTGCTTTAGTTCCTAATTATATGGATTTTACTGATAAGCGGTTTGATTATAGTGTTGGAATTCGTATGCGTGGATTAGGAAATCTGGATCAAGACAGCACTTACTTTATTATTCCTAATAAACCAAAAATGGCTGATTCGGTGCTTTATGTAGAGGATAAAATACTAGAAGAACTCCAACTTGAAACTGCTTTCGATGGGAATCGTTTTCAGGATTTAATGAGGTTTACGCTTCGACGGATGAATACAGGTGAGGGTACTACTTCATATTTAGCTGATAAAATTGCTGAAAAGCATAAAGATAATAAAGAAGCAATTCGTGCAAAACTTAAGCAAAGTGTTGATAACTGGTATATTAAAATAGAAAAGTAACCCTGCAAATGTCTGCCTGGGTAAAATGCAATGCGGGAGTTCTTCATAAACTACTTGCATTGCATTTTCTAAATATGTGTGGTTATTTTCGTTCATTCTAACTCTAGATAATTCTAAAACAATTAATCCTATGAAATCACGATTTACACTTTTTTTTATGTTCTTAAGTTGCATTCTTCATGCTCAAACAAGTTCATGGTATAATACTGCTCAAAGCCGGATTGATACACTTAGAAAAGGCAATTTTTCGATAGTTGTTTTAGATGTCAATGCAAAACCTATTCAGGATAGTATTCGTGTTATTCACAAGAAACATGAATTCCCATGGGGAACATCCATTGATTTATCTTACCCAACACCTTCTACTTTGGGAACATCGAACGATGATTGGTTGAAAGCAAATATGCTCAAGTATTTCAATTATGGTGTTTGCGGAAATCAATTTAAGTGGAGTGGAATAGAGGCAGCAGGGAAGGGAAACCTCACTTATCTTCCTTTCGAAAATACCTTGGCATGGTTTAATAAAGTGGGCTGGAAGATGAGAGCCCATACCTTGCTGTGGGGTGGGTATAATAACACAGACTATCATTGTATCCCCAAATGGGTTATGGATCTATCAACAAATCCTAAACAGATGTATGCAGAATGTCAGAACCGTGTTACCCGTGAAGTGACAAGATATAAGGGGAAAGTAAAAGAATATGATGTTTTGAATGAACCGACTCATGCAACTACTTTACAAGGTTTTGTTGGAGATTCTATAGATTGGAATTGTTTTAAATGGGCACATGCGGCTGACCCTGATGCTAGGTTTTTTGTTAATGATTATAATATTATTGAATGGCAGGATCAAACAAATAATTTTATCACGCTAATAAAAAAGATGTTGAAAAATGGTGCGCCTATTAGTGGTATTGGCACACAATGCCATATTGGAGAGTCTGTTGATGTAGTCAATTATAAAGCCAGGATAGATCAGTTAGCACAATTTGGGTTGCCTGTAAAAGTGACTGAGTTCGATATGAATGCCACTAACGTTTCCCAACAAAAATATGCTATTGAAATGGCAAAAATGATGAGATTGGCTTTTTCGCATCCGGCAATAGACGGATTTATATTTTGGGGATTAACCGAACCTACATGGGCAAAGGGCATTGTGAATATAATACGGGAAGATAGAACTACCAGATTGGCTGCGGATACTGTATATAATTTAATACATAATGTGTGGACAACCAAGCTGGCCGGAAAGACAGATGTCTCTGGTATTTACAGTTTTAACGGATATTTTGGCGATTACGAAGTGCAAGCTAAAGTAGATGGGATTTGGAAAAAATTCTCAGCATCGTGTTTAAAGGAAAATAAAAACGGATCGATTACATTAAATGGAAGTAATGGGGAAGCCCTGAGTCCAGTACTTAAAAAAATAAGAATTGTAGCCTCCAAAGGAGTTGAACTTACATTTGATAAGCCCATGGCCAACCCAGCATCCAATGCGCTCAATTTTAAAGTATTTGATGTTGCATCTAACTATGTAAAGTCGGCAACCTTGAAAACTGGTGATTCAACAACGATTCTTCTGACAATGGTTAATACAACAAATATCAAGGAGAAAAATTACCTTCCTGTTTCTTATTATCCAGGTACAGTAGCATCGGCTGACGGAGGTAAACTGGAAGTGTTTGGGCCAATATTGGATAGCCGGATTACACCAGCTTTTCAATCGGCAAAAACAAGTACTGATGGGAATCTGGTTGCTGTTGCTTTTGATAAAAAAATATTGTCTAGCTCGGTTAATATGAATGAATTTGTTGTTAAGAAGAATGGACGCATCATCACCATTTCACAAGCACAATTAAATAATACAAACGATACATTGAAATTAGGTATAGCTTCACAAGTAACTGATACAACCGATGTTTTGACAGTTTCATATACTCCAGGGGCATTAATGACGATGGATAGTTTGTATGTGACAAATTTTACCTCACGACAGGTGGTAAATAGTATACTGGTTACAAAATTTGTTTCGGCCACAACCACTTACGATGGAAAGACTGTACAAGCTAATTTTAATACAACACTTTTAGACCCAACGGGATCTGAGGCTAATTTTACACTTATAATTAATAGACAACCTGTTGCTTTAAATTCAGTAAAACTCTTGACGACAAATAAAAAATGCATTATTATAACTCCAAATAGAACAATATTTAGTGGAGATACTGTAAATTTGTCGTTAAATCGATCGGCATTGTTCACATCTACTTTGGGAATGCCTGTGCTATCTTTTACTGCCAAAGTTACAAATAGGAGTAATATCTTATCATCTGTAGAAAGTGTTAATGAAAAGTCTGTGTTGTGTTATCCGATTCCATTCGACAATCAATTAAAGCTTGAAGGTATTGGTGGGTTTAGTCATGTGACAATTTACAATCAAATTGGGATTAGGCTGATAGATAAGAATATTACTTCGGATAATATGAATATTGAAACCTTTGATTTATCTTCAGGACTGTATTTAATTGAGTTTTCAAATTCAGAGAGAAGGTTTTTAAAGAAAATAATGAAGAAATAAGTAAAATGAACAATGGCAGAAATATATGCTATTGTTTTAAACATACACCTCAATCTAATCAAACCATAAATAATAAAATACATGAAAATCACAACTTGGCAGTTTTTTTTATTATTGCTTCAAATCACCTTTTTGCCGGCTTATTCGCAATTACAGCCTAACAACGAATGGAATGGTAAACCGGCGGTCTTTCAAGTAAACCGATTGAAGGCGCACTCTACACTCATTCCTTATAACGACTTGAACAAAGCGTTGAAGGTGGATATTAAAATGTCCGAGAATTATTTTTCCTTGAATGGACAATGGAAATTTAAGATGGTGACTAAGCCGGCTTCGAGGCCGCTTGATTTTTATACGGTTAATTTTGATGATCAGTTATGGTCTAACATTACAGTGCCAGGTAACTGGCAGACACAGGGTTTTGATTATCCTATTTACACTAATGTTACTTACCCTTGGAACAACTTTGAACAAATAAATCCTCCGGCAGCCCCAACTGTTTATAATCCGGTAGGATCTTACCGTAAGACTTTTACATTGCCGTCCGATTGGAATAATAAAAACTGTATCCTGCATTTCGATGGTGTGGAATCAGCTTATTATGTTTGGGTAAACGGAAACTATGTAGGCTATAGTGAAAATAGTTATTCTCCGGGGGAGTATGATATATCTAAATATCTGACTAATGGTGCAAATACCATTGCTGTGCAGGTTTTTAGATGGAGCGATGGTAGCTGGCTCGAAGATCAGGATAAGATTCGATTAAGCGGCATATTCAGGGATGTATATGTATATAAAATTCCCGAAGTGCATGTGAACGACTTTTTCTGTACCACTGATTTGGATGCCAGTTATCAAAATGCACAATTTAATTTTTCTGCCAAATTAATTGCAGATAGTACTGCTAATCAAAGTGGATACAAGGTGCAAGTACAACTATACGATAGTGTTAATGGCTCTATTCTTTCTTCTCCATTGGAAATGCCTGTTACTTTTAGTGCTGACAGTGCAAAAATTTCATCGTCAGTGACAGTAACTAACCCCTTGAAATGGTCGGCTGAACATCCGAACCTATACAAAATGGTACTTTCGCTGGTTGATAATAATGGAACGACAGTAGAGATGGAAAGTTGTAATATTGGATTTCGTAAATTCGAATTAAAAGGTGGACGTATGCTTATTAATGGTCAACCCATTATGTTCAAAGGTGTTAATCGTGTTGAAACAAATCCACTAACAGGAAGGACTGTAGATAATGCAGATATGATTAAGGATATTTTGATAATGAAAAACTTCAATATCAATGCAGTACGTACCAGCCACTTTCCAAATAGCCCTTTCTGGTATGATTTGTGCGACAAATACGGACTTTATGTAATTGACGAAACGAATCTTGAATCGCACGGCGTTAGCTCTACAGTTCCTACAGGTTTACCCGAATGGACAGCTAACTGTGTAGACCGTGCAACCAGCTTGGTGGAACGAGACAAAAATCATCCAAGTGTAATTATATGGTCACTTGGAAATGAAGCAGGTACAGGTTCAAATTTCCAATCTATGCGTGACTGGATTAAGGCAAAGGATCAAACGCGATTGGTGCATTACGAAGGTGACAACAAGTATAGTGATATGACCAGTTACATGTATGCCACCCCAGAAGGAATTCAATACTATGGTCAAACAGGTAATGTAAAACCGTTACTCCTCTGCGAATATGCCCACTCAATGGGAAATAGTACAGGAAACCTATATATGTACTGGAATCAATTTGAAAAATACAGTAATCTACAAGGTGGTTTTATTTGGGATTTTGTTGATCAAAGTATCAAAGATAGCGTTGGATATAAGTATGGTGGTGACTGGGGAGATAAGGTGAACGATGGAAACTTTTGCGCAAACGGCCTTTTGAATGCTGACCGTACACCTAAAGCAGCTATTTATGAAGTAAAGAAAGTATATCAGAATATTAAAATGACAGCTACTAGCCTTTTGACAGGTAAATTTACTATCAAAAACTGGTTTCTTTTTACCAATCTAAATGAATATGCCGGAAGCTGGGAATTGGTTGCTGACAGCACAGTATTGCAAAAAGGAGATTTCTCGGCAGCTGATATGGCACTTGCTCCGTTGGCCAGCAAAGCCATTACTGTTCCGTTTACTGTACCTCAAACAAAAGTAGGTGTGAAGTATTGGTTGAATATCAGTTTCAAAACTAAAACAGATTGTAATTGGACGGCCGCAGGCTATGAAATTGCCAAGGAGCAGTTTAATATCACTTTCACAACTCCTGCAATTACGAAATCTGTGGATTTTGGAAGTGAAAATCTACAGGTCGTAACTTCAGGAAACCAGTTGACAATTCAAAATAGTAAGTTTAACGTAGTATTCAATAAAACGACCGGATTGATAAATACCTATTCTGTTGATTCAGTTTTATTGATTAACAATGGACCTGTTCCAAACTTTTGGCGTGCGCCGACAGATAATGATCGTGGGAATGATGAACCAACGAGATGTAAAACATGGGAAGATGCCAGTCAGTCGAGGACGTTAGATACGATTTATGTAGACGATGCGAACAAAAATCGAATAAAAATTTATGTGTATTATACTGTTCCTTCACAGGTTGCCTCAAAAGTTCTGATGAAATACGATGTGCTGTCAAATGGCGAAATTCAGATTTCAGAGAATTTTTATCCGGGTGCCAGCAAGTTGTCTGAAATTCCGCTTATCGGCAATTTGATGACTATGCCAAGCCAGTTTGATCGCTTTACCTGGTATGGTAGAGGACCGCTTGAAACTTATATTGACCGTAAATTGGCCTCCAACGTAGGGGTATATAGCAAAACTGTTGACGAAAACTTTTTCCCCTATATACAACCGCAGGAAACCGGCAATCATATTGAAACAGATTGGATGAAAATTGTCAACAAGGATAATACAGGACTATTAATTGTTGGAGATAAATTTGAATTTAGTGCCTTGCGATATACACCTTTTGAGATGGAAAATAAATTGCACCCCTATGAATTGGTGAAAAGTAACAATACAATTCTCAACATCAACTACAAACAAATGGGAGTGGGTGGCGACAACAGTTGGGGGGCATTGCCTCACGATGAGTTCCTGATTAAATCATCAGCCAATTATAGTTATACGTACCGCATTATTCCAGTAATATCAGGCGTTAATGAAATGGAAATAAGCAAGAAAAGGTATGTTGCCGATTCTACTGTTGTAATTCCAGAGATTAAAGGGTTGACGGAAGATGAAGCACTAAAGGTAATTCTTCAGCATGGATTAATACCCGGCAAAAAAGCTTATGGATACGGAAGTACATATCCAAAAGATCAAATCATGCTTCAGGCACCGGGTGCTGGTGAAGTGGTGTCGGCGGGTTATATTGTGAATTATGTGATAAGTGTCGGTCAAAATATCGCTTTGAATAAAACGGCTACATCTAGCAGTATGGAAACCAATAATCCAACAGTAAGTGGTAACGATGGTAGTAACACTAGCCGTTGGTGCGCGTCAAATGGTAATGCAAACCAATGGTGGACTGTCGATTTGGGTGATAAGTTTGATCTTGCATATTACAACATAAACTGGGAAAAAGCAGCTAATTATAAATACATCATTGCTGTTTCGGCCGATAATGCAGTCTGGACTACTGCTGTTGATAAACGGACTAATACGTCTTCCAATCAGCTACAAGGTGGAATAATCGATTCCAAATCAGTTCGCTATGTCCGTGTTACCGTTACGCAAAATCCAACAAACCTATGGAGCAGCTTCTATGAATTTGAAATCTATGGAGCAAAATCTGCGGCAAGTGGATTGCATGATGTGAAAAGCGTCAATGAATTAGGGATTGTTGTTTATCCTAATCCGGTCACGACCAATGCGGTTGTTAAATATGTATTGTCTACAGCTTCAACTGTGAAATTGGAGTTGTATAATGTCTCAGGCATTAAAATTAAGGACTTGTTTTCCGGCTTTCAAGAAAGTGGAACTCAACAGTTTTTGTTCAAAAATGATTTTGGGTCAGGTCTCTATTATATTCGAGTAAGTGCAGGATTATATAATGGGTTTCAAAAATTCGTTATAAAATGATAGCTGCCAAGATTGTATTTGATATTTTAAACTGTTCGCAGCTTCTTGCAATATGAACTTGTAGGCGGATATTATTCATTATTGAAATTCAAATGTCTAATAGTAGAAAATGATGTCTGCTATATGGAATAACTTTGTCAACGCAAAGGTCAATTTCATATAGCAGCATTTTTTTTATTCGTATTGCTAAAGTGATCCTGCTCTTTAATCCCCGAACCCAAGAATAGTATTGTGTATGTTACAGGTTCAAATTCCGAATGTAAAACAAATAGAATAAAATTTTAAGTATTTATTAATGAACCTAAGTAATAAAATAAGTATCATTATTGCCTCCATGTCTTTATTTTCAACTGTACTTTATGGACAAGTTGCCCAGTTTGATTATTTCAAATACAGAGGTAAAGATATTACATTTGAGAAGAAAATTGAAAAAGCAAACCAGTATTATAACCCTGTTTTAGCCGGTTTTTATCCAGATCCGTCTATTTGCCGCAAAGGTGATACATTCTATCTGGTAAATTCTTCATTTAGCTTTTATCCGGGAGTTCCGATTTTTACGAGTAAAGACTTAGTTAATTGGGTGCAAATTGGGCATGTTCTTGACAGGCCATCCCAGTTGAATATAACTGGTCAGGATATATCAATGGGTATTTTTGCGCCAACTATTGAATATAATCCTCATAATGAGACATTCTACATGATTACCACTTTTGCTTATGGTATTGGAAATTTTTATGTAAAAACAAAAGACCCTCTAAAAGGATGGAGTGATCCGATACTGCTACCCGAAATTGATGGCATAGATCCATCTTTTTTCTTTGATGCTGATGGAAAAGGTTATATTGTTCATAATGCACCTCCTCAGGGTAGTGCCGATTGGGATCAGCAACGTGCAATCCGTTTATATGAATTCGATGTTGAACAGGATAAAACTACCGGAAAATTCAAAGAAATTTTAAGAGGTGGATCTAAAATTGAACGAAAACCAATTTGGATTGAAGGTCCTCACATGTATAAGATAAATGAGTATTATTACTTGATGTGCGCCGAAGGTGGAACGGATACTGATCACTCGGAGGTTGTGTTGCGAAGTAAATCGCCTTGGGGTCCATTCGAAGATAATAAAAAAAATCCAATTCTCACTCAGCGTGATTTGCCTGATAATCGCCCGGATAAGATTACTTCTGCCGGACATGCCGATATGATACAAGATGCTCAGGGAAAATGGTGGGCTGTGTTTTTGGCAAGTCGTCCGTATGAAAAAAACCTTATCAATACAGGCCGAGAAACCTTTTTGCTTCCGGTTAAATGGGCTGATGGTTTTCCCGAAATTTTGCCTCAGGGAGTAGCAATTCCGACAGTTGTAAACAAGGAAGGCTTGATGCCGTCTAACTATCCAATTACAGGTAATTTAGAATATGTAGAAAACTTCGATTCTTCAATACTTGATTTTTCGTGGTTGTATCTTCGCACACCAAAAGAGAAATTTTTTACTATTGAAAATGGTAAGTTAATTGTCACTCCATTACCGATTAGCATTGAAGAAAAGAAATCTCCATCTGTTATTCTTCGTAGGCAACAACATACAAATTTTGAAGCGGAAACCCGACTTGGGTTTTCACCTAATTCATCAGCAGATTTTGCAGGATTTACGCTCTTTCAAAACGAAGAATTTCATTTTGTATTTGGCATAACAAAGATAAATGGTACAGAGTCTCTTGTTCTGAATAGACTGGAGAAAGCTAAGACAAATTTAGCCTCTGTTGCTTTAAAATCAGCGAATACCGGTTCGTTTATTTCCCTTAAAGTAATAGGAAAAGGTCGTTACTACGATTTCCTTTACAGTTACGACGGGCAGAATTGGAATACACTTTTTGCAAATGCCGATGCTGTCAATCTAAGTACTCAACATGCTGGCGGATTTGTTGGAACAATGATTGGATTATATGCAACAAGTGCAGCAAAAGACTAAAATAATTTTTATTAATTCTTGATATATTATGAAATCAACTTCACAAAAAGTCTCATTTGGAGAAAAAGTAGGATATAGTTTAGGCGATTTAGCCGCTAACTTAGTTTTTCAAACATTAATTACTTATTTAGCCTATTTCTAT
>Ga0302213_1000947_pt1 | contig 14715 bp, 11 predicted proteins | sample II_Fen_N1_2_FD_194583 | JGI IMG/M metagenome (GOLD analysis project Ga0302213, IMG submission 194583) | Peat permafrost microbial communities from Stordalen Mire near Abisko, Sweden - II_Fen_N1_1 | ecosystem: Environmental > Terrestrial > Soil > Wetlands > Permafrost | place: Sweden: Abisko... | reverse complement strand
CCGTTTCCTTTTGGTCGTTTTTAGCACGTTATTGAACGAATTCTGTACCTCAAAGCAGTTTTAGTTATTTATTTTTGCATAGTACTAGAACCAGTCTACCACTTATGCTTAATTAAAATGAGAACTCATAAAATTCGATTATTTATAAAATTCACCTTAATAATAGGACTCATTTTTGTAGGTAAAATGGCATATTCACAGCCAAACGCCAACAAAACCAATATTATCAACGGAACAACACTCACCGATATACAAGGGAATCCTATTAATGCCCATGGTGGCGGATTTTTAAAAGTAAAAGATTATTACTATTGGATAGGTGAAAATCGCAAAAAAGGCGTTTTTGTGTCCTGTTACAGATCAAAAGACCTTGTAAATTGGGAGTTTCGAGGCGATTTACTTACACGTCGGTCTCACCCGGAACTCGATAAAGCCAATATAGAACGTCCGAAAGTTATTTACAATGAAAAAACAAAACAGTTTGTAATGTGGATGCACTATGAATATGGTAGTGACTATAGCTATGCACGGGCAGCAGTAGCTGTTTCTGAAGATATTGAAAAGCCATTCACATTCCTGAAAAGTTTTCGCCCATTCAACAATATGTCGCGCGACTGTACACTGTTCAAAGATGAGGATGGTAGTGCATACTTTTTCTCTTCGGCACGCGAAAATTACGATATGATAATGTACAAACTGACCGAAGATTTTACCGACGCAAAGGAACAAGTCACTACTCTTTGGCCGGGTGGACACCGTGAAGCACCTGCATTAGTGAAACGTGGTGAGTATTACTTTATGATCACTTCTGGCTGTACCGGTTGGGCACCAAATCAGGCAAAATATGCATATGCTAAATCTATCGTAGGGCCGTGGTCGGAGCTCATTGATTTGGGAAATTCAACTACCTATAACTCACAGTCAACATTTATTTTACCGATAGAAGGTGAGAAAACAACTAGTTACCTTTATGTTGGCGACCGTTGGGATGGAAATCAGTATCATAACTCCACCTATATTTTCTTACCTTTGTCTTTTAAAAACGAAACTTTATTGGAATTAAACTGGACTGAAAAAGTAACTCCTGACACCTTGAATGGACAATTACTCACCGAAATCAAATAAGGAAATCAAATTTATAAAACATATTACTACATTTATGAAAATAAAATGGATATTAAGCGGTCTGATTCTGTCACTGCTCACACCTACTTTTGCTCAGGAGAAACAAGCCGTTAACGACTGGGAAAATCCGGCTGTATTTCAAATCAATCGGGAACCGGCTCGTGCTACTTTTCTTCCTTTTGCCGATAGACATTCTGCCACAGCTGATATCTACGAAGCTTCACCATGGTATAGCAGTTTAAACGGACTTTGGAAGTTCCAATGGTCACCTACACCCGATCAACGTCCGAAAAATTTCTATAAAACTGATTTCTACGTGGCTAACTGGAAAGACATTCTTGTGCCAAGTAACTGGGAACTTAAAGGTTACGGAATTCCAATTTATACCAACAGTACCTATCCGTTTCCGAAAAATCCACCTTATATCGACCATAGCGATAACCCTGTAGGTTCATACCGCCGTTATTTTAATGTTCCTCAAACTTGGGATGGACGACGTGTATTTCTGCATTTCGAAGCAGGAACATCGGCTATGTACGTTTGGATAAACGGACAAAAAGTGGGTTATACTGAAAACACGAAAAGTCCGGCTGAATTTGATATTACCAACTACGTAAAACCGGGCCAAAACCTGGTTGCAGTGGAAGTTTACCGTTGGAGCGATGGGTCCTATCTTGAAGATCAGGATTTCTGGCGTATCTCGGGTATTGACCGTAATGTTTATTTATACAGCACTCAAAATTTACGTATAGTTGACTTTTTTGCCCATCCGGATTTAGATAGCAATTATAAAAATGGCTCACTGGCAGTTGACATCAAGCTAAATAACTATTACAACTCCCAGAAAACAGGCATTGTAGAAGCCTCTTTGCTCGATGCCAATGGCAAAGAAATCTTCAATCAAACGCTCAACATTGCCACACAGGCACAAGGCAAAAATGAAAAAAGTTTCAGTAAAAATGTTTCGTCACCAAATCTGTGGAGCAGCGAGTCACCTTATCTTTATACATTGGTGCTTACACTCAAGGACGAAAATGGTAAATTTATTGAATCGGTAGCCACTAAAACCGGTTTCCGCAAAGTAGAATTGAAAAATGGTCAATTATTGGTAAACGGAAAACGAATATTGGTTCACGGAGTCAACATTCACGAGCACAACCCTGTCACCGGGCATTATCAAGATGTTTCCACGATGATGCAGGACATCAAGATGATGAAGCAACATAACATTAATGCCGTTCGTTGCAGCCATTATCCCGAAAACACACTTTGGGTAAAACTCTGCGAAAAATACGGCATCTATTTGGTGGACGAAGCCAATATCGAAAGCCACGGAATGGGTTATGGACATGAAAACATGGCTTTCCATGCTGAATGGGATGCTGCTCACATAGATAGAACCATTAGTCTGGTGGAGCGCGACAAAAACTCTCCGGCTGTGATTCTCTGGTCACTTGGAAACGAATGCAGCAATGGCGATGTGTTCTTTAAAACCTACAAATGGATCAAAGAAAGGGACAAAACACGTTTAGTACAATTCGAACAGGCTGGGGAAAAAGAAAACACAGATATTGTTTGTCCAATGTATCCCAGCATTAATCGCATGAAAGAATATGCAGCCCGCGCAAATGTGACCCGCCCTTTTATCATGTGCGAATATGCTCATGCCATGGGAAACAGTTCGGGTAATTTCAAGGAATATTGGGATATTATCCGCGACAGCAAGAATATGCAGGGCGGTTTTATTTGGGATTGGGTGGATCAGGGTTTTGAAGTGACCGACGAAGCCGGACGCAAATACTGGGCCTATGGCGGCGATATGGGTAGCCAAAATTATACCAACGATGAGAATTTTGATCACAATGGTCTTGTATTCCCCGATCGCATTCCACATCCGGGATTAATGGAAGTAAAGAAATACTATCAGGATATCTATTTCAAATCCATTCAACCGGAAAAAGGATTGATTACTGTCGAAAATGATTTTCATTACACCAACCTTCAGAATTACTCATTCAAATACGAAGTGCTGAAAAATGGTGAAGTGATTAAGACCGGAACTTTTGAAGTAAATATAGCTCCGGAATCGGAAAAACAAGTTCAGTTAGCAATGCCCGAACTTACAGCGGCTGATGGAGTTGAGTACCTGCTGAATATATTTGCCTATACAAAAACTGGTAGCGAAGTCATTCCACAGGGTCACGAAGTTGCCCGTGAGCAGTTCAAGCTCGGAGAAGGGAAATACTTTGTAAAAACAGCACCAGCAAAAGGTGGAGTAAAAATGACTGAAGACAAAGACCGGATTCATTTAACTGCTGCCAGAGTGTCTGTAAATATTAATAAATGGTCGGGATTACTGGGCGAATATAAGGTAGATGACCACTGGTATTTCTACAACAAACCAACTCCAAACTTCTGGCGTGCACCAACCGACAACGACTTTGGAAACGGAATGGAACGTAAATGCAATATCTGGCGCATAGCCGGTGAAAATACATCAGTTAAAAGCATTAGTGTAAAAGAAGAAAACGGAAACGCAATTGTCACTGCAAATCTCTACCTGAAAGATGTAGCTTCAGATTATCAACTGGTTTATACAATGTCTGCCGATGGCGCATTAGCTGTAAACGTTTCGTTCAAAGCTGGTGCCAACGAATTGCCTGAGATGCCACGTTTTGGAATGATTATGAGCTTTCCTAAATCGTTAGAGAACTTCAGCTACTACGGCCGTGGTCCGTGGGAAAATTACTCCGACCGAAATAATGCTTCATTTATTGGCATTTACAATAGCAAAGTATCAGATCAATACGTGCCTTACACACGTCCACAGGAAAATGGTTATAAAACAGATTTGCGCTGGCTCACATTAACCGACAACGAAGGTAAAGGAATACGATTTGAAGGGTTACAGCCTATTTGTGCTAGCGTATTGCAAAACTGGCCGGAAGATTTTGATCCGGGTATTTCTAAAAAATACCGCCATACAAATGATATTACACCCAACAGAGATGAGGTTATATTATCGGTAGATCTTGCCCAACGTGGTGTAGGTGGCGACAACAGCTGGGGCGCATTACCACACGAGCAGTACCGCCTAAAAGCAAAAGAATATAGTTATGGCTATGTAATTAAGCCAGTGAAATAATCAGCATCAGATAAATATCTCAGATAAAAAGGAATCCCCACTAACTTCCGTTAATGGGGATTCCTTTTTGAAATAAAGCATTGAAAAGAACTATCTGTATTTTCCTTCGTCACAATCCTTTAGCACACTCAGATAGCTCTGATAGCGTGACGTACTAATATAATGCTCTTTCACAGCCTGTTGAACCGCACAACCTGGCTCATGAACATGCGTACAATTCGCAAACTTACAATTGGACGACATTTTAAAAATTTCTTTAAAATAATGACCTATTTCTGCCTCTTCCATATCAATAGTACCAAAGCCTTTAATTCCGGGAGTGTCAATTATATGACCACCCGAAAGCAATTCAAACATTTCGGAAAAGGTGGTGGTATGCATTCCTTTGTTATGATACGACGAAATTTCACCGGTTTTAGCCAATGAATGGGGCGCAATGGCATTTATCAATGTTGATTTACCAACACCTGAATTTCCCGAAAACAAGGTTGTCTTTCCACTAAGGAAAGTCAGTAATTCATCTATATTAATGGACTCTTTAGCCGAAATTTTAAAGACAGGATAATCGAGTGAAGTATAAAGGTGTTCCAATCCTTCAAGATATTCGGTTTCCTCGGCGGAATAACGATCTATTTTATTAAAAACAATACAAGCAGGAACCCGATATGCCTCTGCAGCAGCTAAAAAACGATCGATAAAAACCAAGGATGTTTCGGGATAATTAACCGTAACAACCAACGCCACCAAATCCAGATTAGCAGCTAAAATTTGAAACTGTTTCGACAAGTTAGATGACCGACGAACAATATAATTACGTCGATCCGTGATAGCATGAATCATGGCTGTACCATCCACATTTTTCTCAAACTCCACCATGTCACCAACTGCTATCGGATTAGTGCTACGAATCTCCTTCATGCGAAAATTACCTTTAATTTTGCATTCTATCAATTCGCCACTATCAGTCTTTACCTGATACCAACTACCAGTATTTTTCACTATTAATCCTTTCATTTTTTCAGTCTAATGTCAGCTGTCAAAAGTCAAAAGTTTGCTGGACTTTAACCTATAACCGTTGACTGTTATCAAAATGCCTCTGAAGCAGTTATATATGCTTGTAATTTGTCGCCATAGTTATTCCAGGCAATATCTAATCGTAAATGCACCCGGGCATCATTCAACCGATAACGTAAACCCACACCGTAAGCCACTTTCAGCTTATCTATAAAGTAATCAGTGCTATTGGTCACATCGCCTGCCGAACAGAAGACAGCGGCTTTTAAGCGTTTGTAAACAGGTAAACGATATTCCGTTTGCGCTACAAACAAAACGTTTTCTTTATACTTTCCCTGTCGGAATCCACGAAGTAAATCACGACCTCCAACTGTAGGTAATAATTCAAACGGAATGCCATTTGACCCAAAAACTCCATCACAATAAAGCTGCCAGGCAAATACCTGTGAATCAAAAAGTGGAATATATTGCCTCAAATCGAGCGAAAACTCTTGCAATGAATAGTCGCTTCCCCACCCTGCTTGTGAAACGGTGAACAATGATTTTGCAAAGATACCATTTTGTGGGTAAAATTGATTATCTCTGCTATCATAAGCAAGCACCACACCTACACTTAATTGGGAATACGGATTCCACCCAGCACTTCCAAACTGCTGAAAAATGACATTCTTAGTGGTTTGAAACTCAGAATCGGTAAGTAATCGTTCAAAACGTGCCGAAAATAATGGACCCAAAAACAGATGCTTTGAAACAAGATATTGAGGCTGCAGCATCATTGACACATTCTGCGATGTAAATTTCTGTTTTGTATCAGTTGTCTTATTACTTACACCAAAATAATTGTCGGGATAATTTTTAACATTTAGATTAGAATACAAATACCATTTCGACGAATAAAAAAATATCTTGGGAGTAATATTGAATATAAACTGATTACGAAAGGTATAAACAGCACTGCCCGAAATAGAACTAATTTTACTAATATCCTTACTTTTAAAATAATAACCAAGCGTAATTCCGGTAGCTAAACTGGTTTCGGGCTGATAGGAAGCGTATGGAACGACAAACAAACTCTTGCGCGAGACAATACTATCCGATACTTCCTGAGCATATCCGATGGCAACCAGCAATAACTGTATGGCGATTAGAAAGTACTTTCCTGACATAAAAACCGCTTGATAAAAACAACAGCCACCTCATACAATGATGAGATGACTGTCAGTCTTTCATTATCAATTTCTCAACTGCACATTGGAATTACACAGTCATAATTTCTTTTTCTTTAGCAGCGTACAAGTCATCAATTTTCTTGATATACTTGTCGTGTATCTTCTGAACACTGACTTCAGCATCTTTCTCTACATCTTCCGGAAGACCTTCTTTCTGCATCTTTTTAAAATGCTCAATGGCATCACGACGAGCATTACGAACACTGATCTTAGCATCTTCGCACTCAGCTTTCGATTGCTTTGCCAACTGGCGACGACGATCTTCTGTCAATGGAGGAATTCCTAAACGAATAGTTTCTCCATTATTCATAGGTGTAATACCCACATCCGAATTCAGAATTGCCTTCTCAATAATTGCAATCAACGCTTTTTCGTAAGGTTGAATCGTAATTGTTTTCGCATCCGGTGTAGTGATATTAGCTACATTGGAAATAGGCACATTAGAACCGTAATATTCAACTTTAACGCCATCCAGAATTCGTGGATTAGCTTTACCAGCACGGATATGAGCCAACGCTTCATCCAGGAACAAAACGGTTGCTTCCATGCTTTCTTCTGCCTGTGTCAGTAAAGGTTTTACTTCTAGCATATTAATTTAATTATTACCCCTAGCCCCTAAAGGGGAACAAGAGCTTGTATTTATTATTTTGTATTGAAAGTTTAATTTATTTTCCTCTCCTTTAGGGGCTTGGGAGTTTTCTAGTTCTTCACCAACGTTCCGATTTTCTCCCCCAACATCACTTTTTTAAGATTGCCAACTGTATCCATGTCAAATACATAAATTGGCATATTATTTTCCTTGCACATGGTGGTAGCAGTTAAATCCATCACTTTCAGGTTACGGTGATAGATTTCGTCGTATGTTATTTCGTCAAATTTTGTAGCTGTTTTATCCTTTTCCGGGTCTGCGGTATAAATGCCGTCAACACGAGTACCTTTAAGCATTACATCGGCTTCAATTTCTATAGCTCGCAATGAAGATCCGGTATCGGTAGTAAAAAATGGATTTCCAGTTCCAGCCGAAAGAATCACCACTTCACCAGTTTCCAGACTGGCAATGGCTTTTTGCTTACTGTAAAACTCACCAATGGGTTCCATGCGGATAGCTGTAAGTACTCGCGATTTCACTCCTGAAGCTTGCAAAGCTGAATTCAAAGCCAAACCATTGATAACCGTTGCCAACATGCCCATTTGGTCGCCCTGTACGCGATCGAAACCTTTTGATGTACCGCTTAAGCCGCGAAATATATTACCACCACCTATAACAATTCCTACCTGAACGCCTAGCTCCACAATTTCTTTTATTTGCGAAGCGTATTCACCCAACCGTTTTTCATCAATACCATATTGCTTTTCACCCATAAGCGATTCGCCACTCAATTTCAATAAGATGCGTTTAAATGCTGCCATTATTCAGGTTGTTTTAGTATGAATGTTGGAATTATAGAATTAGATATAAATTCTTAGCAAAAGTAAATAATTTGCGTTGGATATACAAATCTACGTAGGAAATTTTAAATATCGTATTATTATTCATTCAGCTTGTATTTTATTCCAATAAAATATTGATTTAATCATCTAATTTTGACACTTAACTAATTGTCTATTTGATATAACCTATGTTTTATGTATTTTTGCACCCGCAAATTTAAAACAACTAAACAATTTTTTATGCAAGAAAAAGGAACGAATGTTCGAATTGAAGTTGCCGATCCGACCCCACTCGGACTTACCGGCTTGGCAATGGTTACACTGGTAGCCGCATCTCAAAAATTAGGTTGGACTACTGGCCTTTCCATGGCAATTCCGTGGGCTATTTTCTTAGGAGGACTTGCCCAACTTATGGCTTCGGTATATGATTTTAAACACAACAATCTGTTTGGAGCAACTGCATTTGGGCTCTATGGATTTTTCTGGATTTCGGTTGCAGCATCGTGGATGATTAAAATGGGAGTGCTCGGACAAACCCTTGCAGGTGCTGTAGATGTGCACCAATTAGGCTTTGCCTTTGTTGGTTATCTTATTATCTCAGTATTTCTAACTATTGCCGCATTTAAAACCAACAAAGCATTGATTGCTATCATGGTTTTAATCGACGTATTGTTTCTGGGATTATCGCTAGACTCATTTGGTATGGGCGAATACTGGCACACTATTGCCGCATGGACTGAGCTTATCATTTCAATGATTGGTTTCTACGCTGCCGGAGCAAACTTGCTTAACAAAATGTATGGTCGTGTTATTCTTCCATTAGGAAAAGGTATTTGGAAATAAGTTTGACTCATTTCTAAAAAAAACAAAAACGGTGGTTATCTGAAGTAGATAGCCACCGTTTTTACTTTTCAATAGAATTAGAATTTATAATCTAATCCAATACCAAAAACTTTGTTTGTACGATCGTAAACATCTGTTCCGGCCAATGTAGTTCCATTATAGTTGGTAGACTCTTTAGTCCATTTAGAATAATTGGTAAAGAAATAAGACAGATTCAGACGTAACTGAGGAGTGATTTTTATAGCTCCACCAAAACCGATTGAATAGGAATTCAAGCTATAGCTCATATCGCTTTGATAATTATCGCTGACTCCAGTACGTGTAACTTGTCCACCAGCACTAATCAATAAAGCATCGGTTATTGAATACTCAGATCCTAACAGGTATTCATTGATACCACCATTAATATATTGTTGTTTATCGTTAGCCATTTTAGCATCCGAATCAAAGAAATGGTGATAACCTCCTGATACTTTCAATTTTTTGCACACTTGATATTCAGCGCCCAATGTCAATAAAGCTGGGATATCGTTGGGTGTATTCACACCATTTGGGTATAAACCAGTATCATCGGTTGTAGTTTTATTCTCAATATTTAAAGAACTCTTAAATTCATATTTAGCAGCCAAATTCAATCCTTCGAAATGATAGTCCAAGCTAATAATCGGGGTAATTCCCCAGCCTGTTTGCGTACAATCCAATTGTTTATCAGCAGTGGATGCTGCATTTTTTGTCATAGCAGCGGCTTTTCCAGCAAAAACTGGAGCAGCTGCAGATAATGTACCCTGTGCTGTTTGAATATTAATAGCACCTATTTGTGCTGGAGTTAAACCAGCAGCACCCAATAATCCCTGAATCTGAGCAATTTGAGTTACACTCAATCCTGCCGATGTACCATTTGTCAACAATACGGCACCACCGCCACCTGAAACAATTGGCTGTAAACCAGCCACAAAACTTGTTGCTCCTGTAGACCATCCACTTAAGACGGTTGCTGCATCAGTGAAGAATTTTGTTGCTGAAACCGGTTGCGACCCATTGTATAAAGCTCCAAAAGCAGGTTGATTTGGATTAATCATTATATTCTTCAAGTGCCCAACATACGCATTGTTCGCAACATTTAAACGCATACCTAACGCTGCGGATAAGGCATCATTAATCTTATACGAACCATTCAATTGAAAACCAAAAATATATTGCTGACCTTCCATATAACTATCAACGGAATAAGTAGTTGTATTTACACCATTTGCTGTAAGCGACAAGGGTAACATTGATACAGGAGCTTCAAACGATGGAAGTCCTTGACCGAAAACAGCTTTGCCACCACCACCAGTAATAGCAAAACCGGCAGAGATAACATAACGGTCTTTTTTATACGCAAGCTGAAAACTAGGAACAAGAGGGGCTGAGGCTTCACCTTTAAACACTTTGGTTGGATCTCCACCATTGTTAGCAGCAAAAGGCGCAAAAGTAGAAGTTATAGTACGCGTTTGAAAAACACTTTGATTGGATAGTGATAAATGGAAACCATCAGTCAAAAATGTCAAACCAGCTGGGTTGGCGTAGACTCCATCAATTTCTGTGGTGGCATCGAGAGCTGGGTTACGTAAAAAATGGGCACTCTGATTTGTGTTTGTCAACAGGCCTCCTGCAAATACAGAACCTGTAGTGAGCACTAAAACTACTGCAAATAAAATCTTCTTCATGATAAATTGGTTTTTAATTATTATACATGGAGATACATATAGTTTATGCTCTCCACAGTTAAAATTATAAAAATAGCGCTGCAAAAGTACACATTTATTCGATAACTGTGCAGTTTTTTGCATAAAACTGCACAGTATATTTATATTTGTGCATTTAAACTAGGGAAAACATGTTATAGAAGCAAAAAAAAAGGAACAAGCCTAAGCCTATTCCTTTTATAAAATAAAGAATATATTAAATCGTCTCGATCGTGGTACTATAAGAGAATAGAGAAACGACCCAGATCAATTTTATCTAAAATTAACACCAAGACCAACCGACGCTACCGGATATTTTTGTTGTACATATTGAGCATTGAATGCTACTAATCCAAATACCTTCAGACGGAAACCTATTGTAGCATTCATCATGGTTTGTGAACCTGTAATGTCTATAGGATTAGGCTTATTTATTATAGTCATTTTGTAACTAGATGTTAATGTAGGATCACCACTTACGTAAACAGGATTATCCAAGGTAGGATAAACGCCTGCCATTGCAATATCGAAGTCTGTCTTTGTTACACCAAACCCAACATAAGGAGTAAAAAACAACAGCTTTTTAGACACCACTATACCAGCCGTAAAAGCCTTCGCCTTCACGTGCATATTTTGTGTATTGTATTCAGTCCCGTCACCTGAATATTCTGGAGTTATACCCTCTACCAGTTTATTCGGAGTAACTTGTGACGAACTTGCAATATTGTATTTTACATCAAATTGGGTGTAAGCAGCCATCACAGCAGCATCAAAAGGCAACAATTTCAGCCCGGGAATCCAACGTTTGAAATTATGTTTAATCCCTACACCCCAAAGCGAAAGCTCAACATCAGATGACTTTATTTTCGGAATAACGCGAAAACTTATGTCATTGACAACCGGAATCCCAATAGTAAACTGCAAACTGGGAGTGGGAACATATTTAGTCACACCTTTTGGAGTGGCAAACGACACAATTTGTATATTTTGCGTTTGTCCATTCACAACTGTAGGCTGAGTAAGCGTTAATCCCACCCCACTACCTTTACCGGCAAATGTTGGTGCAGAAGTAGTACCGGCCACAGTAGGCTTCAAATTCGTTAATCCCGTAATATCAAAAGTCTGATCAGATTGCGGAGTAATTACTGCATTCATGCCAACAGTAAGGTCGAAACCAAGTACACTATGCACTTCAGCCGTATTGTACCAATTAGAGCCTAACCCAGCCGCAAAGCCATTTCCTAGTGGCTTCAAGTAGCCATTGGCCACAGTATTAATATCCGTAACACCAGATTTAAAGATATTCGACACATTATCCTGTGCTTTTATAGACACAACAGAACTACATATCAGAAAACTCATTGCAATAAAATAATCTTTTTTATTCATAGTTTTTCATTTATAATTAAATTCATTCTTTTGCAAATATACAAAATTATACATTACGTCATATATTTTTTAATCCTTCAATTTATAACAACTACCACGGAAAACTGTTCTAACTGATTTGTAATAGATAACGATTTAAACAGAAAAATAGTGCATTTATATTCAAGACAACTAGTTTATAAGCATTTGACAAAAAAAACGATGAACAAAAGTATTAAGTTTCTTTGACAAAAACAATAGAAGAAGGTATGACAAATAATAGACAAATACATTAAAACTTGCTACTACTTAAGAATACCTTAAACTACTGAGCTGATTAGCTCACCTCATTGTCTTTCACACCAATGTAACTACACAATAAAGAATAAATAACACAAATACAACATCCTCGAAATATCAAAGTCATATATTTGCGCAGTCGAACAGAATAAATAAAAACCTGAGTATGGCATTAATAAAACAAATTATATTGTTTATTTTATTTCCGGAAGCAGGTTTCCGTCGAGAAGTACAAAAGCGAAAAGTGACAAAGTCAAAGTTGTTCTATAGTATCGGCATTAATTTTGTGTTACCGTGGCTTTTCCTCCTGATGGGCCTATTAATTTACACAAACGAACCTCTAAAAAAACAACTTCAGAAACACCAGATGACGAAAGTAACCGTTCTTCTGGACGATTATGGGCGTTATATCCCAGTTCCCTTCATTTTATTTCTTGACAGATTCGGACTTCAGGCTCGTTCGCCTATTGCAGTACGAGCTATTGGACTAGCTGCTGTATACATAGTGGGTGATTTCATCGTTTATCGAACAAAAAAATTGAGTCAGGAATCACGCCCACAAAATCCGGAACTACATAATTCCTTCCCCTCACAACACACGAGTTTAGCATTCCTGGCTGCCACATCCCTACACCATCAATACATAGGAAGCCGGGGTGGGATGGCAGTGAGTGCAGCCGGCATGCTTTGTGCATCTGGTGTTGGATATTTGCGCTTTGCGCGTGACTCGCATTGGAGCTGCGACGTTTTGGTGGGAGCAGCAGTTGGGATGATGTCGGTAAATATTATCTACTCATTTTTATGGGGTTTAATTGAACTGCTATTTGTACAATCATGGTTATTTTTAAAGCGGATGTTCTACAAAAGAAAAATGGAATTGGATCTATAACCCTGTCTACATTAAGGATTTACATAAAGTACAGTCCAAAAGTTACTTGAATAATCTACCCTAACTCAGGTCTACAGCTACAGATAGAAACAAAAAAAGGAACAAGCCTAAGCTTATTCCTTTTCCAATGCAAAAAGTATTTTTGAATTTTGAATTACTCTGCAACAGGAGTTTCTTCAGTTGCAACTGGTGCTTCAACAGGAGCAGCAGCAACCGGTGCAGCAGTTTCTACTTTTTTAGCTGTTCCAGCACGACGTGTACGGGCAGCTTTTTTAGTAGCTTTTTCTTTCAACATGTTCTCATTATAATCAACTAACTCGATAATACACATTTCGGCATTATCTCCCTGACGGAAACCTGTACGTAAAATACGGGTGTAACCACCTGGACGGTCAGCGATTTTTTGTGATACATTTTGAAACAATTCTGTTACTACTTCTTTATTTTGCAAGTGACTGAATACCGTACGACGTGAGTGTGTGGTATCATCTTTCGATTTTGTCAAAAGTGGTTCTACATAAACCTGCAACGCTTTTGCTTTAGCAAGTGTAGTAGCAATTCTCTTATGTTGAATAAGAGAGGAAGCCATATTGGACAACATTGCCTTTCTATGAGATGTTGTACGGCCTAAGTGGTTGAATTTTTTATTATGTCTCATCTCTTTACTCTTTATCTAATTTATATTTGGCAATATCCATTCCGAAGGACAGATTCAAGCTTTCTAATTTTTCATCTAACTCAGTAAGCGATTTTTTACCGAAGTTACGGAACTTCAATAAATCGTGTTTGTGATATCCGGCCAATTGACCCAATGTTTCAACATCGGCAGCTTTCAAACAGTTAAGGGCACGAACAGATAGTTCAAGATCAGTTAACTTAGTTTTAAGCAATTGACGCATGTGTAGGATTTCTTCGTCAAACTCGTCGCTTCCTTCACCTTCGGTTACTTCTAACGAAATTTTTTCGTCAGAGAACAACATAAAGTGGTGAATCAAAATCTTAGCAGCTTCTTTCAAGGCGTCTTTCGGGTGAATAGAACCATCAGTGCTGATATCCAACACTAACTTTTCGTAATCGGTAACCTGTTCCACACGGTAGTTCTCAATAGCGTACTTCACGTTACGGATAGGTGTAAAGATAGCATCGATTGGAATAACACCAATTTCTTGGTTAGCCACTTTGTTATCTTCCGATGGAGCATAACCGCGACCTTTATTCACCGTGATATCAATCTGGAAACTAGCTGAAGGATCAAGTTCGCAAATTACCAATTTAGGGTTCAATACTTCAAAACCGGTAAAGTATTTACCTATATCACCTGCTTTGAATGAATCGATTCCCGAAACAGTAATAGTTACTTTTTCGTTTTCAATATCTTCAACAATCTGTTTGAAACGTACTTGTTTCAAGTTCAGAATGATGTTCGTTACGTCATCAATAACGCCTGGAATAGTAGAATATTCGTGGTCTATTCCTTCAATTTTTATTGATGTAATAGCGAAACCTTCCAATGAAGACAAGAGGATACGGCGCAAAGCATTACCTATTGTAATACCGTAACCGGGTTCCAACGGACGAAATTCAAACTTTCCTTGAAAAGCGTCAGCTTCCAACATGATTACCTTTTCAGGCTTTTGAAATGCT
>Ga0302213_1000943_pt1 | contig 14770 bp, 12 predicted proteins | sample II_Fen_N1_2_FD_194583 | JGI IMG/M metagenome (GOLD analysis project Ga0302213, IMG submission 194583) | Peat permafrost microbial communities from Stordalen Mire near Abisko, Sweden - II_Fen_N1_1 | ecosystem: Environmental > Terrestrial > Soil > Wetlands > Permafrost | place: Sweden: Abisko... | reverse complement strand
GGAAAACCTTCGTGTTCAGATAATTCCATTTAAACAAGGCAAGGAATATACACCCCAAAGCGTACTAGATGTACAACTGAAACTAAATGCCGTTAAATTTTACAAACTTCATAGTTTTACGGATAATGAGTATTTTGATGAGCCTTGTCTGCTGATTGATATTGTTGCTGTAAAAGAAAAGGAAGTGGAAATTCAGAAAATGGCTGATATCTCACCTGAGGAAATTAAACGTGCTATGTTCCAGAAAGAAGATACAGGCCGTCCACGCATTATTAAGCATCCACAAGTGGCCGATGTTATTGAAGTGGATCTGCATATCAATGAGTTGCTCGATACTACTGCAGGACTATCGAATGCGGCTATGCTGCAATGCCAGTTGGATAAATTCCACGAAGTATTGGACGAAAATAAAAATCGAAAAGGTCAGAAAATAGTTTTTATTCATGGAAAAGGTGAAGGGGTGCTCCGCAAAGAAATTGAAAAGTTACTCAAAACCCGCTATAAAACCTATTATTTCCAGGATGCTTCGTTTCGCGAATATGGATTTGGAGCCACCATGGTAACCATAAAATAACTCACTCAGCCTGACTTCTGGTTAGTATCCGCTAGCCAGAATGTCGGCTAAATGTATTCCTTTTACGGCTAAATTGTGCTTTTTACAGTATCCGCTTATATTCATAAGGCATGAAGCTTCGGTACTCACAATGTATTCTGCTCCGGTTGCTATTGCATTAATTATTTTCTTTTCAGCCATGGCCGTTGAAATGGCTGCATTTTTAACGGCAAATGTTCCTCCAAAACCGCAACAAGTGTCGCTTTCTTCCATCTCTATCAGTTCCAAACCTTCAACCTCAGAAAGCAATAAGCGTGGTTCGTCTTTTATTCCGTACTCGCGCAATGCTGAGCATGAATCGTGAAAAGTAACTTTGTGCGGGAATTTGGCTCCCAACTTTGTTGTTTTCAATATATTTACCAAAAAATCGGAAAGTTCAAATACTGAATTTTTTAGTTGGGCATGCTTTGCCAATAGTTCGGGTTTTTCTGTCAGAAGTTTATGGTAATGGTGAATGACAAAACTGGAACAGGAACCCGATGGCGAAACAATAGGCATTGAAGTATTAAAGTCGGTTAGGAATTTCTCGGCCAAACTTCCGGCTTCTTTCCAGTAGCCACTGTTAAACGCCGGTTGTCCGCAGCAAGTTTGCTCGGTGTTATAGTGTACACTACAATCTGCTTTTTCAAGTACTTTTATGGCGTTGAACCCTGTTTCGGGGTACAATTGATCGATATAGCAAGGTATAAAAAGTTGAATATCCATTTTAGTCATGAGTTTTAAATTGCAGCCTAAACTATTAAGCTATTTTGCATCTGTTTTTAGTACCAAAGACTTACATATACCGGTAAATGATCCGAAAAACCTTCCTGATATTTCATGCCTGCATAGGTTCTGAAAGGCTGTTTCCCTAAATAAGTTTTATCATCTTCCAGCAAAAAATCGGCATCGAAAATATGAACGTCTTCTTGTTTGGTGAAAATAGTTCCGTTTTGGTTGAGTAGATTGCCCGATACAATTATCTGGTCAAGGACTCCCCAATTTCCTTCGTGTTTGTTTGTGCCTTTTCCTTCTGCGTGCAATTTGTACATTAGGTTGTAAAGTCCGTTTGCAGAAGTTGTATTTGTCAATGGCCTGGCTTGTAATATATCCAATAAACTGCTATTTGTAGGGAAATCATTAAAATCACCCATAATCACAATGTTTGGATGTGCATTAATAGCTAAAATGCTATCCACTTTGTTTCTAAGCACAGATGCAACATACATTCTTTTGTCGTCCGATTCCAATTCGCCACCTAAACGCGACGGAAAGTGGCAAACAAATACGTGGAGTGTATCACCAGTTGGAATAATACCCGAAGCATACAGTATGTCACGAGTTTTACTGGTTGGAGCAGTAGGGAAATTAATCCTGATAGCTTGATCGTGAATGGGCTTAAATTGATTTGGTTGATAAAGTAATGCCACATCCACGCCCCGTAGGTCCGGCGATTCGTGATGCAGAAATTTATAGCGTAGGTTTTTTAAGCCTGAATAACGGGTTAAATCGATTAAGCATTTTTCGGTCTCAATTTCGCAAAGACCAACTAAAGCTGGAACATCCCAACCACCAATGGCTGTAATAACTTTGGCGATATTAGCTTGTTTTTTTTGATATTTTGTGTAGTTCCAGCCTCTTATTCCGCCGTGCAAGTATTCACTATCGTTGGTGAGTGAATCATCTACACAGTCGAAATAATTTTCAACATTGTAACACATGATTTTAAAACATTGCTTTTCTTTATTTTGTGCCGGCAAATAGTGTGCAAAATAAAGAAAGGCAAGTGATAACAGAATTTTATACATAGCTTGTTCCTGAAAATTTATTGGAAACAAATAAGTTGAAACTGAATGTACAAAGGTAAAAAAAAACACAGAATTAAAGCGCAGTTATATTTAACTGCTTTACTTCTTTTCCCACGCCAACATTTTCTTTTTGCATTCCAACCCCCAACGGAAGCCTCCTAAACCGCCATCGGTACGAATAACCCGGTGACAGGGAATCAAGAACCCGATGGGGTTAGCGCCAATGGCTGTTCCTACGGCGCGCACTGCTTTGGGACGACTAATAGCTTCGGCAACGAGTGCATAAGTAGTAGTTTTTCCGGCAGGAATACGTTGTAAAGCATGCCAAACAGATAGTTGAAATTCAGTTCCAATAGGATTGAGAATCAATTTTTCGCCTTTCTCAAAAATTTGACTTACAAGTTGTTTGGCCTTTTCGTCATTTTGTTTAAAATCGGTTTCAGGGAATCGGTTCTCTAAGTCATAAAGAGCATTTTCGCGATCTTCGGGGAAGGTAAGCGCACAAATTCCATCGCTGGAGAAAACTATGCAACATTCACCAAATGGCGATTCGGCAAAACCGTAAGTAGGTTCAGACTGGGGAGGTAACTGTCTCATTGCACTCAAAATTATGTATAGAAAAATGAAAGTTGGCTTGTTTTCGGTAATTTATTTTAAAATTATAAAAACGTATCAGAAACTACCAAAATCCGAACTACATTTGTCACAAAATTAAACATAATATATCAGCATTGTTCTATTACTGACAAAAATAAATCTTGCCGAACTCATTTCGGTATATTTTTCTCAATAAATCAGCTACGATTGTATGATCCGGAGTTGAATTGGGTTGGTATTGGAAATTGATTATATGCCATTTTTAGATAACTACAACTCATTGTATTGAGCATATTTTTCCTTAAATAAGGATATTAAACACATTTACAGCTGCATTATAAAAGAATAGAAAATCAAAACTAATTCACAACAATTTAAATAATGTAGTTCATGAAAAAGAAAATTATTTTAGCCTGTTTAGCCTCTTTTGGGTTATTTGCAGGTCTTAATGCCCAAACAAGTATTGCCAAATGGCAGTCTGAACCTATCAGTGTTGATGGAATTGCCGATGACTGGGGCAGCCAAATCCGTCTTTTCAATTCTGATGCTAAAATTCATTATGAATTTAGAAATGATGCTAAGAATTTGTATCTTATTTTTAAGACAAATGACCAAGCAATGCAAAAACAACTGGTAATGGCCGGAATGAAAGTGAAGTTTAAGGTTAAAACGGATCCTAAAGTCTTTGCATCCATTACGTTTCCTGCAATGGGTGGTGGAAAAATGATGCCTCATGCTAATGGTGGAAAACGGGGCGAAAAGGGCGACAGCCCAAACCAGAACGGAGACATGAACCAAGGTCAACCGTCATTAGGCAAACCGGATGATATGGCTATGCTTCCCGAACGGAATCACAAAGATACATTGACACTTGACGGTTTCCGTTTTGCCGGAAAATTAGTCGTTTCAGATGATTTTAAGCCGGATGCAATTCTTTTCTCGAAAACTAAGGATTTACGTGCTAAAGATATGGTTTACGAACTCTGTATTCCAATCCGTGAGTTTGTAGGAAATGATTATACGCTGGATAAATTAGCTGATGTTACCTTTCAGCTTCAGGTACAAATAAATGGAGCATCTGAAAGCAAAAGTTCCCGAGGCGGCATGAAAAGCCGTGGCGGTGGCGGCATGGGTGGTCCCGGCGGCGGAGGTGGAATGGGCGGCGGTCCTGGTGGCGACATGGGTGGTGGCGGAATGGGCGGCTCTGGTGGCAGTGGTGGTGAAATGGGCGGCGGCGAGATGGGCGAACGTCCTCAAGGCGATCCGGAAGGTGAAGCTGACACCATGAGCAAAAAAACATTCAATGCCCAATTTACGTTGGCAGTAAAACAATAACACGAATAAAGCCTCGCTTCAACTGCGGGGCTTTATTTGTTTGTCAGCTTTAATGTTTCGCTTCGAAGTATTTTATTGGATGTTGAATAAATAAACTTCGGCACCACGAAAATGTCTTTTGGAACTTCATAGCGATTTAACGCAGTTGCCATTTGAACCTTTAATTGATCTATCGTTTTTGTTGTATACATTTCTGATTCAATAATTAATACAACTTTATTTTCAAGAATTTCGTCAGGCAAAGAAGTAATGAAGAACCGTTTTTCGATAAACTGTTCCAGTTTTTTCTCAACCTGTTCCGGAAAGATTTTCACTCCACCGGAATTGATTACCGAATCGGCACGTCCCAGCCATTTAAACCGATTTGCTCCATGTAGTTCTACAATATCATTCGTTATCAACTCACTTGAGGCTAAATGTGGTGCCGAAATGACGAGACAGGCCCGTTTATCCCGACAAATGGAAACGCCGTCGAGCACGGTAAAATAATCTGACTTTTCGGCTCCATTAAAACAGCGCAACGCAATGTGTGAAGCCGTTTCAGTCATGCCATAGGTTTCGTACATTGAAGCCGGAATTTCTGCCGCAAGAGTTTCAAGTTGCGTATTTACATGTCCGCCTCCAACAATTATCTTCTCTACAGATTTGTGTTTCAAAGTCTCAACTGAGTGGCTGAGTTGGTAGGGTGTGATAGCCGTAAAATCAATAGTTATATCTATCTTCCCAAAAGGATTGGCCTTGGGCTCAACGGCTAGTAAATTGTAGCCGCCCACCATTGCCCTGACAAGCATCATTTTACCTGCAATATATGATGCAGGCATGCAAAGCAAAGCCGTTTTAGTCTTATCGAGCCCGAAAAATACATTGGTCATTCGAGCCGAATTGCGCATGGATTGTTTGGTTAGTCGAATTTCTTTAGGTGTACCAGTAGAGCCTGAAGTTCGGGTGATTATCACGTCCGAATCGTCGAACCAATTTTCCAAAAAAGCAGATATTTCCTTTTGCCAAGTAGCCGGTAGGTCATATTTAAGTTCTGGTAAGCTGTTTGAGCCGTACAGTTTTCCGTTTAATCGTATCGCTTCCTGATTCATAGTACAGATTGTAAATCCCAGTTAGCAGTACGATTATAATAGAGTTTCGCGTCCCTGATTTCGAGTGGCGAAGGAATATTGTTGTGGTACAGTTGACCGGTTCCCAGTCCCTGCGGCAATTTCGAACCAAGTGTAGCAGTCCATTGTGCAATGGCATTTAGTCCGATGTTGGCTTCGAGTGCAGAGGTAATCCACCAACCAATATTATGTTTCTCTGCCAACCTAATCCACTCCTCTGACACCTTAAATCCTCCCAACAAACTTGGTTTGAGAATAATATAGGTCGGATGAATAGTTTTCAAAAGTTCTTCATTGGGAGCGGTTCCTATCAGTTCCTCGTCCAGCACAATGGGAATAGGTGATTGTTGGCAAATCGCAGCCATTTCTTTGAATTGTTTGGGTTTTATTGGCTGCTCAATGGAATGTATATGATATGCTGAAAGTCTATTGAGCTTTTCCAATGCGTCTGCTGGCATAAAACCACCGTTGGCATCCAATCGCAACTCGATATCGTTCGATGAAAACTGCTCACGTATGCCTGCTATAATTTCCAGTTCGGTTTCAAAATCCAAAGCCCCAACTTTAAGTTTGATGCAATGATATCCGGCAGCAATTTTTTCCCGGATTTGCTTTTGCATAAATCTCCTATCGCCCATCCACACCAGTCCATTAATCGGCATTCCGGCTATTCCTAATGAAAAATCAGACGAAAATAACTCGCGTTTTCCACCTGATTTCAAATCCAGTAAAGCCGTTTCCAATCCAAATGCTATTGACGGATATGCCGACAAATCGACATTCTCCAATGCCGTACCTTCATTCAAATGCAAACAAACTTTCTGCAACTTCTGGTCGTATTGCTCCATTGGGTCAATGCTCAAATCGGGAATCGTGGAACATTCCCCAACACCTGTAATTCCATCTTTTTCCAATAACAGAAACGAAGAGGGTTTATGCAACAAAACCCCGCGGGAAGTACCAGCAGGGAATTTGAATTGAAGGTTGTAGTTTATATACGTTGCTTTCATTTTACCACTAAGATACTAAGGACACAAAGTTTCACTAAGTGGCTCTTAGTAAACTTCGTGTCTTAGTGGTTATATTATTACCCCTAACAAAAACATCAATGCAAATACCAAAGCAGACATCGATACACGTGGCAATTCAGGATAAAGCTCAAGGCCATTTTTGTAGGTAAATACCTTTTTCAGATTCAATACAAGTAGTGGCGTACATAGTAAGAATAGCCATTGCCATGGTGTATGATAATTCAATAGCGTAAAAATAACGGTAAGAAGTATAGCTCCCGCAATCAGGAATAAATGGTAGAAAGCAGCATTACGTTCGCCCATAGCTACCACGATAGTTCGTTTTCCTGCATTCTTATCCGCTTCGTAGTCACGCATGTTATTCATATTCAGTACTCCCATGCTCAGAAAACCAATAGACGAGGCCGGAAGCACCAAATCCCAACGGAAACTTTGTGTATGCATAAAATAAGTGCCGAGCACTCCCACCAAACCAAAGAAAATGAATACGAACAAGTCGCCAAGACCACGGTAACCATAGGGATTTTTACCTACCGTGTATTTGACAGCAGCAACAATTGCCGCCAGTCCCAACACTCCAAAAACAAGCATATTGGTAATATCAATGCCTTCGGTTCCAATCCAAATAAGCCAAACACCGGTAATTGCACACAATGCTCCAACTACAATCATCCCTTTAAGCATTGTTGGGGCTGATATTTCACCCGACTGCACCATTCGCTTTGGTCCAACTCGTTCGGCAGTATCTTTTCCGTTCACAAAGTCGCCATAATCGTTGGCCATGTTTGAGAGTATTTGCAGCAGAACAGTTGTGAGCGCAGCCAACACAAATACCGACCAACGAAAACCACCATCCATAATAGCCAGAGCCGAACCAACCAAAGTGTTCGACAAAGCGAGTGGTAATGTTTTTAAGCGAAACGCAGAAATCCATGGTTTCCAGCCCCCTAAATCCCCCAAAGGGGGACTTGAGGTTAGCTTTGTTGTTTTATTGTTTCTTTGACTCATTATTATATTATCTTTTAAGTCCCCCTTCGGGGGATTTAGGGGGGCTGGGATTACGGCATTTTTGGATATTTAGAGAAATCAGGTTTACGTTTTTCGAGGAAAGCATTTTTACCTTCGTGCGCTTCCTCAGTCATGTAATAAAGCATAGTCGCATTTCCTGCCAACTCCTGAATACCGGCTTGTCCGTCGAGTTCGGCGTTCAATCCGGCTTTAATCATACGCAATGCCAACGGACTGTGTTGCATCATTTCCTTGCACCATTTCACGGTTTCGTCTTCCAATTGATCGAACGGCACCACGGTATTTACCAAGCCCATTTCCAACGCATCGGCAGCTGAATATTGGCGACAAAGGAACCAAATTTCGCGCGCTTTTTTCTGACCCACAATGCGAGCCAGATACGACGAGCCAAAGCCTGCGTCGAAGCTTCCAACTTTAGGCCCTGTTTGTCCAAAAATCGCATTTTCGGAAGCAATTGACAAGTCGCAAACTACCTGTAATACATGGCCACCACCAATAGCAAAACCATTTACCATAGCCACAACGGGTTTTGGCAGGCTACGAATCATTTTTTGCAAGTCGAGCACATTCAAACGGGGAATGCCATCTTTGCCAATATATCCTCCAATTTGCTTTACATTAATGTCGCCACCACTACAAAAGGCCATATCGCCTTCACCCGTTAAAACTACAGTTGCAATATCTTCGCTATCGCGGCAAAACACCATCGATTCTATAATTTCCTTGATTGTGTCCGGCGTAAAAGCGTTGCGGTAACGCGGGCGGTTTATCGTAATTTTTGCAATTCCTTCGAAATATTCGAACTTAATTTCTTCAAACTCTTTAATGGTTGTCCACTGTCTCATTTCTTTATGTTTTTAAAATATCCGTTATAATTTTCTGTATTCAAATCGCTGTCGGTAAATACTTCCAGCACGGTAGCTTTATCTGAGTTTAATAAAGCTGCAACGCTTTGGCTGAGGTTTTCGGTTGTGTCGCAAACTAGATAATTCAACCCATAAGCTTCGACCAAAGCCTTTATTTTTACATGATGTGGTGTAGTGAAGAAATCGATGCTACCAGCCATCAACTCTTTATCACCAATAAAACGGAAGATATTTCCACCGTTGTTATTCATTACAATAATTTTAATATTTTTGCCAATATAATTGTTCCAAAGGGCGTTGGAGTCGTAGATAAACGACAAATCACCAGTCAGAAAAACGGTTGGCAGTTGAGAACTATAGGCATATCCAGCTGCTGTTGACATACTGCCGTCGATACCTGATGTTCCGCGGTTACAAATATAAGTCAAATCAGGTCGAGCTGGGAAAAGTTGTGTCCAACGAACCGAAGTGCTATTGGCTAAATGCAGTACAGTGTTTGCTGGAGTTTGTTTCAGTAGCTCAATGGTAACACTCATGTCCGATAAGGGTTTATCATTCACAAAGTCCTCGTGATGCGCGGCTATTTTAGCCATTTCCGAATGATACGTTTTCGAAAAATCACTTCCTGCTTGCCCTAATGGCATTTCAGAAAGCACTTCAGTTGCTAATCCAGGAACAATCGTTGTCAGGCTTTTATAGGTATCCACGTACGGCATCGACGATTCTATCTGCCATTGTTCTGTGGGCTGATGACCACGCAGGAATATTTTTAATTGCTTGCAGATCACAGAATGGCCAATGGTAATAAGTAAATCAGGGGTGAAAGTATCAGGATTTTCCGTTGAATTCACCCTCGAGAATAAAGATTCCAACTGAGTGATTATGTTTTTACCGGTTATATTTGATAGATTTTCAGCCAATACCACAACATCTGGCTCATTTGCCAACTGTTTTGCCAACGCATTCAGTGCTTCATTTTTCGGAAAAACACCGAATACAATCAATTTACGTTTGTGCAGTAACCATGAATGTTGTAATTCAGTCAAACTCTCTACTGTTAGGCCGGAGTTGGTTTTCATCGTTTTGATAATCTTCGGATTGCTATGCGTTTCAGGCAAAGCGGTGTAGATCGGCTCACGCATCGGCACATTAATTTGTACCGGACCCTGTGGATACGAAACCGCAGTATCGATGGATTGCGAAACCTGACGGTCCGAAAAATCCAAATCTGCATTTACAACCGTGTCAACAGGTAGATCGAAACTCGCTTTTATGTAGTTGGCAAAAATATCGGTTTGTCGTAATGTTTGTCCATCTGCCTGATCAATCAGCTCGGCAGGGCGATCGGCAGTGAAAACGAGCAGTGGCAAGTTTTGATAATAAGCTTCCGCAATGGCTGGCGCAAAGTTCAGTACGGCTGTTCCCGAAGTGCAAACCAGCGCAACTGCCTCGCCACTATGCTGTGCCATCCCCAATGCAAAATAAGCCGCCGAGCGTTCGTCTGTAATACTCAGACATTCCATGTCCGTCTGAGCCGTGAATGCAAATATCAGCGGCGCATTCCGCGATCCCGGTGCTATCACCACTTTTTTGACACCATGACGGGCACAGATTTCGGGTATATTTTTAATTCCTTGTCTAAAATGATTCATTCCTGATACTTCGATTAATATATTTCAACTCTTCATCACATTCATCATCGTCATCATCTTGTTGTCCGTTTCGGTCCATTCATTTTCGGCAACTGACGAAGCTGTAATGCCGGCACCGCTGTATAATACAAACTGTTTGTCGAACAATTGTAAGCAACGAAGGTTTACAAAAATAGCTGTTTTTTCATTGATATTAATTGGCCCGAGAAATCCAGTATAATAACTACGATCGTGTTTCTCGTTAGCCAAGATAAAATCTTTCGCCTCTGCTTTAGGTAAACCACCGACCGATGGCGTTGGATGTAATGCATTTAGAAAATTACCCAAGCGGTTTCCAAATTCATTTTGTTGGAATTCAAATGCTGTTTTCAGATGAATGAGATTTGCAGCCTGATAGTTTGTTGGTCCAACTTTAATATAGTTTTCTATAGCTAAAGAACGTAAGGTTTGTTCAACAAAACCGGTGACAATCCCCTGCTCTTCAATTTCTTTTGTAGTCCATTGATACGATTCAATCTCGCTACCAGTAGATAATTGTGTTCCGGCCAGCGAAACTGTTTTTACAACATTGTCCTCAACGGTAAGTAATGGCTCTGGAGTTGCTCCCAACCAACACCCTACGTTTGGAAGTTGCAGCATATACACAAATGCATGTGGATATTTTTCGCACAGTTTTATGAAAAAATCAGCTGGTTCAAAGTCGCTATTTAGACTTTCCAATCGGATTTTTGAAAGTACTACCTTGTGAAATATGCCTTGCTGCATAGCTTTTGTGGCAGCATTCACCTGACTAATAAAATCTTCTGAAGTAGTCGTTTTTAAAGACTTGTCCGATGTTTTTTTAATAGACAAAAATTGATTGTTATTTGCTAACTTTTGAAGATAAATTTCTTCAATGTTGTTTGAAAAGAATACACAATCAGGTTGAATTAGGTAAGTGCCATGGTTATCTGTTTCGCTGAATGGCGAAACAACAAATCCATTTTTTTTGTCGATGTACTGCAGCGAATCTAATTTCTGTGGTAACGAATGATGCTGAACTAATGTTACAACTTCAGTTCCGAGTGGCAATCGGTATGAAGCAAAAGGAATGTTTTGTTTCAGGCAAACCTGTTGAAGTTTACTCAGCTGCTGATATTTATTATTTTTTCCAGTCATTTAAGAATTCCCTTTTTAGGGTTTCTTTTTATTTGATAGCTATAATACGATTCGTAAGCCTACAGATCGAAATTAGTTTTTTATTTTTATCTTCCACCCGAATTTCCCACACATGTTGGGTTGCTCCGCGATGAATAAGAGTTCCAATACCAAATACCTCATTTTCTCTGGTTGTAGCTACATGACTACCACTAATTTCAACACCAAGTACCGCAAATTTAGTAATGTCGACCAATATCAATGAGCCGGCACTTCCAACTGATTCTGCCAGAGCCATAGTGGCACCACCGTGAAGTCGTTTCATGGGTTGAAAAGTGCGTTCGTCAACGGGCATTTTGGCCACAATATATCCTTCTGAAACCTCGGTGTAAACAATGTTGAGATGTTCCATCAGCGTACCTTTGCATATTTCGTTCAACTTTTCAAGCGCGAGGGCATTATCCATAGAATTAAAATTTGGAAGTGATGCTTGCAAAGATACGGATTTTCGAAAAATAAAGCTCAGTTGGTTTAGAAACCGAATTTTGCTTTTACATAGATGTTTCGTCCCGGTTCGTAATATTTAGTTCCACCGCCACGAACCGAAGTTAAATGGTTGTAATAGGCTGTATTCATCATATTGTCAACACCTGCAAATAGTTGTAAATATGTATTACCTAAATTAATTGGAGTAGAATGTGCGTCAATATTATAAACAATGTGCCCGGCTGTTTTAGTTTCGCCTACTGCAACTTCATTTTGACTGGCTACCCAAAGCGTAGAGAATGATGCTACAAGCAGTTTGCCGGAACGATAATTCAATGATGCAAAGCCAGTCATTGGCGGAATTTGAGGTAGCGGAGTGTTTGTTTCTAAATTTTGGGTATTTGTATACGATGCATTTGCTAACACCGAAAAATGTCTGTTGATATTCCAATTTGCTTCTAATTCGCCACCTAAAAACAACGCTTTATCAATATTTGTATTCATAAATATCTTAGATGTTGCAGATGTTTGCACTTCGGTAATCAGATCAATCAGGTAATTAGCAAAAACATCAGCTTTGACTAATAATTTTGAGGAAGAAATAGTATAATTGAAATTTGCAAATGTACCGTGCTCAGGTTTTAGGTCTGGATTCCCAACTTTCTTTGCAGCTCCTAAGTCAATGTATTTAAATCGTTCGTCAATTGATGCTGCCCGGTAGGAGTTGGCAATTGACAACGAAACAGATTGCTTTTTAGTTAGATTGTAAAATGCATCAAAATGAGCGGCATAAGCCATTTCAGTAGATGTTCCTGCTTCAAATAATGTTGAACGACTAAAGCCAGTAATATTTTTCCTTACTCCATCGTTCACCGTGTAAATAAATACCGGATTAAACGCAGAATCGTTCATCGTACGGATATAATCCAAACGAACACCTGCATTAAGTATTAGTTTTGTTGGAATAACTTTCCAAGAGTAGTGAGCAAAAACGCCTATGTCCAGCATTCTGGCATTAGCCACTGGTTGCTCGCCACGTACGCTGTCTTTTGTGGCTGTAGGCGAAATAATTCTTAACCGTTCTGTCTCCGATTTACGTAACCAACCTTCAGCACCCAATACCAGCGATTGTCTCACGGTTAAAAGCCAGTCGGAAGTGATTTTTGCACCAGAAGTGCTGTTTGTACTACTTGGAAGAAGTACTGTCGATTGTGGCTTTAAAGTGCTTTCTACTTCGCGCGTGATGTTTTGGGTATATATTTTTATGCTTAATTTTGTCAGATAATCGTTAATGTCGCTGATGATATATTCACCACTTAACTGATTTCGATTTACTTTTTTGTAACGCGCTTCTGCAATTGCCGGAAAACTGCTAACTCCGGGCAAACCTACATCCCATGCACCCGTATGCTGGAAATTAACCAAGAGTTCTTCGCTCCGTGAGTATTGCATACCACCTTTTAATCCCCACGAAGCATCATGAAACTGGCTACTAAGAATTTCTCCTTTGGGACTTTGGGTGTTTTCAGCGGTACGATAACTGCCATTCAGTGCAATGTACCATTGATTTGTTGTGAAATTAATATTGGCACTATTTGCCCAAAGATTATTAGCTGTATTAAATCCACTGCTGATTTTCCCGAATGTTTGAAATGTCTTACTGTAAGTTGGACGTTCTGAAACAAAATTTATGATGCCACCCATTGCACCGCTTCCATAAAGAACCGAACTGGCACCTTTTATAACTTCAATTTTCTCCAAACTGGCCATGTCAACTGTTGATAAGGCACCCGCAATGTCTGACGAAGTTTGAATCCGGTCACCATCAACCAATAAGAGCAATCGTTGTTCGGATAATCCACGGACATTTACCGAAGTGGCCCAAATACCATCTCGTGAAAGAGAAATACCGGTTTCGCGTCGGAGGGCATCCGCAGGAGTATAAAAGCTGTTTTTTTCGATTGTAGATTTATTTACAACTGCCATTGGCAACGCAAATGAGCCAGATAAACCACCCAGCACAGTTACTTCATTGATCTTATTTGTCTTAATTGAATCAGCACGATTCTCGGCATTCAGTGCCAGTGAGGAAAAAGCAATAGCTAAAAAAGCAAAAGTGTACTTCATTAATTTTATGTTTTGAATATATTATAGCCTGTAACAACCGAAACGACTACAAATGTTCATTGCTTAATCAAAAATAAACGGTTGTAAATTTTATTGCTTATAAAGAAAAACAGGAAGGCACATAACAACCCTGCAATTGCATCGATTAAATAATGTGCTTGTATATAAACAGTTGCTGTTACCAAAGATAAGTATATCGGAATCAATACCATGAACACATGATAATATTTTTTATTGAAAATATGTATCATAATTAATGTAGATATACCCACATGCGAACTTGGAAAAGCTGCTGTTGGTCGCTCACCTGCTAATTGTGTTGTTTCTACCAAATCATAGAAAAAACCGGAATTACTATGATCGCTTACCAGCACATGGTTGCTGTGAAAGTAAGTCCCAATATTATTGAATAATCCATGTTTTACATTTTCAATTCCATCTGCAATAAAATAGTACTGAGGACCTGCAGTGGGGAATAAAATGTAAATCAGGTAAAATATGTAGAAAGAGAAGATAACCGAGAAAAAGAATTGTTTGAAATACTTTGAGTCTTTGAAATAAAAATACAAACCTGTAACAACAATAATGGGATAGTACGAGATATAGCCCATATTCATCAATTCGCTAAACCAATGTTGCGGAAAATTGGAAGCAAAAACAAGAGCTGGCTGAAAACCAAATATATACTGCTCCCAATTCGCAAAAATATGATCAAGATTTGGGAGAATGCTGTTAATCTCATAAGTCTCAGGATACCAGTAAGAAAGAAGTATAGCTAGATAAACGTATCTTATAAAGCGTATAATCCAAATTCTTTTGAATGAGTCTATAAAAGCTAAAAAGCAAATGCCAAAGATAATATATAGCCTATTGAGCAACAGTTCTGTAATCGTCTGATGGTCATGTTTGAAAAATACAATTATTAATGCAGTGATAAAAATGTAGATGAAAGTGAGTATTTCTGCAGGTAGGAAATGGAATTTGCTGTTTTTTAGCATAGC
>Ga0302213_1000937_pt1 | contig 14794 bp, 11 predicted proteins | sample II_Fen_N1_2_FD_194583 | JGI IMG/M metagenome (GOLD analysis project Ga0302213, IMG submission 194583) | Peat permafrost microbial communities from Stordalen Mire near Abisko, Sweden - II_Fen_N1_1 | ecosystem: Environmental > Terrestrial > Soil > Wetlands > Permafrost | place: Sweden: Abisko... | reverse complement strand
CGATCAGGCGCAGGCGGTGGACAGTTTTGACTTCATCGAAAAAGTCGCCAGACCGCTGCCGGTGCATGTCATCACGCGGCTGATGGGCATTGAGGACGGGCAGCGCGAGGATTTCATGGTCTGGTCGGACCACCTGGCGCTGTTTATTGGCTCGCCGCTGCCGACGCGTGAACAGGCCCGGCGCGCCCAGACTAGCCTGCTGGCCATGAGCGCCTATTTTGAAACCCTGCTCGAATACAAGCGCCACACGCCCGGCGACGACCTGACCAGCCGCCTCGTCCAGGCCGAAGCCCGAGGCGAGATTGACGGCGGCGCCGAGTTGCTCGCGCAATGCGCGATGCTGCTGTTTGCCGGTCACGAAACCACGCGCCACCTGCTGGGCAGCGGCGTTCAGGCGCTGCTGACGCACCCGGAGCAATGCGAGCGGCTGCGGCGCGAACCGGCCTTGTTGCCCAGCGCGGTGCGCGAGTTTTTGCGCTTTGACAGTCCGGTGCAATACACCGGGCGGCGCGTGGCGACGGATTTGGTGCTGCACGGCCAGCAACTGCGCCGGGGCGATTTAGTGTTGCCGCTGATTGGCGCAGCCAGCCGCGACCCGGCGCGTTACGCGCTGCCGGACACGCTGGACATCACGCGCAACGAAGGTCCGTCGCTGGCTTTTGGCGTCGGCCCGCATGTGTGTCTGGGCGCGGCGCTGACGCGCATCGAGGCGGAGATTGTGTTTCGGCAGGTGCTGGCGCGCTGGCCGGATTTGCGGCTGCTGGACGCCAGTCCGCGCTGGGGCAGTAACCCGGCGTATCGGGGGCTGGTGGCGCTGCCGCTGGCGCACGGGGTTTGAACAGCGAGCGTCAATCCCGCAGCCTGACTCAAAACTGAAGAGCTGAAGGCCTGACAGCGCCCTAGCACCGGACAAGCGGCACAATCTGGCCTTGTGACCGCTGAACTCGTTTCCCCCACCAACGCCCTACCCCGGCGCATTGCCCATCTCGACATGGATGCGTTCTTCGCTTCAGTCGAGCTGCTGCGCTATCCGCAGCTCAAAGGGCTGCCGGTGGTGATTGGCGGGTCGCGGCGCAGCGTCGATGAGGCGCTGCTGGCCGCGCAGGGCCAGCAGCCTTTGCGCCTGATTCCGGTGGCGCAATTTCCACTGCTGAAAGACTACGTGGGCCGGGGCGTCATCACCACGGCGACTTACGCGGCACGCCAGTTCGGCATCGGCTCGGCGATGGGCATGATGAAAGCGGCGCGCCTGTGCCCGCAGGCCATCGTACTGCCAGTGGATTTTGACGAAATCCGCCGCTTCTCGCGGCTGTTCAAAAGCACCATTGCCGGGATTGCGCCGCTGGTCGAAGACCGGGGCGTGGACGAGGTGTATATCGACTTCACCGACGTGCCCGGCGGCCAGCGCGAAGGCGGGCGCGTGCTGGCGCAGCGGATTCAGCAAAGCATTTTTGACAAAACCGGCCTGACTTGTTCGATTGGCGTGGCGCCGAACAAGCTGCTGGCAAAAATGGCCAGCGAGTTCAACAAGCCCAAGGGCATTTCCATCGTTGTTGAAAGCGATTTGCAGGAAAAAATCTGGCCGCTGAACGTGCGCAAAATCAACGGCATCGGCCCAAAAGCGGGCGACAAGCTGGCCACGCTGGGCATCCAGACGATTGGCGAGCTGGCCGCGCAGGCGCCGCACCGGCTAGTACGCCATTTCGGCACCTCCACCGGCGTCTGGATGCACGAAGCCGCCTGGGGCCGCGACGCCAGCCCGGTCGTCACGCACAGCGAGCCGGTCAGCGTCAGCCGCGAAACCACGTTTGAGCGCGACCTGCACGCGGTGCGCGACAAGACCGAGCTGGGCGCAATTTTTACCCGGCTGTGCCAGCAGGTGGCCGCCGATTTGCAGCGTAAGGGTTATGTCGCCAAAACCATCGGCATCAAGCTGCGCTACGACGATTTCAAAATCGCCACCCGCGACCAGACGGCAGCCACGCACACCGACGATGCCAGCGCGATTCGCCGACTGGCCGGGCAGTGCCTCAAACGGGTGCTGCTGGACAAGCGCCTGCGCCTGCTCGGCGTGCGGGCGGGCTCGCTGGTCAAAACCACCGACGCGCCAGGTTTTAAACCCGACCAGGCGGGCAGCACCTCGGCTCCCACGCCGCAAGCGCCCGGCTGGGCCAACAGCCAGCTTTTCTAACCGCTGCCCGGCATGTGCAGCCAAGTGTGCGGGCTTGGCGCTGCCATCCCCACACCCGGCGTTCAATTCAACGGGATTGCGCCGCCGGGTTTGGCGGCGGCTTTTACTGGCGCGCCGTGCGCACGTTGGCGGGCAGGCCTTGCGGATGGCTGGTGCGAAACGGGTTGATGTCCAGCCCGCCGCGCCGGGTGTAGCGCGCATACACCGTCAGTTTGTGCGGCTGGCAGCGCATCCACAGGTCCATGAAGATGCGCTCGACGCACTGCTCATGAAACTCGTTGTGGTGGCGAAAACTGATTAAATATTGCAGCAGCCCTTCCTGGTCGATCTGCGGGCCGCTGTAGCTGATGCGCACGCTGGCCCAATCCGGCTGGCCGGTGATCAGGCAGTTGCTTTTGAGCAAGTTGCTGGTCAGCACTTCCGTCACCGGCGGCTCGTTGACGGCGGCGCGCAGCAGTTCCGGCGCGGGCGTGTACTGCGTGCATTCCACATCGAGACGGTCCAGGCTCAGGCCGTCGAGTTCATGCACTGGCTCACGATCAAACAGCTCGGGCAGCAGCAGCTTGACGCCAACGCTGGACGCCTGCGCCGCGCCGCGCCAGGCCGCTTCGCTCAGGTCAGCGCGCAGCCGGGCCTGCACCTCGGCGGCATCTAGAAAGCGCGTGCTATTAAAACTGTTCAGGTAGAGCTTGAAGGATTTGCTCTCGATGATGTTTGGGCTTTCGCAGGGCACGGTGATGTGCGCCAGCGCCACCTGCGGCTTGCCGCGCTGGTTCAGCCAGCTCAGCTCGAACGCGGTCCACAGGTCGGCGCCCAAAAACGGCGGCGCGGCGCTGATGCCGATTTCGGCGCGCTTGCTAGAACGGGGAATCGGAAACAGCAGCGACGCGTCGTATTGGTCGGCATAGGCCGAGGCTTTGCCCAGCGGGGAGTTTTCAGGGAGATTCATTTCAACGGAGCTTTCAAAGGACGGCGGGCCTCAGCGCGCTGCGGCGGCGCTCAAATGAGACATCAGCGCGGGCAGCAGCAGCGCGACCACGCCAGACGGCAGATCATGCCCCATGCCGTCAATGCCAACCGACCGGGCGCCGGGAATGCGCTTGGCCGTGTCTTCGCCGCAGGCAAACGGCACCAGCGGATCGTCTTTGCCGTGCAGCACCAGCGTGGGCGCGGCGACTTGGGCCAGCGCGTCGGCGCGGGCGCCGTCGGCCATCACGGCGACCATTTGCCGCACCACACCTTCAGGATAAAAGCAGCGGCTGACCGCCGTGCGGGCGCGCTCGCGCAAGGCCGCATCGCCAACCGGAAAACCAGCGCCGCTGACGGCCTTGAGCACGCCGACGGCGTAGTCAATCGCCGCGTCGATGCTGTTGCTGGCCGGGCGTTTGAGCATCGCCCTGGCCACTTCAGGCCGGGGGCCGGGCAGGCCGCGCGCGCCGCTGGAACTCATCAAACTGGTCAAACTCAGCACCCGCTGCGGCGCTAGCAGCGCCAGGCGCTGGGCAATCATGCCGCCCATGCTGGCGCCGACGATGTGGGCGCGCTCAATCTGCAGCGCGTCCAGCACGCCGAGCGCATCGGCGGCCATGTCTTGCAGGCTGTAAGGCGGCTTGATGCGCCAGCCGAGCCGGTATTTCAGGCTGGCCCAGAGCATGCTGGGCGTGCCCAGCGCATCAAAATGCTGGCTCAGACCGGCATCGCGGTTGTCAAAGCGCACGACGCGGTAACCGGCATCGACCAGCCCCCGCACCAACTCAGGCGGCCAGGCAATCAGCTGCATGCCCAGCCCCATGATCAGCAACACGACGGGCCGGGGCCGACCCTGCGCGTCAAGGCCAGCGCCGCTGTCTTCGACTTCAATCGTCAGTCCGTTGGCGGTTATCTGCATCTCAAACCTCGGCTCGGCGCCGGAACACCAGGCGGTCTGGCTCGCTGGCGCTGGCGTCAAAGCCATAGCCATCGGCGTCAAAGCCTTCCAGCGCCTTGACGCTGCTCAGTTCATTTTCAATCGCGTAACGCATCATCAAGCCGCGCGCGCGCTTGGCCATAAAACTGACGACCTTGTATTTGCCGTCGCGCCACTCCTCAAACACGCAAGTGACCACACGAACCTTCAGCGCCTTGCGATCCACGGCTTTGAAATACTCCACGCTGGACAGATTGATAATCAGCGGCGCGGGGTGCGTGGCGGCCCGGCTGTTGAGGTACTCGGCGAGCTGGTCACCCCAGAACTGGTACAGATTTTTGCCGCGTGCCGTGGCCAGCGCCGTGCCCATTTCGAGCCGGTAGGGCTGCATCCAGTCGAGCGGGCGCAGCACGCCGTACAGGCCACTCAAAATGCACAGGTGATCCTGCGCCCAGCCTAGCTGGTTTTCGCTCAGGGTTTTGGCATTCAGTGCCTCATAAACATCACCGTTGAAGGCCAGCAGCGCCTGCTTTGAATTGCTGGCGGTGAATTGAGGCGACCAAGCTTCATAGCGCGCCGCATTCAGGCCCGCCAGCGCATCGGACAATTTCATCAGGCTGGCGATTTGCTGAGGGCTTTTGGCCTTGAGCAGTTCAATCAGCTCGGCTGACTGACGGGTGAACAACGGCTGGCTGTGCGCCGCCAGAGGCGACGGGGTGGCGTAATCCAGAGATTTAGCGGGAGAAAGCAAAAAGATCATAAAAATAGGAAGCCTTAAGCTGGCCTATTTTCACAGATTCCCGGATTTTTGTTGCAGCGCAACATTTTTTTACCCCAAAACCTGTTGTTTTCAGCCCTCAGTCGCATGCAAACTGGCATACCGGGTGTCGCTTAAGCCACATTGCCCAGCATCTGGTCCATTAAATTCCCCAGACTTGCGCCAGACCGCTCAAAGCGCCTGTCGAATAAAATCGGCGCATTTCCTACAACCCTAGGCGGCATCCCTGCGATGCCGTTTTTTCATTGCCCCATGACTGACGCTGCCACCCCCTCTTCCGCCGCCCCCGCTCCTGACGCTGCCAAAGTGTTTCCCGCCACGCCGGGGCTGGACAGCCTAGCCAAGTCGTTTGAACCCGCCGCCATCGAGCGCCACTGGGGGCCGCTGTGGGAACAAAGCGGCCAGTACGAACCAACGCTGGACGAATCCAAAGCGTCGTTTGCCGTCCAATTGCCGCCGCCGAACGTGACCGGCACGCTGCACATGGGCCACGCGTTCAACCAGACCATCATGGACTCGCTCACGCGCTACCACCGCATGAAGGGCGAAAACACGCTGTGGGTGCCCGGCACCGACCACGCCGGTATCGCTACGCAAATCGTCGTCGAGCGCAAGCTGCAAGCCGAACAGGGCAAAACCCGCCACGACATGGGCACCAGCCCCGACGAAGCACGCAAAAATTTCGTCGCCAAAGTCTGGGAGTGGAAGGAAGAATCCGGCTCCACCATCACGCGCCAGATGCGCCGCATGGGCGACTCGGTATCGTGGAAGCACGAATATTTCACGATGGACCCAAAAATGTCCAAAGTCGTCACTTCGACCTTTGTCAAGCTGTACGAACAAGGCCTGATTTACCGGGGCAAGCGCCTGGTGAACTGGGACCCGATCCTGAAATCCGCCGTGTCCGACCTGGAAGTTGAAAGCGAAGAAGAAGACGGCTTTATGTGGCATATCCGCTACCCGCTGGCCGACGGCTCGGGCGACATCACCGTCGCGACAACGCGCCCGGAAACCATGCTGGGCGACGTGGCGGTGATGGTTCACCCGGAAGACGAGCGCTACATCGCGCTGATCGGCCAGCAAGTCACCCTGCCGCTGTGCAACCGCACGATTCCGGTGATTGCCGACGACTACGTGGACAAGGCTTTCGGCACCGGCGTGGTCAAAGTCACGCCCGCGCATGACACCAATGACTACGCCGTCGGCCAGCGCCACAAGCTGCCCATCATCGGCGTGCTGACGCTGGACGCGGCCATCAACGACAACGCGCCGGAAAAATACCGGGGCATGGATCGTTTCGTGGCCCGCAAGGCCGTGGTGGCCGATCTGGAAGCGGGCGGCTTTCTGGTGGAAGTCAAAAAGCACAAGCTGATGGTGCCGCGCTGCGCCCGCACCGGCCAGATCATCGAGCCGATGCTGACGGATCAGTGGTTTGTCGCCATGAACAAGGTCAGCGACCAAGACCCGACCGGCAAGTCCATCGCCCAGAAAGCCATCGACGCGGTGGACAGCGGCGCGGTCAAGTTTGTGCCCGAGCAGTGGGTCAACACCTACAACCAGTGGATGGGCAACATTCAGGACTGGTGCATCTCGCGCCAGCTCTGGTGGGGCCACCAGATTCCGGCGTGGTACGACCAGCAAGGCAATGTGTTCGTCGCCGAAAACGAAAGCGACGCAACGCTCAAGGCGCAAGCGTTTTGGGGCGACCGGCTCGAAGGCCCGCTCGAACTCACACGCGACGAAGACGTGCTGGACACCTGGTATTCCTCCGCGCTGGTGCCGTTCTCGTCGCTGGGCTGGCCGGAGAAGACCAAAGAGCTGGACCTGTTCCTGCCGTCGAGCGTGCTGGTCACCGGCTACGACATCATCTTCTTCTGGGTGGCGCGCATGATCATGATGACCACGCACTTCACCGGCCAGGTGCCGTTCAAGCATGTCTATATTCACGGCCTGGTGAAAGACGCTCAAGGCAAGAAGATGAGCAAGTCCGAGGGCAATGTGCTCGATCCGGTCGATTTGATCGACGGCATCGAGCTGGCCCCGCTGCTGGACAAGCGCTCGCAAGGCCTGCGCAAACCCGAAACCGCGCCGCAGGTGCGCAAGAACACCGAAAAGGAATTCCCGGCGGGCATTCCCGGCTACGGCGCGGACGCGCTGCGTTTCACCTTTGCGTCGCTGGCCAGTCTGGGCCGCAGCATCAACTTTGACAGCAAGCGCTGCGAAGGCTATCGCAACTTCTGCAACAAGCTCTGGAACGCCACGCGCTTCACGCTGATGAACTGCGAAGGCCAGGACTGCGGCCTGCTGGAGCACAGCGCCGCCCAGTGCGCGCCCGGCGGCGAAGGCGAGAACTATCTTGATTTCTCGCAGGCCGACCGCTGGATCGTCTCGGCACTGCAGCGCGTCGAAGCCGACATCGCCAAGGGCTTTGCCGACTACCGCCTCGACAACGTGGCGGGCAGCCTGTACCAATTCATCTGGGACGAGTTTTGCGACTGGTATCTGGAAATCGCCAAGGTGCAAATCCAGCAGGGCAACGACGCGCAAAAACGCGCCACCCGCCGCACCTTGATTCGCGTGCTTGAAGCGATTTTGCGGCTGGCGCATCCGGTGATTCCGTTCATCACCGAGGAACTCTGGCAAAAAGTTGCGCTCGTGGCAGGCAAGCTGCCCGCTGACAGCGCAGACGCGTTGATCGGCCAGGCCGCTTACCCGCAAAGCCAGCCCGAAAAAATCGACCCGCAGGCCGAAGCCTACGTCGCCAAGCTCAAAACGCTGGTCGATGCCTGCCGCAACCTGCGCGGCGAGATGAAAGTCTCGCCCGCCACGCGCCTGCCGCTGTTTGTCGTGGGCGACACGGCGTTCATGACGGCGGCTGCGCCCGCGCTCAAGGCGCTGGGCAAGCTCAGCGAAGTGCGCGTGTTTGACAGCGAAGCCGAATGGGCCGCAGCCGCGCAGGCCGCGCCCGTCGCCGTCGTGGGCGAGGCGCGCGTGTGCCTCTACATGGAAGTCGATGTGGCCGCAGAAAAAGCGCGTCTGGGCAAGGAAGCCACGCGCCTCGAAGGCGAACTGGTCAAGGTCAACGCCAAGTTGGCGAACGAGGCTTTTGTCAACAAAGTGCCGCCAGCGGTGCTGGAGCAAGAACGCAAGCGCTTGGTTGATTTCACCGCCACGCTGGAGAAAATCCGCGAGCAACTGGCGCGACTGAAATAAAGCCGCCGGATGTGGCCGGGCGCCGCGCTCTGCGGTGCCCGGCAGGCGCTTACTGCGAGCGCCGCTTCAAGACGTGGATAAAGTCGTCACCCACGGTTTCCTGCGCCACCAGTTCATTTTTCGTCTGCTTGGCAAACGCCTGAAAGTCGCGGATCGAGCCCGCATCGGTACACACCACGCGCAGCAACTGGCCGCCACTCATGTCGGCCAGCGCCTTTTTGGCTTTCAAAATTGGCAGCGGGCAGTTCAGGCCGCGTGCGTCCACTTCTTTGTCGATGTTCATAAGTGTCCTGGAGGTTGCGGCTATTTTAGGCAAAGCACTTGCTGCTGCAGCCAGTCATGGTTTTCAGGACGGCGTTTCGTCCCATTCGATGAACTGCGGCTCGTAGCCGCGCGAGCGCAGCCAATCGGCCAACAGATACCCCGTGCCGCCCCGCCAGCACCTGATCTTGTCCAAGTCATGCAATCGGTATTCCAGCAACTCCGGCGAGAGTTCGATGTCTCCGGTGCAAACCGCATGGTAGGCAATGATCACCTGATTGAGGCGCTGGAAATCATGCACGCCAATCAGCGCCAGCGACTGCGCCTGCAGGTTCGTCTCCTCCTTGATTTCCCGCGCAATGCCATCGGCAGGGGTTTCGCCCGCTTCCATGAAGCCGGCGATGAGCGCGAACTTGTTCTCGCTCCAGGCGGCATTGCGCGCCAGCAGGATGCGGCCTTCGTACTCCACCACCGCCACCAGCACCGGCGTCGGGTTGTTCCAGTGCGTGAAGTCGCACGCCGGGCAGCGCAGGCGTGCCTTGTCGCCGCCGTCTTCGCGCTGTGTGCGCAGCACCAGCGGCGTCGCGCAGGCCGGGCAGAACTTGAAGTCGTGGGTCACGGCGCTGTGTTCACGCGGGAAACACGCCGGTGGACAGGTAGCGGTCGCCCCGGTCGCAGACGACGAACACAATCACCGCATCCTTGACGGTCTTGGCGATTTCCTGCGCCACCCAGCAGGCGCCAGCGGCTGAAATACCGGCAAAAATGCCCTCTTCCCGCGCCAGTCGGCGGCACAGGTCTTCAGCATCGGCCTGGCTGACATTCACCAGCTGATCGACGTGGCTGGCGTCGTAGATTTTCGGCATATAGGCTTGCGGCCATTTGCGGATGCCCGGAATGCGCGAGCCTTCGCTGGGCTGCGCGCCGATGATCTGAATGGCGGGATTTTTTTCTTTTAAATAGCGCGACACGCCGGTAATCGTGCCGGTCGTGCCCATCGCGCTGACAAAGTGCGTGACGCGCCCGGCGGTGTCGTTCCAGATTTCCGGGCCGGTGGTTTCGTAGTGCGCCAGCGGGTTGTCGGAATTGCCAAACTGGTCGAGGATGCGGCCTTTGCCGTCGCGCTGCATTTGCTCGGCTAGGTCGCGCGAGCCTTCCATGCCGACGCTCTTGGGCGTGAGGATCAGCTCGGCGCCGAAGGCTTTCATGGTCTGGGCGCGCTCGATGCTCAGGTCTTCCGGCATGATCAAAATCATGCGGTAGCCCTTGATGGCGGCGGCCATTGCCAGCGCAATGCCGGTGTTGCCCGAGGTGGCCTCGATCAGCGTGTCACCGGGCCGGATGTCGCCACGCGCCTCGGCGCGCTGGATCATCGACAGCGCCGGGCGATCTTTGACCGAGCCAGCTGGGTTGTTGCCTTCGAGTTTGCCCAGAATGACGTTGCCACGGGCGGCGTTTTCGGCTGCAGCGATGCGCTGCAGGGCGACTAGCGGTGTTTTTCCGACCGCATCTTCAATTGTTTGGAATTTCATAGGCGTGACTGTGCCATAATTTCGTTCTTCACATCTTTTAGCCCGGGTGGTGAAATTGGTAGACGCAGGGGACTCAAAATCCCCCGCCGAAAGGCGTGCCGGTTCGATTCCGGCCCCGGGCACCACAGACAAAGCCGCACAGTTCCTAGAACTGTGCGGCTTTTTTTGCATCTAGAATCCTTCAAGAATCTGACCCTGTCGGGCGTTAGCGTCCGGAAAAATTGGCACGCTCCGAGGGCATCCGGGGCACGTTTTCAGGAATTGGAGACACACTTCCTTTCTTGGGAAAACGTCGAGACATATTCGGCCACCGACTGGCATTTGGTCACACTCATTCCAACTATAGTCGTCACTTAACTGAGGAACAGTTCCCAGTTTGAAAAACCAAGTTGATGATTGGAATGAGTGATTTACTTTGCGGATACCTATTCAGAAAAATGCCAAGTGCGAAGCGATGACTACCAGCTTAAATAATTCCCCATTGATTCGCATTTTCATCGGAGAACCTGTACAGCACCAGTCTGAATACGATTGTCTTCGAGTAATTTGTGAGGTGCTGGCAAAAATGCATAGTTGGGCCTACATCTTTGCCAATTTCCATGCCGCAGGGCGACAAATAGATCTGACAGTTTTCACAGAGCAAACAACACTTGTTATCGAGGCAAAAAGCTATTCACAGTCAGTTCGAGGGAGCCTGAACGGTCAGTGGGAGCAGTTTGGTCCATACGGTACGAAGAAAATCCGTAATGCGTACGATCAAGCGTTGAATGCCAAGAATGCTCTCCGTGACGAGATACAGAAAATATGCCGAATTGATGGCTATCCAAACGGACTTGTTGCAATTGTCCCCCACATTCCTGAAGGATCATCCCTACCTTCAGAGGATTTCAAGGTTGCTGTTACTAGCCTAGAGCAAATTGCAAAGTGGTTAACGCATCGATCTGGCGCTCTCTTAACGCAAAGCCTGTGTGAAGCACTGGCAATTCAACTAAACCTTGAGGAGGTAACAAGTGCTGATGCAGCACTCAATGAGGAATTCCTTATTGCGGAAAGGTCATACAAAACCTATCTGAAAGCCTTCGATGATTTTTATGGACCGCTGGCAGTGGATTTTGTTAGCGATCAGTACAAATACGGTGTTTCTGAAATTGGCCCGTCAGAAGTTAAGTCGATGGTCACAAGCGATGCCTCCGGTTTAATAATCCAAGGGCCATCAGGCTGCGGCAAGACTTTACTCGTAACCTCCTGCGCCATATCGTGTTTAGCCGATGGCTGTATTCCAATATTTGTTTCCGCAAAGAATTTTGATGGTGAATTTCAGCGACTCCTCGACAAGGAAGCCGCTTTATTGAATGCACGTTCAGGGAGTAACCTCGTCAAGGCAGGCAGGCTTCTCGGCAAGCGCATCATCCTGTTTTTAGATGGTTACAACGAATGTCGGGATGATTTCAAGGTCAGCCTCACAAGAAGTCTCAAGGCGTTTGCACTGAATTATGATGCAGCCATCGTCGTCAGTACACAGCAAGATATTTCCCGCGCTGATCTTCTGACAATGAAAACCATTATCGTAGAACGCCCCTCTATTGAACTCAAGGCAGTTCTTGCTAGAAGTAAGGATCAAAATGATCCTGCTGAAAACTTCCGCAGTCTTCTCCAAGCAGCGAATTCTGGTCTTGAAGCTGTGCTCGTAGGACAGGTTGGCGCAGGTTTATCGGCGGGTGCAAGTAGGTTCGCACTTTTCGAAACTTATGCCAGAAAGAAACTTGGAACCGCCGCCACTGAGGGTATTCGGATACTCAGCTCATTTGCAGGAAAGCTTGTTCATAGAGCCTGTCTCAGCCTCTCTGTGCGCGAGTTCGACCGACTCTGCGACGCAGCTAATCCAAATCATGCAGTTCGGCTGCAACTATCAAACTCCCAGTTGTTGCAGGTGCGGGGTGACAGAATTAGCTTCATTCACGAACTGTTTTTCTCAGCATTCTCGGCTGATGCTGCAATCAGGTCGGCTAATGAGGATTTAGCGCACATCCATGCTGCATTGGTATCACCGCGATTCTTCCCTTCAAAGACATTCATTATCGGAGCCATTGAGAATGACCATCTCCTGCATGAGGTGATTGAAAGTCTCACAGATAAGGACTTGATAGCAGCCTGTTATCGCGGAGAATGTGGCGCTACCGCGCAATCTTTCATGAGTCGGAAGATTGAAAGGCTATTAAAAATCATGATAGCTGAAGCGCAAGGTCTTCGTTTTAAGATTATCGGAGAAGGCTGGAACAGCATAACTATTGATGCAAATTCTCTGCATCATGAACTCAAAGAGTTTGGCCCCCACCTTACGGCAATTGGACAAGGCTTGATGAATGGAAAATATCAGGACGCTGTCATGACTGCATGCAGACACCTGGATGAAGTTATCTCAACTTTCTCAAACACATATGCTGCTGAGGCCAAGGCTAAGAATATTCCACTTCGACATGATATTTTCTCGGCAGCATACGTCATGAGCCGGAAAGCAGCAATCTCACAACTTATCTATTTCACCCATAGTGGTAGTCTATCATTTCGCAGGCAAGAATGTTCTGTATTCGGTGCAACCCTTCGAGAGATGTGGCCGCTTGCAGAGACACCTGGGCAGTTTTACTTTCTCATCGGATTAACAAAGTTTTCATCATACGACAAAGAGGCAGCCAAATATATTGTTCGACTATTGCAGAACATCAGAGGTTACCCATATCACCTTCAACTCGATTTAATCGATTTTTCACAATATCTACACGACGCGGAAGAGCTATATCGCAGCAAGATTGTCGAAGCCCTCTAGGCATCTCTTGACAAACTTGGCCTCACGATGAATTCAATGATTGTTGAAGCCCTCAAGAGGTTAGGTGCGCTGGAAGAGGATGAGCAAAGCTATATTCCTGTCATTCGCGATGAAATTCAGAATGCTTTAACTATAGACAGCAATGAATCCGATTTGGCGGCATGGAGTCTCTTTTCAAAACAATTTGACCATCCCTTCGACTCCGCATATTGGGAGGAGATACAGGGACTTGATGATTCAAGAAAAATACTTCTTCTCACGAAGGCATGTCGCGGTGCAAATTCGCCCTACATTTTTTTCTTAGGGATACTCATTCGGCAACTCTCTGAGTTCAACGAACCTAGCATGGCACCTGTAATTACTCGGTGGACTGCATTGCCGTACAAACAGAGCGGCTTTCCTCAAGATGCAGTAGATGTTTTCATTAATGCGCATCAAGCTCTAGGACATCTTGGGGCTGATTTGCCTCACTGGAAAGGTGAATCCACAACCGCAGCAGAGAATGCACTCCTAGCATGCGGGGAACTTTATTACTGGGCTAGCCGGACCGATATAGATGATTCTCAACGATCAACATATACCGGTGCAGCGCGATCTGTTCTCCTAGATCATTCCCGGTGTGCCAGCGTCAGCGCATTACAACTTACCACATCGCATATGCTGTCTACCGATGGAGTGCGGAGGTCATTAATGATGGACTACCCCGATGTCTGCATTGCAATCTGCAGGGAAGCGCTGAAGCAACCTGACGCACAAGTCTCATACTTCGAGCATGGGTTCTATGATGATGCCGAGAGTATTTCACGCTTTGCCATCCAGGTTTTGGGGGATGCGGGAGGTGTCGATGATCTGCGAGCCCTCCGAAACCTTTGCGATAACGAGCGTCTCGGGCTCGATTCTCTTAACGCAATGAAGAAAATTGAGTTGAGGACGCGCTTTTAACAAGATTAGCTTACGGCTTACGCGACTAAGTGGCCCCAGTTTTGGCTTGTAAGCCCGTTTCCTCTCTGGTAAAAATCGTCCACGATCAAAAAGCCCGCCACCGCTGGCGCTGGTCTAGACCTCGTTGAGCGTGCCGTACTGCAGCGCTGCTATCGGCGCCAGCGAACGCGGCGCATCTGGCCAGATCCATTGCACAGCACAAGGCTGGCAAGGCGGCGCGGCGCGCCCTGCCCTAAAATCCCCGCTTGCTCTGCCCGCCTGCCGGATGCAGCGTTTCCCCTGTTCAAAAGACTTTTCATGACTACCGAAAAAATCGACAACGTGAGCATCACGACCCAAGCCAATGTGTACTTTGACGGCAAATGCGTCAGCCACGGTTTCACGCTGGCCGACGGCACGAAAAAATCCGTCGGCGTCGTGCTGCCCGCCAGCCTGACCTTCAACACCGGCGCGCCCGAAATCATGGAATGTGTCGCCGGTTCCTGCGAGTACAAGCTCGCGGGCAGCGACGAATGGGTGAAATCCGCCGCAGGCGAGTCCTTCAGCGTGCCCGGCAACTCGAAATTCGACATCCGCGTCACCGAGGCGTATCACTACATCTGCCACTTCGCGTAATTCACGCCAGCCCCGCTCACGCAGAACACCAGGAACCTTCATGGCCACCATTCTTCAACACCTCCCCGTCGGCGACAAAGTCGGCATTGCCTTTTCCGGCGGCCTGGACACCAGCGCCGCGCTGCACTGGATGAAGCTCAAGGGCGCCGTCCCTTACGCCTACACCGCCAACCTCGGCCAGCCCGACGAGCCTGATTACGACGAGATTCCGCGCAAGGCGATGGAATACGGCGCCGCGCAAGCCCGCCTGATCGACTGCCGCGCCCAGCTCGCCGCCGAAGGCATTGCCGCGCTGCAGGCGGGTGCCTTCCACATCAGCACCGCTGGCGTCACCTACTTCAACACCACCCCGCTGGGCCGCGCCGTGACCGGCACCATGCTCGTCGCCGCGATGAAGGAAGACGATGTCAACATCTGGGGCGACGGCTCGACCTACAAGGGCAACGACATCGAGCGCTTCTACCGCTACGGCCTGCTGACCAACCCGTCGCTGAAAATCTACAAGCCATGGCTCGACCAGCTCTTCATCGAC
>Ga0302213_1000935_pt1 | contig 14813 bp, 18 predicted proteins | sample II_Fen_N1_2_FD_194583 | JGI IMG/M metagenome (GOLD analysis project Ga0302213, IMG submission 194583) | Peat permafrost microbial communities from Stordalen Mire near Abisko, Sweden - II_Fen_N1_1 | ecosystem: Environmental > Terrestrial > Soil > Wetlands > Permafrost | place: Sweden: Abisko... | reverse complement strand
ACACACTGCGTAAATAAGCATGAACTTTCGCCCCCACCCGCATGATGAGCCGGACATCAACCTGATCCCGTTCATCGACGTGCTGCTCGTGATCATCATTTTTCTGATGCTCTCGACGACTTATAGCAAGTTCACCGAACTGCAGGTCACGCTGCCCATCGCCGACGCTGCGCAGCAACGCGACTACCCGAAAGAAGTGATCGTTTCTGTTAGCAGCGATGGCCGCTACATGGTCAACAAAACGCTGGTCGAAGGCCGCAGCATGGATGCCCTGGGCGCCGCGCTGGTGAACGCCGCCAAGGCGGGCAAAGACAGCGTCATCATCATCAGCGCCGACGCCAGCGCCACGCATCAGGCCGTCATCACGGTGATGGAAGCGGCCCGCAGTCAGGGCTTGATGCAGATCACCTTTGCCACCCAAAGCGCCGCACAAGCGGGCAACTAAAGCCAGAAAGCGGCTCCGGCCCTTCTGCACTGCAATCCAAGCCCCGTGAAACAACTGCTGCTGAAAGCCTGGCGGACGCGGGGGCTGCTGGCCTGCCTGCTCTGGCCTGTGGCGCTCGTTCACGGCCTGCTGGTGCGGCTGCGCCGCGCCTTGTACCAACACGGTTTTTTTGCCTCTGAACGCTTCAAGCCGCCCGTCATCGTGGTCGGCAACGTGGTCGCAGGCGGCGCAGGGAAAACTCCTTTGGTGATGGCGCTGGTCAGGCATTTTCAGGCGCAGGGGCTGCAGCTCGGCGTGGTCTCGCGCGGCTACGGGCGCGCTGACCGCGACAGCCTCGAAGTCAAAACGGACACCCCCGTTCAAGCCTCGGGCGACGAACCCGCGCTGATCCAGCGCAACACCGGCGCGCCGGTTTTTGTCGCCGCCAGACGCGCTGACGCACTGCGCGCCCTGCTCGCCGCCTACCCGGCCACCGATGTCGTGGTCTGCGACGACGGTCTGCAGCACTACGCCTTGCAGCGCGACATTGAAATCGCCGTGTTTGATGATCGCGGCGTCGGCAACGGCTGGCTGCTGCCCGCCGGGCCGCTGCGCGAGCCTTGGCCAGCACGCCAGCGCCAAGGCATTGATCTGGTGCTGCACACCGGCCAACAACCCGCGTTTGACGGCTTCACCTCCAGCCGGAAACTGGCCGAGCACGCCGTCACGCATGATGGGCGCCGCATCGCGCTGACTGAACTGCGCGGCCAGCCGCTGGTGGCGATGGCTGGTATTGCCAGTCCCGAGGCTTTTTTCGCCATGCTCAGGGCGCGCGGCTTGACGCTGGAAAAAACGCTGGCCCTGCCCGACCACCACGACTTCAAGCCGGACGACCTGAGTGACTGCGCAGGCCGCACCGTGCTATGTACCGAAAAAGACGCTATCAAACTGTTCGCGCTGCCGGATCTGGCGAATCTGCCTAGACTTGAAATACTAGCTGTGCCACTGGAGTTCTCGCCCGAACCGGCTTTTTTTGCCGCGCTGGATGCGCTGCTGGCACCCTTGATTTCTCCATTACCATCCTAGCTATGGACACCAAACTACTCGAACTGCTGGTCTGCCCCGTCACCAAGGGCTCTCTTGACTACGACCGTGAAAAACACGAACTGATCTCACGCAGCGCCCGGCTCGCCTATCCCGTGCGCGACGGCATCCCCGTGCTGCTGGAAAACGAAGCCCGCCCGCTGAGCGACGAAGAACTGGGCTTGTGAGCATGCGCTTTACCGTGCTGATTCCGGCCCGTCTGGCCTCGACGCGGCTGCCCAACAAACCGCTGGCCGATATCTGCGGCGTGCCGATGGTGGTGCGCGTCGCCCAGCGCGCCCTGCAAAGCAGCGCCACGCAAACCGTGGTCGCCGCCGACAGTCTTGAGATCATCGCCCGCTGCGCCGAATTTGGCATCACGGCCGTATTGACCCGCGCCGACCATCCCAGCGGCAGCGACCGGCTCGCTGAAGCCTGCAGCCTGCTCGGCCTGGCCGACGACGACATCGTCGTTAATGTGCAGGGCGACGAGCCCCTGATTGACCCGGCGCTGATCGACGCCGTGGCCCGCCAGCTGATGGCGCGCCCGGACTGCGCCATGAGTACCGCCGCCCACGCCATCGACCAACTGGCTGATTTTCTGAATCCGAATGTCGTCAAAGTGGTGCTCGATGCGCGCCAGACGGCGCTGTATTTCAGCCGCGCCCCGATTCCGGCGGCGCGCGATTTTGCCGGACAAGCGTGGTGGGAAGCGGGCAGCACGCTGCCCCCACCGCTGCGCCATGTGGGCATTTATGCTTACCGCGTCGGATTCTTGCGGCAGTTTCCCCTGCTGCCAGCGGCGCCGCAGGAACAGCTTGAATCGCTGGAGCAACTGCGCGCCCTGTGGCACGGCCACCGGATCGCCGTCCACCTTGCCGCGCATGCGCCCGGCCCCGGCGTGGACACGCCCGAGGATCTGGAGCGGGTTCGCCGCCTGCTGGCATAAAAAGAACGCAGGCACAGCAGCTTGCGTGTAAGCTGCCATCAAGGCTAGGTTCAATATCCCTGTAATAATCGGCAAGGAGGTTCGCGCTGGCGACCCTCTTACCCTGTCAAGCAACCCATTGAGGGATTGGGCTTCCACGCCTTCCGGCTAGACTCCCCCTAATTTATAAAATAATCTAAGGATATTCATGAGACTGATTTTATTGGGCGCGCCAGGTGCGGGCAAAGGAACGCAGGCAACCTTCATCTGCCAAAAATATGGCATTCCCCAAATATCCACCGGCGACATGCTACGTGCCGCCGTCAAGGCGGGCACAGCACTGGGCATTGAAGCCAAGAAAGTCATGGATGCCGGCGGCTTGGTCAGCGACGAGTTGATCATCAATCTGGTCAAGGAACGTATCACCGAGCCCGACTGCGCGAACGGCTTTTTGTTCGACGGCTTCCCGCGCACGATTCCCCAAGCTGACGCGATGAAGGCCGCTGGCGTGAAGATCGACTACGTGCTGGAAATCGACGTGCCGTTTGAAGCCATTGTCGAGCGCATGAGCGGACGCCGTTCGCACAGCGCCTCAGGCCGCACCTACCACGTCAAGTACAACCCGCCGAAAGTCGAAGGTCTGGACGACGTGACCGGCGAGCCACTGATCCAGCGCGCCGACGACAAGGAAGAAACCGTCCTCAAACGCTTGGAAGTCTATAGCGCCCAGACCCGACCTCTGGTGGAATACTATTCAAGCTGGGCCAAGACCGCTCCCGCTGATGCCCCGAAATACTGCGCCATCAGCGGCATGGGCACAGTAGACAACATCACTGAACAGGCATTCAAGGCACTGTCGAACTGATTGGGTTTCCTATTGAACTGGCGCACGGGTTGTTCGTGACTCGTGCGCCAGTTTTCTTTCTGGCATTCACAAGGGCTGAATCAGCCAAAAAAATCCCTGCTATTTTTTAAATAGCAGGGATTTTTTAAATACTGGGCTGGCTGATGGGGCTCGAACCAACGACAACAGGAATCACAATCCTGACTTTATAGTATTTGCTAGTGTTGAGCTGTGTTGATAGACTCTATGAAAATCAACAACTTAGCTGGTTTTCAGCCGGTCAAGTGTTGATTGAAATAGGTCAATATTCAGAAAATCGTCTTACATCCGCCCTTACATAGTTCGGATGTAAGGGCGGATGTAAGGAAACAAGGATTCAACATGGCAAAAATCGCATTTACCGCTGGCCGGGTTGCCGGGTTCAAGTGCCCGGCTGGCAAGGCTCAGGCTTTTCTGTGGGACGTGACCGCGCCGGGGCTGGGCGTCAGGGCCACGCCTACCGGGAAACCGGCTTATGTGTTTCAAGGCGAGTTTCAGGCAAAGAGCATCCGCATCACCATAGGCGGCCCTGACGCTTGGAGCGTCCCGCAAGCCCAAGAAAAAGCCCGTGAGCTGCAGCGCCTGATAGACGAGGGCAAAGACCCCAGAGACTTGAAGCGCGACGCCCTAGCCGCCGTGGTGGCAAAGCAGGCCGCCGCCACTGCCCAAGCGCAAGCCGACAAGGTGGCCGCCTTGAGCGTGGGCGAAGTGTGGGCCGCCTATATTGAGCAACGCCGCCCGTTCTGGGGTGACTTGCACTACCGTGACCATATCGACAAGGCAAAGGCCGGGGGCTTACCGTCTGGCCGCCGTGGCGGTGGCAAGACATTGACCAAGCCGGGGCCGCTGGCCGCCTTGATGCCGCTGGCGCTGAAAGACCTTGACCAGCCCACGATTGAACAATGGGCCGCCACTGAGGGCAAAACCCGGCCATCATCGGCCCGACTGGCATGGCGGCTGCTGACGGTCTTTTTGACGTGGTGCGCTGAACATCCTGATTACGCGGCCCTGCTGCCCGTGAAGAATCCGGCCAAGACCAAAAAGGCCCGCGAAGCATTGGGCAAGGCAGGGACAAAATCGGACGTGCTGCAGCGTGGGCAATTGCCCGCATGGTTTGCCGCCGTGCAACAGCTCCAAAACCCGGTTATTGCCGCCTGCTTGCAAATAATGCTGCTGACGGGTGCCCGCCCCGGCGAAGTGCTGGCGCTGCGCTGGGAGGACGTGAATACAAAATGGAAGGGAATCAGCATCCGCGACAAGGTGGAAGGCACCCGTGAAATACCGGCCACGCCCTACATGCTGCACCTGCTGGCCACACTGCCCCGGCGCAATGAATGGGTTTTCCCCAGCAACACCAGCGCCAGCGGTTGCCTAACTGAGCCGAACAACCCACATACCCGCGCCTGTAAAGCTGCTGGCCTTGAAGGGTTGACCCTGCACGGCTTGCGCCGCTCGTTCAAGAGCCTGACAGAGTGGCTTGAAGTGCCCGTGGGCGTGGTGGCGCAAGTCATGGGCCACAAACCCAGCGCCACGGCTGAAAAGCACTACACCGTGCGCCCGCTCGACTTGCTGCGGGTTCACCACGAAAAAATCGAAGCGTGGATTCTGGAACAGGCCGGGGTGACGTTTGACGCCAGCGCCGCGCCCGGTGCGCTTCGCGTGGTGGCTTGAGTCCGGTATCGCTAAAAACAGGGGTTACGCAGGTTACAGGGGTTACAGCCTTGATTTATAAGGATTTTTTCCTGTAACCCCGCGATTTTTCAGGGGTTACAGGGGTTACAAAATAGCCTTACTTGCATGAATGGCCGTTGATATGTGTACCATACACACTCATGAACAGCGCCATGTTGTCGTCCCGCACCCCAAAAAAGACTTGGGGCTGGGGCTGGTCAAAGCCATCCGGCGGCAAGCCGGTATCTGAAAGGAATCCCATGCGCTACCCCATCACCATTGAACCCGGAAACGACACGACCGCTTGGGGCGTGGTTGTTCCTGACCTGCCCGGCTGCTTTTCGGCAGGCGACACGCTGGAAGAAGCCATGATTCAGGCTGAAGAAGCCGTGACCGCTTGGATTGAAGTCGCGCTCGATGACGGGCAAGACATTCCCACGCCCTCCCACATTGAAGCGTTGCGCGCCGCCCATCCTGAATTTGAGGGCTGGCTGTGGGCGCTGGTGAAGATTGACCCGGCCATGCTGGATAACGCCGTGGAGCGCGTCAATATCAGCCTGCCACGCCGCGTATTGCGCCGCTTGGACGCCCGCGCCCGCACGGCTGGCGAAACCCGCTCAGGCTTCATTGCCCGGATGGCCGTTGAAGGGTGTGAGCCGGTAGCCCACGCTTGAAGCGAATATCTGGCCGCTGCCCAGAAAGAAGCCGAACTACCGACCGCTAATTCAATTGTCAATAGGCTCTGGCTGCGTTGCTGAGTGCTTCGGACTTGGCGCATAGATTAAATCTATGACAAACATAAAAGCAATAGAGCCAACAATAAATGTGGCAGCAATAGCCCACAAAATCCATTCTTTATTGGCCTTTGGCTTTGGCTTTGGCTTTTCTTCTGCTAACTTTTTTTCTTGTGTCAAGGTGAATTCCTATCTGCGACTGTGGGTTTGTGAATTTTTGATGATAGCTTGGTCATGTAAACGGGAGGTAATTTGTCGTTGACTCCCTGCACGAAAGCAGTTTTGCCCCAGCCTAGCCCGCGCCTAATTACCGCTGGCGAAAAGTCGGAATCTTCACCGACAGGCTGGGGCTTTTTTATTTGAAGTAAACACCTTGAAGGGGTGTAAATGGAATTTATTAATTTATTTGAATCGCTCTACGCCATAGAGGCCCGTGTGTCAGTTCCAAAAGTTGGCGAATTTTCGGATGAAATAAAAAGTTCAGAGGCCGCTGGACTGCTGCACCAGACGTTAAGCAATGCTGTAGATGGCCGCCCGCGCTGGGTAGAAGAAAATAAAATAAGTGGTAAGCCGATATTTAACGATACAGCGGTTTATCCTGAAGCTATGGCAATACTAGAACATGCTGCGGGCTACTATCGCCGCAGTGCCAATAATCGAAGTAATCACATTTATTCATGCTTAAGAGCCGGGCTAGACCCTAGCGCGGTGCCTATTGGCTACAACATGGCCGATATGCAATATCCGAGAGATAAAATTATTCGCCCGCTTTCAATCGGCTTTGACCGCGCCGAACTGGTAGCGTTTCTCGATGAAAACCAGATAGAGCACAACCTGATGACTCAAGCCAAGCCTATAGACAGAACACCACGACACGTAAGCCACGATGAAACCGTGGTGGAAACGCTCAAAGCAGACCCGGATTTTGCAAATGAATATCTGACCACCACCCTGGAGGAAGTCGAACTTCCCGGTGGACAGGCTGCGGTACTGGCGGCGCTTCGCCATATCAAAGAGGCTTACGACGGAACTCGACGGCCTGCACCTTTACTACTCGGAGAAGTATTCAGTGAAGAAGCTAGAAAACTCACAAGGCTGAGTAAATACCTTAAACATAAAACTTGGCCGATACTGTGGGCTGCTCTGCTTGTTTGCGGAATACAACCACCAAAAGGCTGCACCCAAACGCCTGAAGGCCAAATTAAAACGCCTGAAGGAGTGCCTGAAGGTTATTGGAGTCTGGGGGGAGGATGGCTTACACCAAAATCTATACCTATCCAGAATGCTATAGACGTTTTGTGTCTCTGGAATAATCAAGAAAATGCGCCAGCAAAGGTTCGCCCTGCCGATTTTGTAGCGTGGTGCAAAAACGAAAATATAAATACTGATTGGCTCAGGGATGTACCAATCGCAACCCTGCCCGTAGTAGATATAGTCGAAACCGCACCAGTAGCCACGTCAGAACCCCAAGCCGCACCAATAGCGGCGGCTGTATGCGCGTCCGATGAGGGCGGGCTTGGCAAGATTTTAGAGGCGTGTGTAATGGTAGGATTGAGAATAAGAGTGGCGCAAGCTGAAGCCACAAATAATCTTGAAAATTCACCGGCTGCAATCAAATTACTTAACCGTCTTGCGGAGCTTGAAGCGAAGAAAAATCAAGCGCCAGCGCCACAAGCGATAACACCCAGCCCCACACCAGAAACCCCAGCCCCGCCCGATGTGGCTGTAGGTGCATCCGGTGGCGTGGTGACTGAGAAGGCCGGGCCGGTGAATAGAGGATGGGTAATGAAAAAAGCTGCGCTGATTGATAAACATACCTACCAATGGGCCACAATAAAAGGGGATTTTCATAGCGCCAGCGAAAATGGTTTATCAAAAGCTGCCAAAGCCCCCGGACACGGTGATTGGTTTGAAGCTGACGCACTGAAGTGGGCAGAACAACGGGGCAAGTTAAAGAAGGAAGAAGAACAAGGCCCGGCTACTGTTGGAACCGTTTGGACTGGTAGAAAACACACGCTAAGAGGCTGATTTACCGGGAAATTACCGGAGTTTCACCGGACTATTGCCGGGATTTGCCCGGTGCTGCGACATGCAAATAATAGGAAACCATACATTGCCATTCGGTGATGCTTTGGAGAATCTATTTTGCAAGCCGCAACCCTTTCAAACGTCAAAGCGATACGCGGGGCAACAGCCGCCGCCTGCTTCACCCCGCTGGAGCTGGAAAATCGCCCTGCAGTGGACACCGCCGCCGCTGCCCATTACCTGAACCGCCGCCCGCAGACTTTGCGCGGCTGGGCCTGCTTGGAAAATGGCCCCATCCGCCCTATCCGCGTTCATGGCCGTTTGGCATGGCCTACCGCCGAACTGAAGCGCGTGCTGGGAGTTCCAGCATGAACCGCCAGATCGTGACCGCCAGCCCCGATGACAAACGCGAAGCCCTGGCCGCAATCCTAGCCGCGCATCCCGGCAACACCTGCGCCGTGCAGTGCGCCCGAATCCGGGCCACCCTGAGCCGGTTCAGCCTGACCACCTTTGAGGCCATGCGCCACCTGGACGTGTACGACCCACGGGCGCGTGTCCTGCAGCTTCGCAAGGCAGGCGAGCACATTGACACCCATTGGACAAAAGTCGCCACGGAATCCGGGCACCTGCACCGTGTCGGCGTGTATGTGCTGGGAGTGTCGCCATGCTGAACTGCCTCACTGATCTGGCCGGGCGCGTCCTGGCCGTGGTGCGCTCTATTCCGCTGGCCGCTGCGCTGGCGTTGCATCAACTCTTTGGGAATTCATAAAGTGACCGCCACAAAAGGCAACGGGCCGGGCGCTGCAAACGACCGACCCGCCAAGACACAAACAAAATACGCTACGTATTTTATAGCACAATGCGCCCGTCCTGCAAGCCCTACAGCCGGTTTCAGGATCAATTCTGGCGCTGGTATCGGCCAGCACCTGCAAAGCGCAAACGACCCGTGGCTAATGGCTAATGCGGCTAATCTGGCTAATCTGGCTAACGAATCTGGCTGGCCAAAATATCGCGCCGTGAGTCGCTGTGATAGGATTCAGGCAACCCCAGAAATGGGGCCGGTGCTTGAAAACATCGTCATTGATTCCGGGGCATTTACCCACGCCTTAAGCTGGGTTTTTTCACGTCAAGAATTTTTCGATACGGGCTTTCCCGTGTCGCATGGTTTTCGACGGGATGGGCTTGTCCGTAAGGCTGGCCGCATGGCGGAATCCATGTTTTCAACATCCCGTCACCCGTTGCTCTTGAAAAGGCAGCGAGTGGTCTTTCAGTCTCATTCCGGAGCCGAAATCCATGACCATCACCACGCCCAAAATGGGCCTCTTGGGCACCACGCCCGCCACTTCCCCCAGCTCTATCGCCCGACGTATCGCTATCGAGGCAGCCTTGTCGCTGGCGCTTTTCCATGTTCGCAACGACAACGCCCATGCCGCCGTGAGCGGCTCTATCCGGGCAACGTCCATGCTCAAACAGGCTTGCGCCGAATCCAAGAAGGATGGTGCCAAATGAGCGCCGCCATCAACACCCAGAGCGCAAAAGCGCACCGTTCGGCCCTGCTGTGCTTCGCACTGGCGCTGCTGACAATGGCCACGACTGCATGGTTTGTCGTGGAGGGCATCAACGCCACCGAACCCGACAGCCCGGCGCGCTGGGCAAAGGTAGCCAGCGGCGTCCTGCTGCTGGTGCTCGAAGCGTCAGCGTTCGGGCTGGCCGGGCAGTGGCCGGAACACAGCAAAGTGCTGCGGTCGCTGGGCTGGTCTGTGCTGGCGCTTGAAATCACGCTGATGTCTGTGGCACAAGTCAGTATCGGCATGACGGCGGCAAAGTCTTCAAGCGGTGGCGACACAACCATATCGGCACTTGAAAAGAAATCAGCCGGTGCGCGGGAAAATGCAAAGCGACTTCAATCCCGCGCTGACGAATTAAGGGCCACTGGCAGGACGGCAAATATCCGGCTGGCAGCATCGGAGGAAAAGGCCGCCATCAAGCAAACCGCCATTGCCGATGAGGCTGAGACAGACGCGCAAAAGCGCCGGGGCAATTCAACTGGCACGCCCGTTGTTGAAATCGTCGGCAAGACCGGCCTGATAGCCCTGTCAATCGCTTTGAGCGTGGCCCTGAGCCTGTCCGGCATCGTTTTGATGCACGTTGCTGGCAGCTTGTGGCGTCGCGCATCCGGTGCCCTGCCGGTGGACGTGCAGATTTTGGAGCTGCTGCAGCGCATTCACGGTGCGCCAGCCGCGCCAGCTCAGGCCGCTGAAGTCGTCGCACTCGCACCAGCTCAGAGCGTCGCGCCAGCCTCAGCACCGGCCAGCTTCAAAACCGCCGAACCAATCGAGCCAAAGGACTATTCAAGCGGGCTTGCCTACAGCTCAAAAATCAAACTGGCCGGGGCTGGCCTGCTGGGCGCTGCTGGCACACTCACTGCGCCGATTACCCATGCCGCGCCCGCTGTACCGGCACAAGCAAAAACGCCGTCTGTGCCTGCTGTAGCCCCTGCAAACGGTGTATCGGAAACGATACATGCTGACCACGCAAACGAGGACGGCGCTGACGCATCAAATGCCGCGCCCGTTGTGCTGGAAACAAGCCCGGCAGGTGTATCGAAACCGATACATGCGGATGTATCGAAACCGATACAGCAGATTGTCAAAAAGCCACGGGCAAAGCGGGCCGTCAGCGCAAAGCTCGACACCGGCACAGACGGCAAAGCCGGTGCCCGTTTCAAGCGCATCCGGGCCGGTGTAGTGAGCGGGAAAATCCGGCCATCCGTGCGCGGTATTCAGGCCGTAGAGGGCGGTAGCCAAGAGGTTGTGGCCGACTACCTGACACAGCTTGCGGCTGATGGCGTGATTGTCCGGGCCGGGCGCGGCTACGCGCTGGCTGGAAAGGCAGGCGCCAAATGAACACCGTTCTCGACACCCTGAACACCGTCTTGGATGCCGTCATCGGTGCGCTGGCCGTGGCCCTTGGGGCCGTCGCTAAAACCATGCTGGCGAACATCCATTCAACTGAATGGGCCGTGGGCTTTTTGCTGATTTTGAGTATCTGGCTACTGGTGCGCAGGCGCGGGAATTCAATCTTTGGCTTTGCGCTCTTGCTGCTGGCCGTGAACGCTGGCGCGTGGTTGTCTTGGCGAACTGGCCACACGGGCGCGTCAGTGCAACAGGTGGCGCTGGCCGTTCTGGGCTTGCATGGTTTGCTCAAGTCGCGGGGCTGGGCATTGGTTCAAGGGGTTGCCAAATGAACACGACCAACACCACGCAAGCGGCGCTGCTGGCCGTCCTGCAAGCCATCGTGACCGAGTGCAAGACCTTTGCCCACGACCATGACAGTTACTTGCCCCCGCACCTGCTGCAGGCGGCGCAAGAGGCCATCAAACAGGCCACGAAAGGCGGCGCCAAATGAACGCCCTTGACCAATTCCGCGAAGCCATCACGGCGGCGGGCCTTGAGGCGCCGGACGTGCTGCTGGACGATGGCGCGATTCACCGTTTCAGCCCCAGCGGGCGGCGCGGCGGTGCATCAAGCTGGTATGTGCTGCACAGCGACAGCGTGGCCGCTGGCGTGTTTGGCGACTGGAAAGCGGGCTTCACCTCAACTTGGTGCGCCAAGTCTGACAAGGCTATGACGCCCGCAGAGCTGGCCGCGCACCGCCAGCGCATCAAGGCCATGAAGGCACAGCGCGACGCTGACGAATCGGCCCGGCTCAAGGGCGAAGCCGACAAGGCCGCTATTCGCTGGCGCGGTGCTGCAGCGCCTAGCGCGCATCCCTACCTGGTGCGAAAGGGCGTTCAGCCCCACGGTGCCCGGCAGGACAGCGCAACGCTCTTGATTCCATTGCGTGACACGACCGGCAAGCTGCACAGCCTGCAAACCATCACCCCAGACGGCGAGAAGCGGTTCAAGGGCCGCATGAAGGGTTGCTATCACGCCATCGGTGGCAAACCGGCTGGCTGGCTGGTCATTGCTGAAGGCTTCGCCACGGGTGCCAGCATCAACGAGGCGACGGGCTGGCCGGTGGCGGTGGCCTTCAACGCGGGCAACCTTGGGCCGGTGGCGGCGGCGCTGCACAAGGCTTACCCGGCGCTTGTCTTGGTGCTGGCCGCTGACGACGACCACCTGACGCCGGACAACCCCGGCATCACGGCGGCCCGACAGGCGGCGCTGGCCGTGGGCGGCTTTGTTGTCGCGCCGCAATTCCCCAAGGGCCGCCCGCCCAAGGCCACCGACTTTAACGACTTGGCCACGCTGGCCGGTCTGGGTGCCGTGCGCGCCTGTTTTGCAGAAATTGAGGGGGCTACATGCTCACATTGAAAAATTCCGAGATTGTTGAAATGCCTGAAGTCGTGGAAGTCGTGGCCGTGCCTGACGCCGTGAATGCTGGGGCCGCCCGCCTGATTCCCGACGAGACAAAGCGCCCCAAGTTCGTCGTGATTGACGACTGGCACGAGGAAGGCGGCTTGAAGTACCGCCCCGGCGTCTGGCATTTCAGCATCAAGTACGGCAAGGGCGGCGACGCCCCGCCCAAGCTCGACAAGCAATGGATTTGCAGCCCGCTGCATATCGACGCCGTGACCACTGACGCCCACGCGGGCAACTATGGCCGCCTGCTGCGCTTCAAGACCACGCTGGGGCAGTGGAAGACGTGGGCCATGCCGATGTCCATGCTTCGCGGCGACGCCAGCGACTTGCGCGGCGAACTGCTGGGCATGGGCGTAGCGATTGACCCTTACGGCCGTAATCAACTGGCCGTCTATCTGCAGGACAAAGAACCCAAGCGCCGCATTGAATGTGCGCTTCAAACCGGCTGGGCTGGGGCTGGCCATCAAGCCTTTGTCCTGCCCGATACCGTCATCGGCCCCAAGGCGGCGACGGTGGCCTATCAGTCCGGCGAACACGCCAGCGAGGAATACGCCACGGCTGGCACGCTGGCCGGATGGCAGGCAGGCATTGCCGCGCCAGCCGTGGGCAATCCGCTGCTGGTGCTGGGGATATGCGCGGCGTTTGCCGGGCCGGTGCTGGCGCGCTGCGGGCAGGAAAGCGGCGGCGTTCACTTTATCGGCGACAGTTCGACCGGCAAGACCACCATCCTTGAGGCCGCCTGCAGCGTCTGGGGCGGCGCTGGCTTTAAGCGTAGCTGGCGCACCACGGGCAACGGGCTTGAAGGCGCGGCGGCCCTGTTCAATGATTCCCTGCTGGCGCTAGACGAAATCAGCGAGTGCGACCCCAAGCAAGTCGGCGAAGTCGTTTACATGCTGGGCAATGGCCGGGGCAAACAGCGCGCCAGCCGAACGGGTTCGGCGCGGGCTGTGACGCGCTGGCGCAGCAGCGTTTTATCGACCGGCGAACGCTCCATTGCCACGACCATGACAGAGGGCGGGCACCGCGTGAAGGCAGGCCAGTCGGTGCGCCTGCTGGACGTGCCCGCACAGCGCACCCACGGCGCATGGGACAACCTGCACCACTTGGCCAGCGGGACGACATTCTCGGACGCCATCAAGCAAGCCGCCGGGCGCGACTATGGCCACGCGGGCCGGGCCTTTCTGGAAAAGCTGACCCGTGACCATGAAGGCAGCTTCAGTGAAGAACTGAACACCATCAAGGCGCTGCCCGAATTTCAAGCGCCCGGCGATGAAGGGCAGGCCAAACGGGCGGCGGCGCGCTTTGCCGTCATGGCGCTGGCCGGTGAACTGGCAACGTCCTACGGCGTGACCGGCTGGGAAACCGGCGAAGCCATCAAGGCCGCCGCCGTGGGCTTTGCCGCGTGGCAGTCGTTGCGTGGCGGGGCTGGACAAGGCAACTCAGAGCGCGGGCAGATTGTGGAGCGCATCACCAGCTTTATCGAGCGCCACGGCGACAGCCGGTTTTCGGATGCCGACAGCGACGACGACCAGCGCGCCGCACTGGTGCGTGACCGGGCTGGCTGGTGGCGTAACGCCGATGGCGGGCGCGTTTACCTATTCAACGCGGATGGCCTGCGCGAAGCCCTGAAAGGCTTTGACTTCAGCCGGGCGCTTGACGCCATGCAACAGGCTGGACTCATTGACGCGCCGGGGGCCGATGGCAAGCGGGCGAAGTCTTGCCGCATCCGTGGCCAAGTCGTGAAGCTCTACACCGTTCGGCTTGACGCCATTGAAGGGAGCGAGTGATGGGACGGGAGGCACTCAGGGCGTACCTCAAGAGCCGCCAAGCTGCTGTAACCCCTGTAACCCCTGAAAAAATCATGGGGTTACAGGAAAATCCTTTAAGAATCAACGCTGTAACCCTTGTAACCCCTGTAACCTCTACAAATACTAATTCGCGTGAATTTTTTCAGCCCCAGCCCCAGCCTAGCGCACTGAAACCGGCCAGCCCGGCCAGCTCAGAGCGGCCTGACCCGAACGACTGGCGCGAACTGGCGAAGGCTTACCACCGGCACCATTTCAAATGCGTGGTTTGCATTGCTGCCGGGCGTGGGTCTGGCTACGGCCCGCGCTGTGGCGCTGGCGCGGCGCTGTGGGTGGCCTACCAAGACGCGCCACTGTCCTGACCCGGCATATCCCTCAACTTGAGGAACACCCAAGGCCCGCCACTGAGCGGGCTTTTTTGCGTCTGGGGCTGGACAGTCATGCGGATGGCGCTCGACAAGGTGCTGTGCCTGTTTGAAAAAGAATCAAATTAAATCAAAGCCGGGAGTAAGTACGCAGTTTCCGAACAGGTTTCGCAACGCTTAAAACAGGCTTTTCTCCAATGACGGGCGCTATGCCGGGCCGGTGAATAACGAAACAGTTTTTCGCACGTTTCTGCACAGATATGAGGCTTTGTTGGTGCTGGCCAGTGAGGGACAAAGCGCCCCTGCCGGGCAGGTTGCACTGCAACGTTACTGCAAGGGTGGCGCGCCGAAAGTTTCGCCGGGAAAGTCCGAAAGTCCGGCTGGACTGGCGGCGCAACGGCAAGGTTAGAGCAAGGGTTGCAGAGCTGGCGCGTGGACTGGGTTCAATTCCACTTGGCGTAGAGCCAGCAGCACAAAACAGCCCCAACAACCCACAGCAGCCAAGTTTGTGAAACGGCGTAGGGATAGGCC
>Ga0302213_1000928_pt1 | contig 14909 bp, 10 predicted proteins | sample II_Fen_N1_2_FD_194583 | JGI IMG/M metagenome (GOLD analysis project Ga0302213, IMG submission 194583) | Peat permafrost microbial communities from Stordalen Mire near Abisko, Sweden - II_Fen_N1_1 | ecosystem: Environmental > Terrestrial > Soil > Wetlands > Permafrost | place: Sweden: Abisko... | reverse complement strand
TACTGTTACGGGCGTATTCTTTGGATGGTATCCTGCCAAGAATGCCTCCGAACTGGATCCAATTGAAGCATTACGATATGAATAATGCAGCATACTCAAGTTATAATTAAAGTATTTTCAAACGTAAACAAAAGTAATGAATAAGAATAAATATATATTACAACCCATCATGCATTTTATTGCATGGGGGTTGGTGCTTGCATTGCCGTTTCTTATTTTTGGAAACGATTCCGATTTTAATTTTTGGGACAAAATGTTGTATCACGCCGTGGTAGTTTCATCCATGCTGTTGGTTTTTTATCTCAACTATTTTATTCTGATTGAAAAGGTACTATTTAAACGACACATAGGTAAATTTTTGTTATACAATCTCATTTTAATTGTGATTGTAGGAGCTACAGTGCATATATGGCAGGTGGCAACTACACCTCAACTGCCAAAATTGAGCGATCTACATGGCAAAGCCCCGGATTTAGACACTTTTTTTATGATTCGGGATATTCTTACGCTGACGGTGGTGGCCATACTTAGTGTAACCATTAAAATGACAGGAAAATGGTACATAACAGAAGCCGAGCGTCAGGAAGAACAAAAAGAACGCACCGAAGCTGAACTGAAAAATCTGCGTCAACAACTGAACCCTCATTTTTTATTCAACACACTGAATAACATCTATGCGCTTATTGCCATTAGCCCTGAAAGTGCTCAGGAATCTATGCTTCAACTCAGCAAACTACTCCGGTATGTGCTGTACGAAGATAATGGGAACTTTGTACAACTGGAACGTGAGTTGAACTTTATTCACAATTATGTTGAATTAATGCGCATACGTTTGAACTCGGATGTAGATATGAAAATGGATATACAGGTGACTGAAACCAGCAAAACCATTGCACCGCTATTATTTATAACACTAATAGAGAATGCATTTAAACACGGTATTAGTCCTACTTCTCCATCGTTTATAGATATCAATATCCATCAAAATACCGAGAAACAACTCAACTGCACGATTAAAAACAGCTATTTTCCAAAGGATGATTCTGATCAGAGTGGTTCGGGCATTGGACTGGAAAATCTGCGCCGCCGACTGGAAATTCTTTACCCGCACGAACATATACTGCGAACCGAAAACGATGGCAATACTTTTATTGCTGAGCTAATTATTCCACTCCATCAAACCAACGAACTATGACCCTCAGTTGCTTTATTATTGATGACGAACCATTGGCACTCCGACTTATTGAAAGTTATGTGGCCAAAACTCCTTTCCTTGAACTGAAAGGAAAATTCTCGTCGGCTGTTGCAGCAGTAGAATCTGTACGCCAAACGCCGCCCGACATTATTTTTCTGGACATTCAAATGGCTGAACTTAACGGAATGGAGTTTGCCCGTTTAGTTCCCGAAAAAACGCGTATCATTTTCACTACTGCTTTTGAGAAATATGCATTGGAAAGTTATAAAGTCAATGCACTTGAGTACTTGCTAAAACCATTTAGCTATATCGACTTTTTAACTGCAGCAAACAAAGCATCGCAATGGTTTCAGCTGAATACAAAAGTGGTGGAAGTTGGTAAGTCTGCCGTGGATTATATTTTTGTAAAAGCCGATTACCGACTTATTCAGATAGAGTTAAAGAAGATTTTGTACATCGAAGGATTAAAAGATTATTTAAAAATATACCTCGAAGGCGAAAACCAACCCATAGTTTCGCATATCACTATGAAATCTATGGAAGAGATGCTGCCCGATAAACAGTTTATGCGCGTTCATCGGTCATTTATTGTCCAAAATGATATGATAAAAGTAATAGATCATAACCGAATTGTGTTCGGAAAAACGCGTATTCCTATTTCTGATTCATACAAAACTATCTTCCAACAGTTTCTGGACAAACAGATGCTGATGTAGCAAAAACAGGCTTTTCAAAAAAAAGCACTACCTTTGCAACGATTTCAAAACAGACTTTTAATGGCATTAAATTATTCGGACACAGTCCCTTCAAAAACGATTGCAGGGAAATACAAAATGTTGGTTCTCGACTTGGATGATACCTTACTCAGGGACGATTATAGTATTTCTTCGCGCAACAGGGAATTACTTATTCAGGCACAGGAACAAGGTGTAATCGTTGTTTTGGCTTCGGGTCGCCCCACTCCGGCTATGGTTCGTTATGCTGAAGAGTTGAATTTAGCTGATTATGATTCCTATATGATTTCGTTCAATGGCGCGGTAGTAACTTCCATGAAATACAATGAAGTGCTTTTTGAAACCAGCCTTACCCGAGACGAAATTCACAGTCTCTACGATTTTAGCATCGATAACAATGTTCACATTATTACCTATTCCGACAAAGGTGTGATCAGCGAAACTCACTCGGAATATATCGACGTTGAAGTTAAACTCACCGGAATTCCTCACCATAAAGTTCCTTCTTTTAAATCAGAAATAACTTCATCGGCCGTAAAATGTATTTTGTTGGAACACCCCGACTACCTGAAAGAAGTAGAGAAAAAACTAAAAGTAGAACGCACAGACTTAAGCATATCGCGCTCTAAACCTTTTTTCCTTGAAGTAATGCCTCACGGAATAGATAAAGCTGCCAGCATTGATTTATTGGCAAAAAAACTCGGGATCAAACAAAGCGAAGTAATTGCTGTAGGCAATGCCGGGAACGATCTAACCATGGTTCAATATGCCGGTTTGGGAATTTGGGTGGATAACGTTAGCGACAATCTTCGTCATCACGCCGACTACATTGTGGCTTCTAACGAAAACGATGGAGTAGCCGAAGTGATTGAAAGGTTTATTTTCAACTAAGCACCCAATTATTTCCCCAGAATTTTAAACCTTCGTTTCACAATACTTCCTTTTTCATCTTCCACTGTAAGGATATGTTTCCCTACTGACGGAGACACTTCTATTTTATGAACTCCTTTGGTTTGCGTAATGTATTCATTATCAATATGCCAAAAAAGCGTGGCATTGGGGCTGCGATGAACTGCTTCGAAAATCAACATGCCTTGCTCACCATCAATACCTTTTGGGATATAGATAGCTGTGTTATTATCGGGCTCCATAATGTCCAACACATGTTCGCGGGGCGGAATGCAACCAGTCAAATAAGGCGGAAGTGGAACATATTCGGGATGTAGTTTCCTATAGAAAAATTCCTGTGAAGGTGGTAAAACGAACCGTGAAACAATGTGCATTTATCCAACCGGATAACAAGACCCCATAACCCGATAGGTTTCGGTGGAATCGAGAAAAGTAGGTTGGTGAAACGGACAAGCTTTGACTTTCACACCACGTTTAGGAACAAATACCGTATCGATTTCACAATTATCCGTGGCACGGAAACCACTTTGGCGACAAACAGCAATACGCTCCATATCCGAACGCGGTTCTTCAAACCAAGTAGTTGGATTTAGGAACTTGAAAACTTCAAACATTATGGGCGAAGCATGTGTCACGCCTGTTAGTCCCGGGCGACCTTCTCCATTGGAATTTCCAACCCAAACTCCTACCGTGTATTGTGGTGTAACACCTACCGACCATGCATCCCTCGAACCAAAGCTAGTACCGGTTTTCCACGCTATTTTATGATTAGATGCAAAATACTCCCAACCAATTTCACCCCATGGACGATTGACTGTGGAAAGCGCATCGAGTGCACACCAAATGGCACCTGCATTCAACTTGGAATGGTCTAAGAACTGAGTTTCTTTCTTTTCTTTATTTAAAAGGTATTGCGCCAAATGATAATCATCATTTGAATATTTCCCGTATTTATCGGTGTAAGACAATAGCGAACGCCCCAAAGATGCATAAGCAGAGGTGGTTTCGAGCAAACTGATCTCAGCACCTCCCAAAATTAGGGACAAACCGTAATAAGACGATGGCTGCGCGATGGTTGTAAATCCAACATCCTTCAAAACCGATTGAAAACGAGCAACTCCATATTGTTCCAACTCCCGTACGGCCGGAATATTGAGCGAATGTGCCAACGCCACGCTTGCCGGAACAGCACCCTCGTAACTTTTCTCGAAATTTTCTGGTGCATAACCTCCAAAACGTGTAGGAATATCAGCAACCAGAGAGTTTGGCAACAAATCGCCATCATTTAGCATGGCGGCATACAAAAATGGTTTTAGAATACTTCCTGAACTTCGACTAGAAATGATATTATCGACGTATTGAGCGGTTTTTTTTTCGGTTATTTCGGCATTTCCTACATAAGCCAGCACTTCACCTGTTTTGGTATCCAGCACAAGTACCGCCACGTTGTTGATATAATTTTCAGCATAATAGCGGGCAAATTTAGTCGCCACAGAAGTAACGAACTGTTGCATCTTTTTGTCGAGCGTGGTTTGAATTCGCTGACCTGAATGACCATCATTAAAAGCTTTGTTCAGCAAATGTGTTGCCAATTGGGGTAAAGCCTGAGGTTTATCGGGCAACGGTTCCGATTTAGCCAGTTCACAGGTATTGGCATCAATAATTTTCAACCGATGAAGTTTATCCAGCAACCGATTTCGCTTTTTCAGGTAAATAAGATGATTCTTCCCGGGAAAGACGAGTGCCGGTGCATTGGGCAATACGGCTAACGCTGCCGTTTCGCCCCATGAGAGGCGATTGGCCGGACGATTGTAATAACGCCAGGCAGCAGCTTCCAAACCAACCACATTTCCACCAAATGGAGCATGTGAAGCATACAGATTCATAATCTCATCCTTGCTGTAACCTAACTCTAAACGGAAAGCCAATATCATTTCGAAAATTTTCGAAAAGATATTCCGGTTTTCTTCATTCCGACTAATGCGGACAACCTGCATACTAAGCGTACTTCCGCCACTGACCACCCGACCTTTCTGGATGTACTGTTTAAATGCACGACCGATGGAAACGGGATTTACACCGGGATGATAATGAAAATATTCATCTTCGAAACAACGAATGGATTCCCGAAATTTATAGGGAACGGTGTCAGACATCGGAAAACGCCACTGGTAATCTGGAGCGATGCGAGCCGACATAAAATTGCCTTTTCGATCTTCAATAATGGTAGAATACGAAGCATGAAACAAAGGCTTTGGCAAGGAAAAATAAAACCAGACACTCAACAGAAAAAACACAGACAGCATCCAAAACCGTGGTTTAGGATACTGTAACCAGTGTTTAATGCACCAGTGTTTGAAATCTTTTTTATTTGTTGAGAAAGACATTGATAAATATTTTCACGCAAAGTCGCAGAGTCGCAAATTATCTTTTTTGCATTTTCGCGACTTTGAGTGAGATTACAACTTGTGACTTATTTCACCACCTTTATCCATTGTCCGGTTGTTCTGGCCTGAATGGTATTGTCGTACATGGCTTCACACTGCACCGATGGCATATAGAATGTTCCCAGATAAGCAGCATGTAACAGAATCTTAAAGGTTTTCTTTTGCCCTTTGTTCAAATCAAAATACTGATACACCCTATCGTCGCGAATATCCTGATAACGGGCGACATCACCTTTCAACTTAGCACTTTTTACAACATCTAGTCGCGAGCTCATGATTTCCCAACCAGATGGGAATAGCTGACTAAGAGCCAAGTCGGTATAATCCATCCGAACTCCCGGATGAGCAACCGTAACTTCGGCATAGAAATCGGTTCCTTGTTTCAATTGCAACGGATTAACGGGTTTGTCTTTCATATCCAGATAACGAACCGTCAGATTCAAATTAGATGCAACGGCTGCTTGTGACTTCATTACCGGAATGCCCTGTTGCTGTACATGAATATACATATTTTGGCTAGAGTGGTTAGTAATACTTACAGACTTTCTCAATCCGGTATTGAAATTCAATTGCGATTGATAAATTGGCTTATTTGTATTTACATGAACTTTTGCTCCATCAATTGTCAAGTCGCAAGTTAGGTTTTCGCCTGAAGAATTTATCCCTGCATATTTCGAAACTGCCAGCAACATGTAGGCAGCCGATTGTGTGCTCAACCATTGATTCGACGAAAGCACATTGGCAATGTCTTCCACCAACGGTTTTGCTAACACCGGACGTTTCAATAACACAAGGGTTTCCAACATCATGGCCTGGTCACGCTCTGGACTACCATAAGTATCCCAATAATTGACGCTCTTGGTTGGTTTCAATCCCAATCCATTGACAATCTGTCCGGCAATGTCGGGTTTTCCGGCAAGTACGTAAGCAGCAGCCAATCGCCATTTCGCGGCTTCGGCTATTCCGGCTGTTTCGCGCATTCGGTTCATAGAGCTCAAAGCAGGTTTCTTAGCCAACGCTAGGGTATAAAGACGATAAGCCTGAATCAGATCCGAACCGTAGTCGTTTGTTTTCGGTTGCCAGTTATTAGCTTGCGAAGTTTGGTAACTCACCCACGGATCCAGCAAACCAACCGGCAACTGATAACCCCTGGCTTGCGCCTCGAGCATAAAATGTCCGGCATAGTTCGTTCCCCAATCGGAAACTCCGTAGGAATTTTCGGGCCAATAAGCAAAACCACCATTTGACATTTGATAGGATTTTATTTTTGCTAAAGTTACATTTACATTCGTTTCAATTTCGCCTTTACGAATGTCACTCAAGTCCATTACATTCTGCAAAAATAACTGCGGAAATGCTGCTGAAGTTATTTGTTCGATACAGCCATGCGGATATTGAATCAGATAACTCAGACTTTTCTCCAAATTTATCGGATACATGCGTGAAACTTCTATCGCTCCGGAATTTGTTCCCTGAATACCCACAGCCGAAATAGTTTGCGACCAGGTTTCACTGGGTTTTACCAATGCAGTAATCACATTTGTCACCGGTGGATTCGGCATCCGTATTTGCAAGCTGGTTTCTGAAGTTGCTTTATTGTCGCCAGAAACAGCTGAGATAACAATCTTGCCCTGAGCGATCCTATCTTTAGCCCGAACAGTAAATTCTACGATTTTATCGCCTGTTTTTTCGAATGCAATTCTACGGCGCCCACCATCGAGCACTTCAAAATTCTTATCGGTGGCAAAATCAACCGTTACGTTACGAACCGATTTATCGGTTGCAAAAACGGTTACCGGTACTTTGATAATTTCTGTCGGACTAATAACCCTTGGCAATGTGGCCAACACCATCAACGATTGTTTCACCGGAACAGTTTTCTCAGCCGAACCATACGCTCCCTTGTCACCCGCAACAACCATCACCCGAACCGAACCAATATAATTCGGCATGGTAAACGTGAGCGTTTTCGACTGTCCTTCGCCTATCGAAATTGGTGTTTGGAAAAGCACCACCGGCTTGAATCGGTTGTTGTTTTCCTTTCCGTTTTTGTTCAGATACAAGTCACCACCAATGGAGAACAATCCCGACAATTTTCCGGTAAATGCTCCCGCAACGTATTTATACAAATCCCAGGTTCGAACGCCAAGCGCTTCGTGTGTGTAGAAATTCTCCCATGGATTAGGTGTTTTAAAGCGTGTCAAATCCAACAGTCCTTCGTCCACAATGGCAACGGTACAAGTCATTGGTTTTCCGTTGGCTTCCTTAATCGTTACATTAAATTTTTCCTGCGGTTTCAACGCACTTTTCATCGTTATCACCGGAGTAATATGAGTTGATGGATCTTCTACCGCAACAGCCTGCACACCGTACATTCGAATCGGGAAATCATTCTTGCTATGATTGTGTGGTTGGATATACGAAACGTGAATATAAATGTTCGGAGCCATTTCGGGCGTTACTTTAAACTCAAAACGGGATTTACCTTTTTCGGGCGTAAACCAGAAATTCTGAATCACCTTGCTTCCGGTTTCAATACTGATTAAAGCACGACCTTTGTGCGTCACCGGCAATTCTACCGATACATTTTCGCCAACTTTATATTGTTTTTTATCGGTTTGGAACATCAACATCTCCGCTCCTCTGGGGTTTTCGCTTCCGGCATTGCTCCACCAACCTTTATAGGTCGTATAAAAAATGGCTCCGGTGCTGTGTCCGCCATTCATATCGGTTACACGGATAAATTTACGTCCCCAATATTCACCGTCCAGATTCATTTCGTAAATACGTCTTCCGTTATGAATCTCCAAATACTCCGTTTTCATCAGGTTGGCATGTTGGCTAGAAACATAATCCGCCATATTTTCTTCAGCCGATTGATCCCACCACCAACGCCAGTACACATTGTAAATTTCTACCTTCACCTTACCGGCAATCGGCTTTCCATCTTCGTTGACCAAAGCAATTGGCACTAAATTTTTCTCATCGGAATACAATGCATTGTTCCAACCTTTTCCTTCAGGGATTTTTACACCCACATATGCTTTGAATGGCGAATAATTAAACACTGCTCGGTCCACACTAAAGTTACCACCGGCTTCGAATGCGTAGGTTTTCATTTGCACCGCCACCATTCCCGGAGCATCGGTTGCCAAATCAAACTTAAACTTCACATCGGCTGCTCCATCAGCATTTACATTGCCTTTGAAAATGGAAATATCCTGCGACGAGAATGTTTTTGTCGGGTCGTCGAATACAAATCCCTTACAGCTCTCAAAATTTGTTTTGGCCGAAGCCACTGTTGCGTCTATTGTTACTTTGGAGTTAGCAGCCGGAGCACCATATAGCCAGTTTACCTGTAATTTTCCGTTTTCGGTCACGCCTTTGTGCAAAATATCCGACGGGAAGTTCAGATTTATCTTCAGACGGTTCGGTTTCACCGTTTCAACTCGCAAGGTACGGGCAAAAGTAGAACCACCCACCAGCATTTTCACCGTCCAATTTCCGGTAGGTGCATCGCCTGCCGTTTTCAGATTAAAACTGTAGAACCCATTTACGTTTGTCGACCGCACAACGCGTTGCGATAGTTGCCCCATCGGGTTATACAGTTCCATCACCACTGGATGATTCGGTGGCAAGGCATTATTTTTATCTTCCAATATAAACGTCAGGAACATAATGTCGCCCGGACGCCAAACACCACGTTCGCCATAGATAAATCCCTTTACGCCTTTCTTCAACTCATCGCCTTTCACGTCGAACATACTCAGCGACAACGACGATGCATCATCCAGACGCAGATAACCACGCTGCTTGTCCTTTTTGGCTATCAGCACAAACGGTTTATCGGCCAGTTTCACATTACACATGCCATCCGAGTTGGTGGTAACGGTAGCCATGGGCTGATTCTGTAAATTGCGGAATTCAATATCAATGCTTTTGAGCGGATCGGTAGTGCGTAGGTCGGTTACAGCCACATAATATTCGTTATTACTTCCCGCTTTGGCAATAATCCCATAATCGGACGCCAACACATTTTTCGCCACTTTATGGGAGCCAAGCATATAATACGAATCCTTCGAAGGGTCATCTTTCTCTTGCCAGTTATAGCCCTCTGCATAATATTCTTCCTCATCTTCGTAATAGCTCCAATACGAATCCTGCGGAGGTTCGTTGTAACCCTCGTTCATATCTTTTGGTTCAACGTACGATTCGATTTTAGCGCTTGGTGTGGTTGGATACAGCGAATGTTTTTTGCGGAACGATATTTCTACCCGATAAATAGCTCCCGGTTCGGGCTCAATCAGCTTAGACAAGTCGAGCGAGAAGTTATTCCACACGTTGTAATCAATTGGACTGTGAGATGTCAGCGCCACTTCCTGGTTGTACACCACGCGTCCAACTCGTTTTATCTCCTGATTGCCGTTGAGTTGATTGGCTTGCAGAAATTGTACAATATTATTTTCGTAAATCTGAATAATCTTTACGTCAACGCCCGAAAGACTCACCGCTTTGAACGGAAAGAGAATGCCATCCGTGTTCGGAACAATCACTCCATCACCTATCAGTTCCACTTGTGGTTTGAGGCTCACAAATTCCAGCGAGGTTACATAATCTTTTCCCAGTGGCTTTTCAAAAACATTCTTTACACCAGCAAAAACTATGACGCGGACATTCCCTTTTATCGTTTTTTGTGGTGTTATTCGGGCCACATTTCCATCTATTGTCACACTTTCGCCGGCATCCGGTTCAAGTTTAAATAAACCCGTCATATCCTGAATCTTACTCAACGGATCGGAGAAAAATACTTCGATGGTTGTTGTTGGGTTCGATGTCGATTTAACCTCCAACACCTTAAAGTCGTCCAAAGCCGGCATTTCGAAGGTCGTCGAGCCACCTTCTTTTGCTCCTATCACTTCGCCATCCCAAGCTATCTTTATATTGTACGATTGTGTTTTGCGCTCAACGCTATCTATGGAGAATTCGTGCATTGTTCCGTCGGCACTGTGCTTCCATCCCAACCGGTAGTTTTTACCGTCGCTCGAAACTTCCACAGCTTTTTCAAGTACAACAGCATCAATCACATCGGCTGTATAAAAAATACCGTGTACCTGTTGCCATTTTTTGTCGCTTGCATTTACAGGCGATATACCATTAAATTCGTAGCGAATGGCTTGATGTTTTACCTGAAAATTGAAGGTCAATGTTTTCAGCTTATCGGGCACTTTTACGAACTTATCCAATTCAAACTCCACGGTATAAATTTCTCCCGATGTAAGAGGTTTTTCGGGAGTAAATACAATGGTTTGTTTGTCCAGCCATTTAGCTTCGCCCTTTATGCCCGGACTAAACGAAAACGGATTGAACGGTAAGGCTTTCCCCGGAACAGCTTCGGGCACTTCGTTCAGCAATCGTATCTGCACTTTGGTGGCATTAGACACCACTCCCGACGTAAACGAAATGACATAGGCCGCAAATGCCGGGTCAATCCTTATCGGCTTCAGCTTTTTATCACACGATGGCAAAACCAACAAAAACGAGAGAGCAAGAAACAGAGAAACAATGCGATTTCCCTTGGACATGAAAGCTTTCATAGGAACGTGGAAAATGGGTGAATGATTCAAAATTAAATTAATTCGCAAATGTAATTTGTTTTTTACAATTTCAATATGTTTTGTCTTGAATTTTCTTAATTAGATGCAAAAAAAGCCTGTTCCAATATTGTAGAACAGGCTTTTCTTATATTATAAACTATAAATTAATCAGAAACGTTTAAACCCGATAATCTCGCGAACTTCGCGAATGGTTTTAGCGGCGTTTTCCTGTGCTTTTTCCTTGCCGAGGCGTGCAACCTTCGATACGTAAGCTTCGTCGGCCGAAATGGCTTTTATTTGCTCGCGCATGGGCTCTGTAAAGGCAATCATATCTACAGCTAACTGCTTTTTCATATCGCCGTAGCGGATCTGGCAGGTGTTGTACATTTCGTCGAAGAAGTTGAAAGTTTCGGGAGCCGAAACAACCTTCATCAATTGGAAGATATTTTGAATCGCATCTGCTTTTGGTTGATTAGGCTCAGTAGGACCACTATCGGTTACGGCTTTCATCACTTTTTTGCGGATAGCTTCGGGTTCGTCGGCAAAGTAGATGGCATTACCTTCACCTTCCGATTTTCCCATTTTCCCACTTCCGTTAAGTCCCGGTATTTTCACCAACTCATTACCAAAGTTGAAGGCTTGCGGTTCAGGAAAGTACTCAATGTCATACAATCGGTTGAAACGGTTTCCAAACGTACGGGTCATTTCCAAGTGCTGTTCCTGATCTTTACCTACCGGCACTTTTGTTGCACGGTGAATAAGAATATCGGCAGCCATCAGGGTTGGATAAGTCAACAGTCCGGCATTTACGTTTTCGGGTTGCTGACGGATTTTGTCTTTGAACGACGTACAGCGTTCCAACTCGCCAATGTAAGCGTTCATATTTAGGAACAAGTACAATTCGGCCACTTCGGGCACATCGCTCTGTATATAAAGTGTCGCTTTCTCGGGATCGAGGCCTGCAGCGAGGTATTCCACCAAAATCTGGCGAACGTTTCCATGCAAATCGCCCGGTGTTGGGTGCGTGGTAAGTGAATGGTAATCGGCAATGAAGAAATAGCAGTTATGCTCGTTCTGCATAGTCAAAAAATTGCGCAACGCGCCAAAATAATTTCCTAAGTGAAGGTTTCCGGTTGGGCGAATGCCACTAACAACTGTTTCCATAATGAATATTTCCAGCCCCCTAAATCCCCCGAAGGGGGACTTAAAAGAACTTCTTCGTTTAATATATGATTGTACTACCTATAAAGTCCCCCTTCGGGGGATTTAGGGGGCTCGATTTGGGTTCTTTCTACTCTATCGGAATAGTTCTTTTGATGCGCTGATCCAATGAAGTAAGTGTTTCAGTGGTTGCAACGCCAGGAATTTCCTGAATGCGACCGTTGAGCAATTCCATCAGGTGCTCATCATTTTTAGCGTAAAGTTTAATAAGAATAGTGTACGAACCAAGTGTATATTGCGATTCTACGATTTCAGGGATTTTTTCCAGTTCGAGTACTACTTCTTTGTACATTGAACCACGTTCCAGTGTTATTCCAATATAGGCACACATCTGAAAGCCCAACATTTTAGGATTAACCGTGTAACCCGAACCTGTAATTACATCGATATCGATCAGGCGTTGAACACGTTGATGAATAGCTGCGCGCGATACTCCGCACTCTTCGGCTACATCTTTGAAAGGCATACGAGCATTCTTAGTAATAATCTGAAGAATCTTCCTATCTAGTTGATCTATCTTTTCCATGGCAATTGATTTATGTTTGTTTAATAGGGAGCAAAATTATACAAAATAAATGGTAGTTGAAAGATTTTAATGGGGTCAAAGCGATATTTAAGAATAAAAAAGTGATTTTTATGAATAATTTATATCGTTTTGATAAAAAAATAGCCGGAGTAAAAAATTACTCCGGCTGCATTTTTTTTATGGTAGTTTTAAACTATCGTTTTTGTTGTTGCATTTGTTGTTGCAACTGTTGCATTTGTTCTGGAGTCAATTGTTGTTGAGCTGGTGCATCTTTCTCGATAGAAAGTAACTCAACTTCAAAAATCAACATGGAGAAAGGTTTAATTTTACCTTGGCTACCTTGTGCACCATATGCCAATTGTTGAGGTACATAGATTTTGTATTTAGAACCTACAGGCATCAATTGCAATGCTTCTGTCCATCCTTTGATTACACCGTTTACAGGGAACACAACTGGCTCTTTGCGATCTACAGAGCTATCGAACACAGTTCCGTCGATCAAAGTTCCATGGTAGTTAACTTTTACGCGGTTAGTTGCTGTTGGGATAGGACCATTACCTTTTTTGATAACTTCGTATTGAAGACCGCTTGCTGTAGTAACTACACCGGCTTTTTTAGCGTTTTCAGATAAGAATAACTCACCGGCTTTTTTGTTTGGTCCAAATTGTTTTTCCATTTTTAATGCCTGACGAGCTGACATAGTTGATTGCAAATATGTTTGAGCTGCTTGAGGAGTCATTTGTCCTTTAGAACCTTTTAATCCGTTCAACAAACCTTGTTTAACCAAATCATAATTTAGAGTTAATGCAGAATCACCTAAGAAACCAGCTTTCTTTTGTTGTTTCAACGAAGAACCAATTTGAGTTCCAAGAGATACCAATTCTTCATTTTCTTTTTCAACTTTACCTTTAGAAGCTTCATCAATACCTTCTAACAAAAGTTTAATTGATTTTTGTGCAGAATCACCTTTAATATAGTTGGTTTTAAGATTGTCTCCATAAGCCAAACCTAATGCATAGTTCAAACTGTCAACCTGAGTTTTTAATTCGGGTAATTTAGGTTTATTGCTATTGCACGAAGAAAATGTAAATGCGGCAACTAATGCCACGGCGATGAATATATTCAGTTTTTTCATTTTTCTGTGTATTTAATATAGTTGAGTAATTATTTAGCTGGTTGTGGTGCTTGTTGTGGAGCAGCTTGACCTTGAGGGGCTTGTTGACCCATTTGTCCTTGTGGAGGACCTTGCTGTTTCATTTTCTCTTGTTGAATTTTCATCATTGTTTTTTGAATGTACTCCTGAGCTTGTTGAGCAGTCATACCTTCTTTGAATCCATTCAATGCATTTACCAAACCTTGTTTTACGATTTTATCGTTAAACTTCAATGTAGAATCGCCCATCAAACCTTTAGCTTTTTGTTGTTTGAATGCACCACCAACTTCCATTCCCAAACTGTACATTTCACCTTTATCCGTTGTTTTGAATGCTTTATCCAACGCATCGATCAAAACTTTAATACGTTTTTCAGAAGAGTCTGTTTTGAAATAATAACCTTTAAGGCTTTCACCACCAGCTAAACCGTAAGCAAAGTTCAAACTATCATTTTGATTCTTTAATGTAGCCGTTTTAGCTTCGTATTTGTTGCACGAAGAAAGTGCGAGAATGGCAACCAAAGCTACCAACGATAAAATACTTTGTTTTTTCATTTGTTTTATAATTTATGAATGTAACTTACTTTTTACTTATTTTTTGCCCTTTTTTGCAGGAGCTTTTTTTACAGGAGCTATAGCAGCTGGCTTTGCAACAACAGGTGCTGCTTCTTTGAATGGCTTGATAGCAATTAATTCTACTTCAAAAATAAGCGTTGCAAATCCTGGAATTGCACCATTACCGGCACCTTGCTCGCCATAACCAAGTGCATAAGGAACAAAGAATTTATATTTTGATCCTACTGACATTAATTGTACACCTTCAGTCCAACCCGGAATAACCTGATTTAATGGGAAAGTAATTGGTTGACCGCGATCAATTGAACTGTCGAATTTTTTTCCATCAAGTAAAAATCCTTGATAGTGAACAGTTACCGAGTCAGTTGCTTTAGGCTTTGGACCTTCAGCAGGAGTAAGAATTTGATATTGAAGACCGCTGGCAGTAGTTTTTACACCTTCTTTAGTCATGTTCTGAGCTAAAAACTGTTGACCTTCCAACTTTTTCTTACCTTGCTCCTGAGCTTGTGCTTTAGTAATATAGTTTTTAAAATACTCGGTTGCTGCTTCAGGTTT
>Ga0302213_1000908_pt1 | contig 15180 bp, 13 predicted proteins | sample II_Fen_N1_2_FD_194583 | JGI IMG/M metagenome (GOLD analysis project Ga0302213, IMG submission 194583) | Peat permafrost microbial communities from Stordalen Mire near Abisko, Sweden - II_Fen_N1_1 | ecosystem: Environmental > Terrestrial > Soil > Wetlands > Permafrost | place: Sweden: Abisko... | reverse complement strand
CCATTGTCAACTGCTTCTCAGCCTTTGAGCGTTTGTTCCAGCACATGCAGTTGCTGGTTCAGCTCGCTGAGCAGCTTGCGCTCAGCGACTATTTTTCGCACCGCATACAACACCGTGGTGTGGTCGCGCCCGCCAAACAGCTCGCCGATTTCGGGCAGGCTTTTTTGCGTCAGCTCTTTGGCCAGGTACATCGCAATCTGGCGTGGCCGCACGATGTTGGCGGGGCGTTTTTTCGAGTGCATGTCAGCGATTTTTATTTTGTAAAAATCTGCGACGGTTTTCTGGATGTTTTCCACCGAAATCTGCCGGTTCTGGATCGACAGCAGGTCGCGCAGCGAGTCGCGCGCCAGTTGAATCGACAAATCTTTGTGGTTAAAACGCGAGTAGGCGAGCATTTTGCGCAGCGCACCTTCGAGCTCGCGCACGTTCGAGCGCACATTCTTGGCGACAAAAAACGCCACGTCTTCGGGCAGGATGGCGCCCTCGGCGTCGGCCTTGCGGATCAAGATGGCGACGCGCATTTCCAGCTCCGGCGGCTCGATGGCCACTGTCAGGCCGGAGTCAAAGCGCGAGACCAGGCGCTCGTGAATGTCGCTCAAGCCCTTGGGATAGGTGTCGCTGGTCATCACGATATGCGATTTTTTCGCCAGCAGCGCTTCAAAGGCGTTGAAAAACTCTTCCTGCGTTCGGTCTTTGTTGGCCAGGAACTGCACGTCGTCGATCAACAGCAGATCGAGCCCGTGGTAGCGCGCTTTGAAGTCTTCAAACGTCTTGCGCTGGTAAGCCTTGACGACATCCGAGACAAACTGCTCGGCGTGGATGTAGAGCACCTTGGCCGCCGGGTTGTCGGCCATCAGCTTGTTGCCGATGGCGTGCATCAGGTGGGTTTTCCCCAGACCGACGCCGCCGTAAATGAACAAAGGGTTGTATAGCTGGCCCAAGCTGTTGGCCACATGCAGCGCGGCGGCCCGGCCCATGCGGTTGGCCGTGCCTTCGATCAGGGTGTCAAAGGTCAGCGCCGAGTTGAGTCGGCTCTTGAAAACAGTTTTGGGCTTTTCCTCGGGCGCGCTGACGGGGGCAGGCTCAGCCGCGCCGACCGGTTCAAACTTTCTGACCTGCGCCTCGGCTTTGACCGGCGCCTCGCGCGGCGCCAGGATCAGCTCGATGGGCACTCGCTGGCCGGCCACTTTTTCCAGCAGGGCGGTGATGCGAGTCGCGTACTGGGCTCTGACCCAGTCGAGTTTGAAGCGGTTTCCGACCTGCACCGTCGCCTTGGACAGATCCGGCGCGATGTTGACCACCAGCGGGCGAATCCAAGTGTTGAACTGCTGCTCGGGCAGCTCCTGGGCCAGAAATTCAACGCAAATTTGCCACAAACCGGGACTCACGGTACGCACGGAAGCCTTGCTCATGACCGTTTTGGAGCGCGATGCTGGGGCAAAGCGACACCGGGTCGCTTGTGGAGATTGTTAATTTTAGGCACCCGCAATTGTAGTCGGGGCGCCGAGTTATCCACAAGCCAAAGGCCTTCCCAGACTGGCTTTCTGGCGCCGAAAAAGGCGTTTTGGCGCGGCAAAGGCGCCGTCAAAAGCACCCCAAAAACACCGAATCAGCGATAAAAACCCCTGCATTCAGAGTCAAAAAAGGCTCTTGAAAAATAGTTTTCCGCTGGGCTGAAACAGCCCCGAAAGCCTGTGGACAAACCTGTGGAAAACTCCGGGATAACTTTTGAGTTATCCACAGATTTGCGGAGGAGGGCCAAGTTGTTCATATTTCATCCACCGATTCTCCCCTGTTTTTACACAGGGTTATGCACAGATAACATCGTTGATTTTAAAAGAAAAAAGTTAGTTATCCACAGAAAACTGCTTCCTTCTACTACTACTACTATCTTTATATTAAAGAATTAAGAAGATAAGAGAGCTGGCAAAAAATCGCTGAGTTTTTCGGGGAAGGGTCCGCAGGTTAGCTCAATTTTGACTGACTTGCGGCAAAATTTGACGTCACAACCGATTTGTTTTTCAGCTGGCTGATTTCCTCGGCGCGCGCTGCCGATTGCCACCGTTAAGCCTGACTTGCCAAAGCCTGCCCGTCTCGTTTTTCGGTGACCGGCTTAGCTGCTCTTTGTGCATGCCATGCCGTGCCTTCATCTGACGCTGAATCGTTTTTGATGGGCTGACAGCTTGCCAGAATGGAGAAATCTGTGATAATCACGGGTTTTCTCGATTCGTAGCGGCTTGCTGCTGCCTGAGGGTGGCCTTGAATTTTCTCGGACCTCTGCAGGTGTTGGTCAAGTTTCCGAGACTTGCCAGAACGGCTGTGTTCAACAGCTTCCCCGGATCATTCGAATCGCCTCCGTGCAGCTTTGCCGCTGAGCGGCCCGTAACACGCCCGAGAGGGCCAGCAGGATTTACCATGAAACGCACCTACCAACCTTCCAAAGTCAAGCGCGCACGCACCCACGGTTTTCTGACCCGCATGAAAACGCGCGGTGGCCGCGCCGTCATCGCTGCACGCCGCGCCAAAGGCCGCAAGCGCTTGGCTGTCTAAGCTGGTTTTCGGCAACGATTGGCTTGTGGACTGCTCTTGAGCGAATGCTTGGCGCCAGTGCAAAGGCTTAAAACCCGGCCCCAGTTTCAGGCCGCGCTGGCGGGGACGGTGGTTGCCAAAACAACGCATTTCGCATTGCACCGCAATGCGCTGGAGGCTAGGCCCGCCACCGTGCCGTCTGAAGCCTCTGCAAAGGCGCCTGCGCTGTTCGGCGTGCAAGCCATGTGGATAGGCGCAATGGTGCCTAAACGCTGGGCTAAAAGGGCGGTTACCCGCAACGCCATCAAGCGACAGATTTACGCCGTGAGCGCTGATTTTGCCGATCAGTACCCGCAGGCCGCTTTTGTCGTTCGCCTGCGCCGGGCTTTTCCACGCACCGAGTTTGTCAGCGCCGTATCCGAGCCGCTCCGCCAAGCCGTGCGCGCCGAAGTCCAGGCCTTGATGCGTGCCGGTGCAAAAGTGGCATGAAACCCGTTTTTTCCGCCTTGGTGCATCTACCGCAACACCTGCTGATGGCGTTGGTCAAGGGCTACCGCTTGCTGCTTAGTCCGTGGCTGGGTTCGTCTTGCCGGTTTGAGCCGACATGCTCGGCTTATTCGTTGCAGGCCTTGCAGCAGCACGGCGCGGCTATCGGAACTTATCTCACGCTGCGCCGCCTAGGGCGCTGCCAGCCTTGGTGTGAAGGCGGTCACGATCCAGTGCCGCCTTGCCAGTCAGCCTCTTTTTTCAGCCGCCTGCTCACGCCAGCGGTTCCCCCTTCTTCTAAAAAGACGCCGTCATGAACGACATCCGCCGCACCATCTTGTGGGTGATTTTTGGCTTTTCTATGGTCTTGTTGTGGGACCAGTGGCAGGTTTTTAACGGCAAGAAAGCCACCTTTTTTCCCGCCAGCACGCCTGCTGCGGTGAGTGCGCCCGCCTCCAGCGAATCCGGCGCCGTGCCTTCGCCAGTCCTCGGCGCCGCGCCGGGTTCACCAGCGGCTGTACCGAGAGGTACGCCATCAGCGGCCTCCTCGGTGGCTAAAGAGCGTGTGGTGGTCAACAGCGACGTGCTGTCGCTGACTTTTGACAGCGAAGGCGGAACCCTGGTTCAGACTGGATTCAAAAAGTACAAGGATCAGGCCGACAAGGCGCAGGATTTTGTGCTGCTCGACGAGAACGCGAACCGCGTTTATGTCGCCCAGACCGGCCTGATCGCTGGTGGCTCGGGCAGCGTGTTGCCGACCCACAAAACCCTGATGAAGCTGCTCCCTGGCGAGCGCAGTCTGAAGGACGGGCAAGACGAGTTGCAGGTGAAATTCGAGTCGGCCGATGTCGGTGGCGTCAAGCTGGTCAAAACCTATACCGTCAAGCGCGGCGCCTACGACGTGGCTGTGCGCCACGAGGTGATCAACACTGGCAGCGCGCCCGTCTCCCCGCAGCTCTACCTGCAGCTGGTGCGCGACGGCAACAAGCCGCCCGGCGAATCGTCGTTTTACTCCACCTTCACCGGCCCAGCGGTTTACACCGACGCCAAGAAATACCAGAAGGTTGAATTCAAGACCATTGAAAACAACAAGGTTGATGTGGAAAAGCAGGCGACCAATGGCTATGTGGCGATGGTGCAGCATTACTTTGCATCGGCCTGGATACTGCCCGATGGCGTTAAGCGTGACCTGTTCCTGCGCAAGGTGGACGACAACTTGTATTCCGTCGGCATGATCACGCCGCTGGAGGCCATTGCGCCCGGTGCCAGCAAGACCATCGACGCAAAATTCTTCGTCGGCCCGCAGGAAGAAAAAGTCCTCGAAGCGTTGGCGCCCGGCTTGGAGCTGGTCAAGGACTATGGCTGGCTGACGATTCTGGCCAAGCCGCTGTACTGGCTGCTTGACAGGCTGCACAGCTTTATTCAGAACTGGGGCTGGTCCATCATGGCACTGGTGCTGCTGCTGAAAATCACCTTTTACTGGCTCAATGCCAAGGCCTACGCCAGCATGGCCAAGATGAAGGCCGTGAACCCGAAAATCATGGAAATGCGCGAACGCCTGAAAGACAAGCCGCAGGAAATGCAGCAGGCGATGATGAAGCTCTACCGCGAGGAAAAGGTCAACCCGGTGGGCGGCTGCTTCCCGATCATGATCCAGATTCCGGTGTTTATTGCGCTGTACTGGGTGCTGCTGTCGAGCGTTGAAATGCGCAACGCGCCGTGGATTTTGTGGATTCACGACCTATCTGCCAAAGATCCGCTGTTCATCCTGCCCATCATCATGACGATGACAACGCTGCTGCAGACGGCGCTGAACCCCGCGCCACCGGACCCGATGCAAGCCAAGATGATGTGGTTTATGCCGCTGATCTTCAGTGTGATGTTTTTTGCTTTCCCGGCGGGCTTGGTGCTGTACTGGATCACGAACAATATCCTGTCGATTACCCAGCAGTGGGTGATCAACACCAGGATGGGCGTGCCGCCGCAGTTCAACCTGCCGAAGTTCAAATAAGCTAAAAAAGGGCCGCTCAGCGGCCCTTTAACATGGTGCCCCTCGCATGCTGGCTCGTCATCATCACCCTATCGCAGCGATTGCCACGGCGCCCGGTCGCGGCGCAGTCGGCATCGTGCGAGTGTCAGGCGCGCAGTTGGCGCCAGTCATCGCAGCCATCTGCGGTCGGACGCTGGCACCGCGCCAAGCCAGTTATTTGCCTTTCCGGGACGGCCAGGGGCAGGTGATTGACCAGGGGCTGGCGATTTTTTTCCCTGCGCCGCATTCCTACACTGGCGAAGACGTGCTGGAACTGCAGGCCCACGGCGGCCCAGTCGTGCTGCAACTGCTGCTGGCGCGCTGTCTGGAAGCCGGGGCGGCGCTGAACCCGGCCACCGGCCAGCCTTGGCTGCCGGGGTTGCGCCTAGCCCAGCCGGGCGAGTTCACCGAGCGCGCTTTTCTCAACGACAAAATCGACCTGGCCCAGGCCGAAGCCATCGCCGACCTGATCGACGCCAGCACCGAAACGGCGGCGCGCTCGGCGGCGCGCTCCATGTCGGGCGAGTTTTCCGGGGCGGTCAATACGCTGCTGGAGCAGCTGATCCACCTGCGCATGCTGGTCGAGGCCACGCTGGATTTCCCCGAAGAAGACATTGATTTTCTGCAGCAGGCCGACGCGCAGGGCCAGTTGCAGCGGCTGCAAGCCACACTGGTCAGCGTGATGCAGCGCGCCGCCCAAGGTGCCATCCTGCGTGAAGGCATCAAGGTGGTGATTGCTGGTCAGCCCAACGTGGGCAAAAGTTCGCTGCTCAACGCGCTGGCCGGTGCCGAACTGGCCATCGTCACGCCGATTGCAGGCACCACGCGCGACAAGGTCTCGCAGCTGATCCAGATCGAGGGCGTGCCGCTGCATGTGGTCGATACCGCCGGTCTGCGCGAGGCGCTCGATGAGGTGGAAAAAATCGGCGTGCAGCGCGCCTGGGGAGAAATCGAAAGCGCCGATGCGGTGCTGTTTCTGCACGACCTGACCCGGCAGCAGGCTGCTGGCCCGGTGGATGAAGCTTCGGCGGATGAGGCTTCTTGTTATCTGGCCGATGAGGCTGATCTGGCCCGCACGCTGGCTGAAAAACTGCCGAAAAACACCCCCGTCATTGATGTCTGGAACAAGGCAGACAGCGCCCCGGCCGAGGTGCTGGCGCAAGTGAAAAACGGCGTGCTGATTTCCGCCAAGACCGGCACTGGCCTGCAAGGGCTGCGCGAAAAACTGCTGCAAGTGGTCGGCTGGCAGGCCGCGCCTGAAGGCGTGTTCATGGCCCGCGAGCGCCATGTGCAGGCTCTGCAGCGCGTTCAGGCGCAGCTGCAGACGGCCCACGCCCAGCTCAACGCCACCCGCCCGGCGTTGGACCTGCTGGCCGAAGACCTGCGCCAAGCGCAATTGAGCCTGAGCGAAATCACTGGCGCCTTCAGCTCGGATGACTTGTTGGGCGAGATTTTTTCCAGCTTCTGCATCGGAAAATAGGCCAACTATGCTGCCGTTGAGGATGGCCGCCACAAGTGGTGATCGCTAGAAATGATGCAGATGAAGTCGCTAAAAAGCCGAAAAAGCGAATTTCACCATCTTTTCAAAAAAATGTCCAACAATTAGATACATTCGTGCTTGAATTGAAAGTGCTGGTCCGGCGACCACGGCAAGCTCCATTTCCAGTCACGACATATCCCTTTGGCCGAAGGGGATATTTTTCAAAAGAACCCTCTGAACATGTCTATTTTTAACTTGTTTTCCCGTCATTCACAGAACCCCCCGGTGCCAGAGGAAAAAAGCCGTCCAGCCGTCAGTCCGAAAAAATCGCAGGAGCCTGAACCCGATCAGCGTAGCGAGCACACCAAAGCACGGCATTTCCGTCGTGATCAGGTGTTTGTGGCGATTCGCGAGGCGATGACGCGCACTGGAATTTTGCCCGCCAACTACAAATTCAAAGTGCTCTCAGAGGATCCGCAGGGCAATGATTTCATGGTGATGATGAGCTTGGTTGTCGTGGCGGGAGAGCCACCCCCGCCTCTGAGCGCGATGGAGACCACCATCATGGAGGTTGCCCTAGAGCGATCTCAAATCATCGTGTCTGCCGTGTACTGGCGCATGATCGAGCTTGCACCCGCTGCCAAATTTGTTCCTCCTGTGGCAGGGCGCACAGCCGCTCAGCCGGTCCTGGCCGCTCAGCCGGTCAAACCGAAATCGCCGCATGAAACGATTGCTGCTGATGAAGTGATCGCCTTTCAACAGGCTCTTCTGGCCGCTTCCGCCCAAGGTCAGGCGATGCCGCAGGAAAAATCCCCTCCACGACGCCGTTTCAACCAACCCAAGGATTTTCAGGATACTGAAATGGTCGATCCAAGCGTTGTCCCCGTCCTAAGCAAAACGCAGTATGGGGATTTGTAAGCGCCGCTGCTAGGCTTCCTCCTCGCTTGCTTGTCAGGCGCGTAGCAAGGCTTCTTCTGCCAAGGCGAGGGCTTCGGGCTTGCCTGAGAGCATCAGGGTGTCGCCGTCTTGCAGGTAGGCATCCTTCAGTGTCTTGAGGGTTTTGCCGTTGGCGCGGCGCAGGCTGACCACGCGCACGCCGACTGTGTGCAGCGTCAGCATGCCCAGTGGCTGGCCTATAGAGCGTATGCCTGGTGTCAGGGTGACGCTGGACAGGCGTTCCAGATCCAGCTCGCTGGCGCTGTGGTCATCAGCGCCGCGAAAGTAGCCGCGCAGCAGGTTGTAGCGTGCGTCGCGCTGATCTTGCACCACCCGGATCACCCGGCGCATTGGCACGCCGACCAGCGCCAGCGCGTGGCTGGCCAGCATCAGGCTGCCCTCGATGGCCTCGGGCACGACTTCGGTGGCTCCGGCGGCTTGCAGTTTTTCCAGATCGCGGTCATCGGCGGTGCGCACAATTACCGGGATCGTCGGCGCATGGGCGCGGATGTTGGCCAGCACTTTCAGGGCGCTGGCTGTGTCCAGGTAAGTGATCACCACGGCGCTGGCCCGCGACAGGCCCGCCGCAATCAGCGACTGCAACCGCACTGCGTCGCCAAAGACCACCGAGTCGCCCGCCGTCGCAGCCTGGCGCACATGATCCGGGTCTAAGTCCAGCGCCATGTAGGGAATGTTTTCGCGCTCCAGCATGTGGCCTAGGTTCTGGCCGCAGCGGCCATAGCCGCAAATGATCACATGCTTGTTGATGTTGATGGATTTGCTGGCAATTGAGGTCATCTGCAGCGATTGCAGCATCCATTCGCTGGCAACGAGCTTCATCACGATGCGGTTGCTGTGCATGATGATGAACGGCGTGGCCACCATCGACAGGACCATGCTGGCCAGAATGGGGTTCATCAGTGCTGCCGGGATGAGCTTGCTGCCCTGCGCCAGCGACAGCAGCACAAAGCCGAATTCGCCTGCCTGCGCCAGATACAGCCCGGTGCGCAAGGACACGCTGGCTGAAGCGCCCAGCCAGCGCGCCAGCGCCGTGACCAGCGCCAGCTTGAAAAACAGCGGCAGTGCCAGTAGCGCCAGGACCAGCCCCCAGTGCGCCACCACCTCGCGCCAGTCCAGCATCATGCCGACACTGATGAAAAACAGTCCCAGCAACACATCGTGAAACGGACGGATGTCGGTTTCCACCTGGTGCTTGAACTGGGTTTCGGAAATCAGCATCCCGGCAATGAACGCGCCCAGCGCCAAGCTCAGCCCGGCCAGCTCGGTCAGCCAGGCCAGCGCCAGCGTGACCAGCAGCAGGTTCAGCACAAACAGCTCTTCGCTCTTGCGCCGTGCCACCAGCGTCAGCCACCAGCGCATCACGCGCTGTCCGCCGGTCAGCAGCAGACCCAGCAGCGCAGCAGCCTTGAGCGCGGCCAGCCCCAGCGCCGTGAACAGCTCGTCAGGCGAGGAGCCCAGCGCCGGAATCAGCACCAACAGTGGCACCACGGCCAGATCCTGAAACAGCAGCACGCCCATCACACGCTTGCCGTGTTCGCTGGCCAGCTCCAGCCGCTCGGCCAGCAGCTTGACCACGATGGCCGTGCTGCTCATGGCAATTGAGCAGGACAGCGCCAGCGCAGTCTGCCAGCCCATCGTCCACCAAACGGGTGTCAGACGTGCCAGTGCCACCGAGATCAGCGTAATCAGCGCCATCGTCAGCGTCACCTGCAGCAAGCCCAGGCCGAAGACATGGCGGCGCATTGTGCGCAGCTTGGGCAGGTTGAACTCCAGCCCGATCACGAACATCAAAAACACCACGCCGAACTCGCCCAAATGCGTCACGCCGTCGGCGTTGCGCGCCAGCGCCAGCGCGTGTGGGCCAATCACGACGCCCACGGCCAGATAGCCCAGCATCGGCGGCAGTTTCAGCGAACGACAGACCACGACGCCCAGCACGCCGGCCAGCAGGTAAAGCAAGGTGATTTCAAGCGCACTCATGGCGGTGATGTTAGCGGATGGTTTGGCGCCTCCCGCCGTTGCCGCCCGATGACCACACGGGTGGGCGTTACGCGCCTCTTAGAATGCACCCATGAAATTTGACGCTGTGAATTTGAATGCCGGGCAAGCCCTGCGCATTGCCCGAGAGACTTTTCAGACCGAGGCCGCCGCCGTGCTGGCGCTGGCCAGCCGGGTCGGTGACGAGTTCGTCCAAGCCGTCGCGCTGATGGCCGCCTGCCGGGGCCGCGTGGTGGTGATGGGCATGGGCAAAAGCGGCCACATCGGGCGCAAGATTGCCGCCACGCTGGCCTCCACTGGCACGCCCGCGCTGTTTGTTCATCCGGCTGAGGCTAGTCATGGCGATCTGGGCATGATCCAGTCCGACGACGTGGTGCTGGCGATTTCCAACAGCGGCGAGAGCGAGGAAGTGGTCGTGATTTTGCCGGTGCTGGGCCGCTTAGGCGTGCCGCTGATTGCCATCACCGGTGGCCTGCAATCGACGCTGGCCCGGCAGGCTACCGTCACGCTGGACAGCAGTGTTCCCAAGGAAGCCTGTCCACTGAACCTGGCGCCCACCGCCAGCACTACGGTGCAACTGGCCCTTGGCGACGCCCTAGCCGTGGCTCTGCTCGATGCGCGCGGTTTCAAGGAGGAGGACTTCGCCCGCTCGCACCCCGGCGGCGCGCTCGGGCGCAAGCTGCTCACCCATGTCAGCGACGTGATGCGCAGTGGCGCAGCCATTCCGCAAGTGCCACTGGACACCTCGTTCACCGAACTGATGCGCGAGATGAGCGCCAAAGGGCTGGGCGCTTCCGCCGTGGTCGATGAGGGCCAGCGGGTGTTGGGCATTTTCACCGACGGCGATCTGCGCCGGCTGATTGAGCGCGGCGTGGACCTGCGCAGCCTGAGCGCTGGCGAGGTGATGCACCCGCGTCCGCAAACCGTGCCCGCCGACTCGCTGGCCGTCGATGCGGTCGCGCTGATGGAGCGCCACCGCATTAACAGCGTGCTGGTGGTCGATGCCGAGGGCCGACTGTGCGGCGCGCTGAACACCAACGATTTGATGCGCGCCAAGGTGATTTGATATGAGCACTTCAACCTTGACGCCGGATACCGGCCCACGACTGAATTTTTCGCCCGAGCTGCTGCTGCGCGCCCAGGGCGTGAAAGTTGCTTTTTTTGATGTCGATGGCGTGCTGACCGACGGCGGCCTGTACTTTTCCGAATACCCCGATGGTCACGAGCGGGCCGTGACGCTGGGCGGCTTTCGCTCGGCGGGCGAAATCATCAAGCGTTTCAACACGCTGGACGGCCACGGCCTGAAGCTGCTGCAAAAAGCCGGTATCACCCCGGCTGTCATCACTGGCCGTGACAGCGCCGTGCTGCGCGCCCGATTGCAGGCGCTGGGCATCGTCCACGCGCAGTTCGGCACCGAGGACAAGCGCCCAGCCGCCGAGCAGATTTTGCAGTCTCTGGGCCTGGACTGGAGCGCCGCCGCCGCGATGGGCGACGACTGGCCCGACTTGCCGATGATGGCCCGCGCCGCCTTAAGCTGCGCGCCCGCCAATGCGCACCCGGAAGTCAGGGCGCGTGCCTCCTACATCACCCAGGCGCCGGGCGGCCACGGCGCGGCCCGCGAGTGGTGCGACCTGCTGCTAATTGCCAGTGGGCGATATGCCGATTTGCTCGCTGAGTACACCGCATGATCCACAGACTGCCCATGCCGGAGCAGAGCCGTGGCGCGGCCCTGCCGCCGCGAAAGGCGATGGGGCTGGCTGTGCTGCGCCTGTGGGATCGCATGGCCATGTATATGCCGCTGCTGCTGATGCTGGCTTTAGCCTTGGGCACTTACTGGCTGGTGCGCAACACGTCTGGCCCCACCGCTCCGCCAACTGCTGGCGAGGTCCGTCATGAGGTGGACTATTTCATGAAAAACTTCACGCTGAAATCGTTTGATGAAGCAGGCAAGCTGAAAAGCCAAATTGATGGCAGCCAAGCCCGGCATTTCCCGGATACTGACATTCTGGAAATCGATCAGGTGCGTATTCGCAGCATTGATCTGCAAAGCCTGCTGGTGACGGCAACGGCGGCGCGGGCTTACGCCAATGGCGACGGCTCCGAAGTTCAATTGACGGATCATGCGCAGGTGCTGCGCCAAGCCAGCCTGAATCCCGGTGGCAAAGAGAATCCGTCGCTGGAATTTCGCGGTGAATTCTTGCATGTGTTCTTGAAGGAGGAGCGGCTCCAGTCCCACCTGCCAGTGGTATTGATCCGGGGTGCAGACCAGTTTACTGGGAACAATTTCTCCTATAACAACCTGGACCAAGTAGCAGTTCTGACCGGACGTGTACGCGGCGTGCTGGTGCCTCAGTCCGTCAGCCAGGCCGCAGGTTCGATGCGCTGAGCATCGCCATTTTTGAAAATAGAGAGTCAGAATGCAAAAAGGCTTCAAAACCAAAGTCTTGAAGCCTTTTTAAGTGCTCTTCAATCAGGATTGAAGAGGCTGTTTATGCGGGCAGTGAACCCGCAAGGTTGAAGCAGGGCTTAGTAGCCGCCGCGTCCACCGCCGCCGCCACCGGAGCGGCCGCCGCCAGCACCGCCGCCGCCGTACGGGCTACGGAAACCGCCGTCGCTGCCGCCGCCGGACGAACGGCCACCGCCGCCACCGCCGTAGCCGCCACCGCCGGAACGATCACCGCCACCGCCGTAGCCGCCACCGCCGCCGAAGCCGCCGGTACGTGGAGGACGTGCTTCCATCGGACGAGCTTCGTTCACCACAACGCTACGGCCGCCCAGAGGCTGACCGTTCATGCCGTTGATGGCAGCTTGTGCTTCTGCATCGCTGGCCATTTCGACAAAGCCGAAGCCCTTGGAGCGACCGGTGTCGCGTTCCATCATGACCTTGGCGCTGGTGACAGCACCGAATTGGCCAAAAGACTGTTGCAGATCTTCGTCACGCACCGAGTAAGGCAGGTTGCCGACGTAAAGTTTGTTGCCCATGAAGGGACTCCTCTAAAACACAAAAATAAAAGCGATGGGGTCCCGAAAGCACAACAAATCTTCAACGTACCGCTGTGGCGCGCGAAACTGACCGATCACCTAACATGCGCGGATACTCTCATCCGCGCACACATATTATGCTCTAGTTATTTAAAAAACAAGTCAAGCATTTTTTGACATCAGGCTTTTTATAGTCATAAAAATTCAGCTTATGCAGGAGATGTAAAAGTCGTCTGGGTTGTCACCAATTGACTTCCCGGTCGGGCGTGGCGCCGATGCGGTGAATCGACAAATCCGCACCTTCATACTCTTCTTCTTGGCTCAGGCGCAGGCCCAGCGTGACCTTCAGTGTGCCGTACACCGCAAAGCCCATCAGTACCGCCCAAGCAACACCCATTGCGCTGCCGATCAGCTGCGCGCTCAGGCTCACGCCGCCGATGCCCCCCAGCGTCTGGCTGCCAAAAATGCCTGCCGCAATGCCGCCCCAGGTGCCGCACAGCCCGTGCAGCGGCCACACGCCGAGCACATCGTCAATCTTCCATTTGTTCTGCGTCCAGGTGAACATCACGACAAACACCGCGCCTGCCACGGCGCCTACCACCAGCGCGCCCAGCGGGTGCATCACGTCCGAGCCGGCGCACACGGCCACCAGTCCGGCCAGCGGGCCGTTATGGACAAAACCGGGGTCGTTCTTGCCCAGCAGCAGCGCCACCAGCGTGCCGCCGACCATCGCCATCAGCGAATTCACCGCGACCAGGCCCGAGAGCTTGTCCAGCGTCTGCGCGCTCATCACGTTAAAGCCAAACCAGCCGACGATCAAAATCCACGCGCCCAGTGCCAGAAACGGAATGTTCGACGGCGGATGCGCCGACATCGCACCGTCCTTGCGGTAGCGGTTGCTGCGCGCGCCCAGCAGGATCACCGCAGGCAGCGCCAGCCAGCCGCCCATGGCATGCACCACGATGGAGCCAGCAAAATCATGAAATTCATTGCCGGTCAGCGCCTTGAGCCAGGCCTGAACGCCAAAATGCTGGTTCCAGACAATGCCCTCAAAGAAGGGGTAAACGAAACCAACGATAACGGCTGTTGCGATCAGTTGCGGGTAAAAGCGCGCCCGCTCGGCAATGCCGCCCGAAATAATCGCCGGAATCGCCGCCGCAAAAGTCAGCAGAAAGAAGAATTTAACCAGCTCATAACCATTTTTTGCGGCCAGTTGCTCGGCACCGACAAAGAAATGCGTGCCGTAAGCCACGCCATAGCCGACGACAAAATAGACCACCGTCGAGATCGAAAAATCCACCAGAATTTTCACCAGCGCGTTGACTTGGTTCTTTTTGCGAACCGTGCCCAGTTCCAGAAAGGCAAAACCTGCGTGCATGGCCAGCACCATAATGCCGCCCAACAAAATGAACAAGGCATCAGAGCCCTGTTTTAGTGCGTCCATAACTCTCTCTTTGAATGAAATGTGTTGTATTGGTGCGTTTTCTGTAAAAAACCAGAAATAGCACCAAATAAAAGCAAGAAGTGCGCCAAATTGTTCTATAAAGGTGCGTACCCATAAAATATGCACCATTGAATGGCATTTATGCAAAAACGCGCTGGCTATAATGCCGACTGTCATTGGGGAGTAGCCGCCCTTCTTTCTTCGCAAGAAGGATTGAGAGGGGTTTGCGTCAACAGACTTGTCCGGCCCTGCAATGGGGCCGACATGGCGCAAACAGTCCAGACCTGGCGAGACCTTTGACTGCGCAGCCTCCAATACTGAATACAAGCTTCAGGCCGGGGATGCCGCGCAGTCATGGGTTTTTTATTCCGGCCGGAGCTGTTTTATTGCATGGAAGCTTTCCTCGTCTCCACGGGCATCGTCGCCCTCGCCGAAATCGGCGACAAGACGCAACTTCTCGCGCTGGTGCTCGCCGCGCGCTTTCGCAAACCCTGGCCTATCGTGCTCGGCATTCTGGTCGCGACGATTGCCAATCACGCGATGGCCGGTGCGCTCGGCGCCTGGTTCACCACGCTGGTCGGTCCGCAGGTGCTGCGCTGGATTCTGGGCGCCTCCTTTATCGCGATGGCGGCGTGGATGCTCATTCCCGACAAGCTCGATGACGACGAAGCCTCGAGCACGCCGCGCTTTGGCGTGTTTGGCACCACGGTGGTGGCGTTTTTCCTGGCCGAAATGGGCGACAAAACCCAGATTGCCACCGTGATGCTGGCCGCCAAATACAACCCTTACTGGGTGGTGGCGGGCACCACGCTGGGCATGATGCTGGCCGATGCGCCCGTGGTCTGGCTCGGCGAGCGCGTCACCCGGCTGCTGCCGCTGCGCGTCGTGCATGTCGTGTCGGCGCTGATCTTTGCCGGGCTTGGCGTGCTGGCGCTGCTGATAAAAGCGTAGATTGCTATACTTGCCCGGCGCCGATTTGCTCAGCTTGCGGGCGCTTTAAAAGTACCGCTAAAGACGAAGCGCCATTCAACCCGGTCTCGCCTTTGGCGACGCCGGGTTTTGTTTTTTCCGCGCCAGTCTTGCCGGTTTGAGCGCGGGTTTTCCTGTTGAGGGGCTTTTCACCGTGCCTTCTGCTTCTGTTCTTGTTGCCACGCCCCAGTCCATGCATTTTGCCGAGCCGCTGGCGCTGCGCAGCGGCGCGTCGATTCGCGCCTACGACCTGAGTTACGAAACCTACGGCCAGCTCAACGCGGCCAAATCCAACGCGGTGCTGAT
>Ga0302213_1000905_pt1 | contig 15238 bp, 6 predicted proteins | sample II_Fen_N1_2_FD_194583 | JGI IMG/M metagenome (GOLD analysis project Ga0302213, IMG submission 194583) | Peat permafrost microbial communities from Stordalen Mire near Abisko, Sweden - II_Fen_N1_1 | ecosystem: Environmental > Terrestrial > Soil > Wetlands > Permafrost | place: Sweden: Abisko... | reverse complement strand
TAAAAAAGTAAAAGACATAGCTAAGGAACTCAATTTAAGTATCAGTACTGTTTTCACTTACAGAGTCAGGATTTTTGAGAAATTGAAAATAAAAAGCAATGTGGAACTTACTCATTATGTAATTGTTAACAAACTGGTTGATTAAAAACAAGTCATTTATTGCAGTCAGGGTAAATATTACTCAATAAACCGGGCTTATTCAATAAAAAACACACTTTATTGTAGCAATAACTATTTAATACTGTCGTAATATTTTAAACTTTAAAAAAATTTATTTATATTTGCAAACAATTTTACAGCTTACTTTTCAAATCTTCAACATTTTAGTTATATTGTGAAATACTTCACTAATAACCCAACCACTTCATACATCACCAAATCTGTAGTCAAAAATTTGGCTATGGACATTCTCATACCCAATAATTCAACATTATTTACTACAAGCAGCATTTTTATTCCAGCCAAAGCTATGTCCTCTTTTAAACTTTTGAAGAGTTTAATTATTGGGGTGATACTTTTGGTGATGGGAGTGGTGAGTGTGAGTGCTTCAAACCGCTTTTCTGTAAGAAGTGGCAACTGGAATTCAACATCTACCTGGTCAAGTTATTCAGGAGGACCGAATGGTTCTAGCGTTCCAGTAGCAGGTGATGTTGTTGTTATTGAAGGCAACGATAATGTAACGGTAACAGCAAATGCTGCCTGTACTAATGTAAACATAGCTAACGGTTCAACACTTAATGTAGGAGGATATAGTTTCACTGTTTCAGGAACAACTACAATTAATGGGACAATTTCATTTGTTACCAGTACATCTGGGACAAAAAACATGGGAAATGTTGTGATTGCCGGTGGAATATGGACCAGCAACGTCGGTGAATCTTATGCAATTACAAATTTGACCCTCTCTGGCTCTACTATCAGTGGCTCTTCCACAGGATCGTTTAACGTAAGTTCCAATTTGAACGTTACATCCGGAACAACAAACAATTTGAATGCTTTTAACATTACCGTTACCGGCACTTCTACAGTTGATGGGACCATTTCATTTTTAAGTACTAACGGTACAAAAACATTTAAAGGACTTGCAACAATCAGCTCATCAGGAACTTGGGATAATGATAATGTTAATGAATCAGCTACTTTTAGTGGTGGTATTACCAATAATGGCTCCTTCCTGGCGGGGACTTCAACATATACTTTTGACACCAACCAAAGTTTAAACGGAACGCTCTCAATACCAAAAATAACAGTCAATAGTGGCATAACGATAACCAATAATGGTGCATTAACCGTTTCTAGTGCATTATCCGGAGCTGGTGGATTGACAAATGCCGGAACCGGCATTTTAAATATAACCGGAACTTCAGGGATTACAACACTAACAGCATCAGCTAATGGTAATAGTGTAAACTATAACGGTGCTGCCCAAACAGTAAATCCTACCACATATTCTAATTTAACTCTTTCGGGATCAGGCTTAAAAACAACTACAGGTATTACTGTAAATGCAATCCTTTCCATGGAGGGATCTGCTACCGTTTCTGCAGTACCTGTTTATGGCACTACTGCAACCTTGCAATATAATACTACCTCAAACAGAACAGCGGGAGTGGAATGGCCTTCAACCTTTGGCAGCATCAATGGGATTGTCATAGCAAATACTGGAGCAATAACCATGAATAGCGATGAAATACTTGGTTTAAACACTCCACTTTCCATCAATAATGGGGCAACTCTTATTACAAATAATAAGCAACTTACATTAGGTGGAAACTTTAATAATAACGGTATCTTTAATGCAGGGAGTTCTTTAATAATAGTTGCCGGGAATTGGTTAAATAGTGGAACATTTAATGCAAATACAAGTACGATTCAGTTCAATGGAACATCTCAAATTATTGGAGGTTCAAGCTCTTCGATATTTAACAATTTGAATATACTAAATGGGACTAGCACTTTGGGAGCAAACATAACTGTTTCCAAGAATCTTTCAATTTCAACTTCAGGGACAACTTTAGCTACCGATATATATCAGATAACAGGTAATTCGACAGGATCATTTACCATGGCAGCCGGAACGACCTTAACATTGGGAAGAAGTATTACACCATATAATTTAAGCGATTTCCCTACGAATTTTATTGCCGCAAATGTCATTCTGGATCCGGCTAGTACGGTTGTTTTTCAAAGCCCGGCATATCAAACAATCCCAGGCTTTACGTATGGGAATTTGACCATTTCGAGTATATCAGGTACTAATAAGGTCGCTGGCGGGAATATTGCTATCAATGGCAATTTATCCATCAATGCAAATACTACCTTTCAGCTGGCAAATAACCTGGCTGTAATGAGTATCGCAAAACAATTAATTAATAATGGAGTGTTAGAATTCGATCTTTGGTCGGGTCAAACAGTAACTGTTTCAAACAACTTATCAGGAACCGGAACTCTTGACATGAGGAATGGTCCTCAAATACTTAACCTGAATGGTCAGAATAATAACATAGGCACACTTACTACGGATGGGAATAATAGCATTGTAAATTATGGATACACAGGAGCCGGATCACAACAGGTGTTTGCTTCTCCAAATTACCGTAACCTGACTCTTTCAGGTGGAAGTGCTAAAGCATTGCAAGGGGCAACAACTGTCAACAATCTTCTCACAATGACTTCAGGTATTTTAACCACTTCGTCGACAAATTCACTTACCATTACTAATACGGCTACTACCGCAATTACAGGTGGCTCAACGACATCGTTTGTTAACGGACCGGTTGTATGGAGTTTACCATCAGGATTAGGTTCCGGTTCTACGTATAATTTTCCTATTGGAAATGGGACTACCTATCTTCCTTTTTCATTGGTTAATCCTACTACTTCAGGATCTGCTACTGCACAAGTACAAGCAATAGTTGGTACTTCAGGCAGTACTTCAAATGTCGACGGAACTTTAATTTCAAAAAGCAACACTGAGTACTGGAACTTGGTAACATCCGCTAATTTCACAAATAGTTCTGTAACTATTACGAGGCCCTCAGCAATTACACCAAGTGACGCTATCGGAGCAAGTACTGCATTAGCTGGTACCTATACTGCCTTAGGTGGTACTGCCGGCACTAATACTGTTTCAAATTCAAATACGATCGGATCGAATCGTTATTTTGTCTTTGCACAGGCCCAACAAACTATTTCAACAGGGACTATTACGGGTTCCCCATTTTGCGCCGGATCAGTAGTATCTGTCCCATTTACTGTCTCCGGAACCTTTACTTCAGGGAATATATTTACAGTACAACTATCAAATGCCAGTGGCAGTTTTGCTTCCCCGGTAATTATCGGAACTTTAACATCCACTGTTGCCGGAACAATATCAAGCACTATTCCTGCGAATACAATTACCGGCTCAGGATATAGAATCAGGGTTGTAAGTAGCAATCCTGCAAAAACAGGTTCGATTAATGGAAGTGACTTATCTATCAGTGCAAGCCCCTCTACTCCTACAACTACCGGGGCTAATCTTTGTATCGGAACTAGTTCTCCTGTAACTTTGTCTGCAAGTGGCGCAGCAGCAGGTGAAAAGTACAAATGGTACGATTCCCTGTCGGGTGGCACCCTATTAAAAACAAGCAATGATAATACCGATAATATATACACAACCCCGAATTTAAGTACAACCACCAACTATTGGGTATCCATTTTGAATGCCGGTGGTTGTGAAAGTTCCCGTGCACAGGTGACAGCAACTTACCCAGGGGTATCCACCGATGATCAAACTGCAGCAGGTACCGATACATGGATTGGACATGTGTATGAGGGGACCAATCAAGGTGTTGCCTATAACGGTAGTTTTGCTAACTATTTCGGGCATTATACGGAACCAACTGAAACTTTTGATCAGAGTTTTGGTGGCGATAACACTTGCTTCAACATTACATCAAATTCAATCAACCAGTCAATATTCACAGCAACTTTTTCGGTCAGATATCGCATGAATTCCACCAAAAAAGGATTATATACTGTCAACGTAGGATCTGATGATGGGGGTAGATTGACAATTGATGGAAATCTTATTTATAACGACTGGAGTGACCATGGAGTGAATGACCACACGAATGTATTGATGAACCTCACCGGTAGCAGTGCGTTGGTTTATGACTTTTATGAAAATGGTGGTGGAAACAGGGTATATTTTAAAAGTCTGACCCAGATACTGGCAAATAACCTTACTTCCAATACAACACAATCAGTTTTCGTTGGAAATACGGGTGCAGCTATCAGCGGGGATGTGTACGGGACTTTACCTGGCGGAATAACTACAAGCGGAACAGGATACCAGTGGACTTATAGCACTACTTTAGGAGGAGCCAGAACTTCTATTACAGGAGCTACCGGCGCCACTTATTCACCAATTACCACAACAGCACCCTTTAATGTTCCGGGTACTTACTATCTTTTTAGAAATGCCGTTCTTAGCAGTTCTAATAATGTTTCACCAAATCCATATGTAGCAACCGATGAATCGAATGCTGCTATTCTGACCACTATTCTCATGCCAGTGATTACCACCTCCCAGGCTACGTTAAACGGGTTTAGTTATCCTGTAGGGTTAGGTCCTTCCACGCAATTAAAATCTTTTACAGTCAGTGGTGCTAACCTTACAGGAAATATAACCGTATTGCCCACCGATTCATTTGAAATCTCATTAAACTCAGGAGTTTCTTTCGATCCGCAGACGTTGATTACTCTTTCTGTAAGTAATGGAACTGTAGCTCCCAGTACTATTTATGTCAGGATGAAAGCCGGCCTTGCATTAAATAATATTGCTGTAAGTAATATCAAGTGTATAACGGACAATGGTGTTACAAAAACCGTTGGGTGTAGCGGAACAGTAACAGCTGCCCCGGTTGTAAATGTAACTCCTGCAACGCTAACCGGTTTTACCTATATGTACACCAACGGGCCTTCCACACAAAATTTATTTGCTGTGAGCGGAACCAATTTGTCAGGGAATGTAATTGTGACTCCACCTGCCGATTTTGAAATTTCAACTGTATCAAACAGTGCATTTCAATCGACTCCGATAACTATTACAGCCAGTGGAACGTTAAGCTCAACCACTATCTATGTCCGAATGAAAACAGGAGTAGGTGTGGGTACTATTACAGAAAACGTTGTTGTAAGTTCACTTAATACCACCACTGCAAATGTTAGTTGTACAGGTACAGTGACTCCTGCACCAACCATTCTGAACTCTATTTCTACATTATCTACCTTTATTTATACTGGTTCAGGTCCTTCAGGAGAACAATCGTTCACGATAGTCGGAACCAATCTCAGTGATAATATTATAGTCACACCGCCTGCTAACTACGAAATTTCAAAGACAAGTGGCGGTACCTTTCAGTCAACAGCAATTACATTGACTCAATTGAGTGGAATATTGAATGCCCCTATCTTCGTGAGGTTGAAATCCGGTTTGCCTGTACATGATTATAACCTCGAAAGCATCCTTTTAACATCAACCGGTGCAACCACTAAATCTGTATCGTGCAGTGGTTCTGTTGTCAGTAGTAGTACTCCCACAATATTAGTTTCTAAGTCATCAATAACGGGGTTTGGATATAAGGCATCTGATGGAGGCCCATCATCAGATCAAATGTTTACGGTAAGCGGATCTTCCCTTGTATCTAATATTAGTGTCGCACCGCCTTCAAACTATTATGAAATATCACTTACTTCAGGGTCAAGCTATCAAACTACACCCATTACCCTAACCCTAACTTCCACAAGGGTAAATCCTACAATTATCTATGTCCACTTAAAAAAAGATCTTGCTGCAGGAGATTATACAGGAACTCTTACTGCATCAGTCGGCGCACTAAAAAAGGATGTTTCACTTGTGGGCAAAGTCTTTGCTTCACCCATGATTACAATTGGCGGAGGAGGGTTTTACTGCCTTGGGTCATCGATAAATCTCACCAGTACAGGTGCGGACATTCAAAACCGATATTGGCAAGGTCCGAATAATTTTTATTCTATTCTTCAAAACCCACCATTAACAACAAATGCAACAGTCGGCCTTACCGGAACATACACAGTGACAGGGAATGTAACAGTCGGAGGTAATCTGATCACCAATGGTGATTTCGAATCCGGCAATATCAGCTTTGGGAGTAATTACGGATACGTTGCTCCGACTTCAGCTGCACTACAACCGGAAGGGAAATACACAATTGTAGCAAACCCATATTCAGTTCATAGTTCCTTCACCACAAATGGCGACCATACATCAGGATCAGGAATGCAAATGGTAATAAACGGTTCTCCCACTGCAGGGGAGGTTGTATGGTCACAATCCGTACCTGTTATAGCTGGAGCCAGTTATCAGTTTACCTATTGGTTACAAAGTGTTACTTCTACCAATCCGTCCCAATTACAGTTATACGTAAATGGTATTTCTGCTGGACCGGTTAATACGGCAAATTTAACCATTCCTCTTTGGACACAATTTTTGTATAACGCCAATGCCGGACCCAACACCATATTGAATTTAGAATTGATAAATCAAAATACCGTACAAGATGGAAATGACTTTGCGTTAGATGATATTGTATTTCAACAAATCCTTTCAGCCACAGCTTCCACCGATATAACTGTTGCCGCTTCGGTACCTGTTGGCGTCACTGTTTCTGCATCAGCAAACCCTGTTATTCAAGGTGTAACTGTCACTTATACCGCAACACCGGCAAATGGTGGTGCAACTCCCGTTTACGCCTGGTATGTAAATAACGTACTTGTTCCGGGTATAACCGGGGCCACGTACAGTTATGTGCCATCAAACAACGACAAAATCAGTTGCGTGCTAACCTCCAGCATTAGCTGTGTAACAAATAACCCTGCCTCTTCGAATACTGTAACCATGACAGTGAACATAGGTACAAATTACTGGATTGGTACAACAAGTACCGATTGGGGAACTCCTTCCAACTGGACAGGGGTTAAAGTGCCGTTAGCCGGAGATAATGTAGTATATGCAACTGCTACCAACAACAGCGGTAAACCAGCTGTCAGAGACCTTTATGTAGATGGTGACCGTACCATAGGCAGCTTGATAAATGCTACGAACAAACGGTTAGTGATTCCTGCCAATAAAAGCTTAACGGTAAATAATACCATTACTACCAACGGGTCAGATTCGCTTATTTATATTGTTTCCAGTTCAACATTTGCAAACGGTTCGTTGATTTTCCACAATGCTCCGGACGCACCGGTTCATGCCACAGTGGAAATGTATTCAAAAGCTTTCTATGATGAAGCAGGACCAACCAACCAAAAATATCACTGGCAGTATTTTGGGATTCCGGTCAGTCAGGTAACTGCCAGCCCGACATTCGATAATTCGTACATACGTCGTTGGGAAGAATCGGGTGATGCTATTACAAATCACTGGATAAGCCTAAGCAACGGTTCAGTCTTATCGCCATTCACGGGATATGAAATTACTCAGAAAGCGGCAACAACCATCGTATTTCAGGGGCCATTGGTAAACAGTGATTTTGACTCAGGTCAATTATCGGTAACTCCTACTGCCTTATTTCCTGGTCAGCATGTGTATGCAAACCCCTATGCCGCAGCCATAGATATACGTCAGTTAACTTTTGGGTTGCAAACTGAAGCTACCGTTTACTTGTATAATACCGGAACATTCGACCAATGGACGCAATCAAGTGGTGCTAATGCTCCCGGAACCGGTGCAGGACAATATGTAGCTGTTCCTAAAAACACAGCCGGAAGCTCAAACCTGCCAAGACAGATACCTTCTATGCAAGCTCTACTGGTTAAAGCAATGAGCAATTCAAGTGATGCTACATTTGGCATTACATATAACACCGTTGTTATGAATAACACCGACCCTCAACGCTCGCCGGGTATAAACTACCAGCCGGGTACTGACCAGGTATCAACCATGATCGATGTCAAAGGCACGAATTACTCCGACAGAATGTGGTTGTTTACTCAACAGGGTTGTACACAAAACTTCGATAACGGGTGGGATGGAGTTAAAATGCCGGGTATTGCTCTTACTCCACAGATTTTTGCTGTAGGGAATGATGGAAACTATCAGGTAAACGCTGTCGACGATATAAATAATACGCTTCTCGGCTTTCAGGCAGGTCAGGATGTTGAATATACAATGACATTTACACATCAAAACCTTACGGGTAAATATGAAGCTGTATTTTTAGTCGATTTAGTTGAAAACAAAGCTGTTGATATTACCGAAAGCGGATCAACCTATTCGTTCGTTGCTGAATCAACTCCTACTTCTGTAAATCGGTTTAAGATTGCTACCCGCAACATTGAAAAAGATGCCCCTGACAAGAATACCCAACTGAAAATATTCAGTTCGGGGAATACAGTATTTGTTCAAAACCTTGGAAGTTTGAACGGAGAAATGAACATTTACGATATGATGGGACGTTATATCAGGAGAGCTAATTTTGGTCCTTATGGTGTCACTGCTATTCAGGCAGGGTCCATTCCGGGGGCATATGTTGTAAATGCAGCAACAACAGGTGAAAGAGTTTCTAAAAGAATTATTCTGGGAAAATAAAGTGAATAAAAAACAAAAAGGCATAATGGTGTGGATTATAATATGGGCAGGTTTGCTCATAGGAGTCCTCTATTCTCCAATCGGAAGTCCTGATTTGTATTCTTCTCATAACTATTACGTAGAAAACAGGACTATTACAACGGGTAATGTTGTTATACAAAACTCACCCAAAGTAAATTCTTCATCAGAAAGCTCAGATAACGGACTGGACATTCCTGACATTAGTTCAATGCCAAGAACTACCTATACTGTAAACAACAGTCAATCTGCGAATTCAGGTTCACAGGGTGCTTCATATGGTGTACAAAACCAATCCTATCGGAACAACTCATCTGGGTCAGCTGGTCAGAGCCAGGAAGGGAGTTCGTTTATAACGAGTGGAAAAAGTTCTTCCAGAAACAGTGCAGGTTCATCTGCCATTGTTATGACAAACGGCATTACAACTTTATCCTTAACAAACGATATAAACTCAACAAAACAAAGTAACGCTCCTACTCCTTACCGGGGTGGTTCGGGTGGTACTGACCCGGGAGGTGATCCAACAGCACCTCCAATTCCTGTGGGTGATGGTTGGGGTCTGTTAGTCTTGTTTGGCATGTGCTATGTTGCCTTTAAAAAGAGATTCTTTATTATAAGGCAATTCAACAGGCACGTTTTTAAACAGAATTAGCAAAAGGAATAATAAGCTATAATTTTAAAAAGATCATCTAATACTATATTAAATTATAGTCCCATAAAACAGGCTGTCTCTAATTAACTTAGTGATAGCCTGTTTTGCTTTTGGATTATAAGTTACCAATCATCAACAGATCTGCCTTGTAGTATATAATAAACCGGTTCTTCAAAAATAATTATTTTGTTAACCTGTAAATCCAACGAACAACTGTCTCATATTATTTTAATATCGTTTGTAATCTTCTCATTTCTTCTCTCACATATTTAAAATAATGAATGATTTATTTCATTTGTACAATTCATAAAATTAATTCTTATTAATTGAATTGCGATATATATTAATTTTATTTAATTAATACATATCAGAAAAAAGAATTATATCTTTCCAAATTTCAAATAAGAAATCTAAGCCAGTATTAATTTTACAGTCACTGTAATAATAGTTCTATTTTCTGCACTTATAATCATTACCATTTACTATATATAACTGTTTAAACAGCTAATGCTATTGGCTATTTATTTTATATATAATGTATTAATGTATATTGTTGTTAATCGAAGCACATTATTGGATATTGATCTGAACTACACTTATTGCTACATATTCATACAGAATACTACATTTTGCGACATGTGATTAAAATACATAAAATTAATTATATTTGTAAAGTTTTATTATAAGTAATCGTAGATATTTAATTATATATTTGTTAATCTACAAAAGTTTACGTTTTAGTTTCCTGGCAATTATTAATTGTTAATTGTTAATTACCTAATTACTTTGTTTTACTTTAACCTGTTTGTTTATTCACATAAAAATTAAAAATTATGAAGACATCTACTCTCAGATTTTTATTAATTAAACTAACACTTATGCTGTTAGTAACTCAGGTATCAGCACAGGATCTGACAGGTACCCGCATTGATGTACAAGGTGCACGGTTTTCCGATCAAATGTGGCTCTTTACGGTTGCAAGTTGTACCTACAACTTTGATAATGGATGGGATGGGTATAAAATGTTTGGAACCACAAATGCACCCCAGATATTTGCCATAGAGCCCGATGGTAATTATCAGGTAAATTCTGTTCCAAATGTAAACAATACGTATCTGGGTTTCTCAGCCGGAGTTGATACGGTTTATACGCTTACCTTTTCAAATGAAAATCTTGATGTATTTTACAAACAACTTTATTTAATTGATTCAGTTGCAAATAAAACCATTGACATATTTCAAACAGGAACCACGTATACATTTTCAGCTCTACCTACAAGTGTACCTGTCAGACGCTTTAAAATTGTCACATCTGTACCGCCTGTTGTGATTACCCCAACACCTCCGCATGATACCATTCCGGTAGTCATTCCTCCGGTTGTTCCGCCAAAAACTGATCCTAAAGATCCAAAAGATAAGGACTGTAAAGATAAGAAAGACAATAAATGTCCGATAAAGAAACTAAAAATATATGGGTCGGATAAAGATATTTATATCGAGAATCCGGGCAAGCAAAAAGGAAAATTAAAAATCTGCCATGCAATAACAGGAAGGATCCTCAAAACAGCTGATTTTAATGCTGACGGCATTACAATTTTTAAAGCATACATGCCTAAAGGAATATACATTGTTTATGGATTGACTCAATCAGAAAATATCTCTTCAATGATCATAATACGTTAAACAGAGTTTAATGAATCTATTTGATTTTGATTTTTTAATTTGCTAAAAATGCAGGAACAACCAAGTTCCTGCATTTTTTGTTCCTTCCGTTTAAACTAGTAATCGTAGTTATTTAATGAACTGTTTGTTAATATGCAAAACTTACGTTTCAGCACCCTCCCAATTATTAATTGTTAATTATTAATTATTAATTAAACAATGATCTTATGAATCCTCCCGTTTATTCGAAGTATATAAACGCCATGCTCCAACTCTTTTTCAAAGAAACCCTTCATGGTTACTTTATTGATCAGAACACCACTTATGGTGTAAATCTCAACGATTGAGTAACTGTCAAGCTGAATCTGAAGTTTACGATTTATTATTGTGAAAGATGTCTTGTCAACAGGGCTATCAACGAACGTAGAAACATATGCAGGGGTATATTCATTTCCAAACCTGTCAAGTGCTCCAACGGCAAAAGTATGTGTTGTAAAAAGACGTGAATAACCTGAAAGATCAAACTGACCGGAATAAGATACTCCTAAAAGATTCAACACATTCGCAAATGCGGATGGCATTCCAACCTGTGCAGTGGGTATGGCATAAATTGTAAAACGGGTATTTATATCCGTCGAATTCCAGCTTAGGATATTCCCGGTTAGCCGGATATTGGTCGGGGAATTTAAAGAACTGTGAACCTTCCAGTTTACTGCCGGAGTCAGTGCCGGTGAAGTAAATTTTTGTTCCCGGAGGTATTTCGTAAACTTGCCATTGGTCACTAAATTTTTTATACTGTATAGTACAGCTCCCGGAGCCTCGTTTTTAGTGGTTGTACGATTCCAGTCAATTTCAAGACCCATTTCCGAATCAGCAAATTCAGTTGATGTGGATATTCGTTGTTCTGTATTGGACAAACCGCTCATCAAAGCACCATTGCGTGCATAAAGTTTCAATTCTGTTGAGTACTGAGGGACACCATTTAATGTTTTAGGTGCATTATACGTGGAAGTTAAAGCTGTCACGCTCATACTTGAATAGAAATACTTATTGAATTTTACGGCAACATCCGACCACCATGGGCATAACTTTTTATAATCCTGTCCGGTACTGGTAGTTGTCCAGTAAAGCTGGGGTGAGATATAATCCACTTTACCCTGTTGAAGCCAGGCTACAGGGTCGCAGTATATTTGTTCGTACATATCCGAGCCAGTAATACCTGAAGGAAGGGTTAATCCACAAGAAGTCGCAACGGCCGGTTGTGTAGTCCATATGCCAAATGGCGAAACACCAAAAATAACCTGTGGTTTTATAGCCTGAATGGTATCATAGACATCGGCTACCATTTTATTCACATTATCACGCCGCCAGTTGCCAAGGGTCATTCCTGTCGGTTTGTACAGGCCCTGGGAATAACTGTCAAGAGTAGTGCCCGTCCCTGCATAAGCATAAAAGTAATCATCGAAAATAACTCCATCCAGGTCGTATTTGCTTATCAGATCTCCCACTATATTTTTAATAAGCTTTCTGACTGCCGGATTGCCAGGATCCAGAATGGTAATACCATCCGTTTTTTTACTTCCATCGGCATTATAGATGGCATAATCGAGTATCCATTCAGGATGCAACGCTTTGTAATCGCACGCTGCACCGCCATATTTCTTAGCCGAAGTCTCAAAACGGTATGGGTTCAGCCATGCATGCAATTCGATTCCCCTTCTATGAGATTCTTCAATGGCAAATGTTAACGGATCATAGCCCGGATAAACGCCACGTACACCCCCAAAATGAGCAGACCAGGGTTCATAGGCTGAATTATAAAATGCATCCGCTTCCGGTCGAACCTGAAAGAATACGGCATTCATATTTGCAGCCTTTACAGAGTCGAGAATCGTAATCAATTCTGCCTTTTGCTTTGCAATATTACCAGCGGTAACAATGGTCATGGAAGTTGTGGGCCAATCAATCTGAAAGACTGTTGCCAACCAACCTGCACGCATTTCACGCTTGGGTGACTGGCCAAATGCAATACCAAAAAGTAACAGAAGGGATAAAAGAAGAATTGATTTTTTCATAAGAGAGGGAATAAAAAGAACATTAAACAAGAAAAATAGTATTTTAGGAACAAGCACCTTTTTCCTTTTGAAAAAGAGATTATAAGTACTTACTTGTCAGTGATCAGTCAATTATTAATTTTTAATTATTAATTATTAATTATTTAAGCAGTATACTCTGGTGTAAAAATAACGAATTCCAGGGATTCAACAAACGTTTGCGTAAGATTTTTTATATGTTTAATAGCAGAATGTTGAATTATTATTGGGAATCATGAACAATAGTTAAAATGGATTATTTGGCATAATAAATGTTAATTCGGGATACTGATAATGATTCTCAAACTCTTTAAAGTTTTCAAACTTCAGTCTTCAATTAACGGTGACATGTCTTCGACGATGTCTGGTTTTTCTCCTACAACAGCTATTCCTATCGCAGAAGACTCCGTCCCTCAAACACGGAACACGGAACACGGAACGCGGAACACGAAACGCGAAACACGGAACGCAGAACGCAGAACTTCATCACCTGTTTGCCACGCAGTTGAGGGTGTTCCTTAGTTGTCCCACCCATATCCCACCCATATCCCACCTATAACCCATATCATAAATGAGGTGGGTTATAGGTGGGATATGGGTGGGACAAGGAAAGGTCAGGGAATGGACAAAAACAAAGAGATAATAAAGACCTATCATTAGCTTCACTACCACTTGTGATTGAACTATATTGAGTTAGGATAAAAAAAGTTGGGTTGCGACTAGTATGACGAAGTCGATATAATATTGTTTATTCCCTTAAGGCATAAAAAAACACGCGAATTCTACAAAATGCAGATCCGCGTGTGTTTATTAGATTCAACGTTGATATAAGGAATGATAGATATTTAATGATCAATTTATTAATCTGTAAAAGCTTAAATTTCAGCATTCTGCAAATTATTAATTATTAATTATTAATTGTTAATTATTAATTATTAATTACCTATATTTTCTTCACCCCTATTCCCGGTTCATTATTCAATGTAACTTTTCCATCCACCAGTTTTGCTCCGACAAACTGGTCGTTGCTGATAAGCAGGTTACCATCCAGATCGGCAAAATCCATTTGCGGGGAGAGTTGAGCTGCAGCCGATATAGCACACGAAGTTTCGGTCATGCAGCCTACCATCAATTTAAGTTCACAAGCACGGGCAAGAGTAATCATCTTATTCGCTTCGCGCATACCGGTGCATTTCATGAGCTTGATATTGATTCCGGTGAATACTCCTTTCAGGCGTGTAATGTCTTCCAGGCGCTGGCACGATTCATCGGCAAAGGTTGGCAAAGGGCTTTGTTCGGTAAGCCAGGCCATATCGTCCAGGTTATGTTTCGGCAACGGCTGTTCAATGAATTCAACATTCTTGTCGGACAGCCATTCAATCATTTTCAGGGCATAATGCTTGTCTTTCCAGCCCTGGTTTGCATCCACACGTATCGGTTTATCCGTTACGGAACGTACTGTATTAATCAGCATTTTATCCGTTGCCTCGTCCATACCCAGTTTTATTTTGAGTACTTTAAACGGCGCTGTCTCAAGGGTCTTCTCACGTACTTCATTCTCCGAAGCCATGCCAATTGTAAACGTTGTTACCGGCACTTTGGAAGCCGTATATCCCCATATGGCATGCCAGGGCTGACCAATCAGTTTACCGACTAAATCATGCAGGGCAATATCCACCGAAGCTTTCGCCGCAGTATTATTAATGGTAATGCTATCCACATATGCCAGGATATCTTCCAGTTCAAAGGGATTATTAAACTGACTCAGATTTACCTTCTGCAAAAAAGCCATTACAGATGCCTGCGACTCCCCGAGATACGGAGGCATTGCTGCTTCACCGTAGCCCACCATACCCCCGTAAGCTATCTCTGTTAACACAATGGGCGTAGTGGTGCGTGTGTAGCCGGAAACTGCAAAAGGATGCCTTAATTTGGCTTCAAATGCCCGAAAGGTGAGTTGCATACGCTCACTTCCACCTGTTCGAACAGGACTATTTTTTTGTGCAAACATAGAGGTTGGTTGTATAAGCGTTCCGGCAGTAATAAGTGCAGAAGCCTTAAGAAAATTTCTTCGTGTAAACATAGGGGAGAATTTACTATTTATTCATTTACTATTTACAATTTACAATTGCCTGTAATTTAGTTGACTCTATACACATCCGTTGCGATTATTGATAAAACGGATGATTTTTGACTG
>Ga0302213_1000902_pt1 | contig 15286 bp, 15 predicted proteins | sample II_Fen_N1_2_FD_194583 | JGI IMG/M metagenome (GOLD analysis project Ga0302213, IMG submission 194583) | Peat permafrost microbial communities from Stordalen Mire near Abisko, Sweden - II_Fen_N1_1 | ecosystem: Environmental > Terrestrial > Soil > Wetlands > Permafrost | place: Sweden: Abisko... | reverse complement strand
CGGAAAAAGACCTGACGCGCTGGGCCGAGGTGCAGCAATTTCCCATCATTCCCTGCACGCTGTGCGGCAGCCAGGAAAACCTGCAGCGCAAGCAAGTCGGCAACATGCTGCGCGAGTGGGAAAAGAAGCACCCCGGCCGGATTGAAAACATGTTCGCCGCGCTGCAAAACATCGTGCCGTCACACCTGATGGACAGCAAGCGCCACGATTTCAAGAACATCAAAACCACCGGCGTCGCCGATGAAAACGGCGACAAGGCGTTTGATGCCGACGAGTTCCCGGCGCCCGCGCTGCCCGATTTGCCAGATTTGCCCGGCCTGGCAGGCCGTCAGGTCATCAACATCCAGCCGCTGACAGCGGGCTGATGCCGGATTAAGCTCACAAAATGGGACGCACGCCGGGTTCATGCACGTCAGCCGGTTCTGCTTCTCCTGGAGGTTTCATGAAGCGCCTGTTTGCTGCTGTTTTTTCAATCGTCTTGGTCGGGCTTTTCGTCAGCGGCTGCGCCAGCAGCCCGCTGGTCGAAAGCGATGTGAGCGCCTTTCACCGCTGGAACGGCGCACCGCCCGTGCCCGGCACGCTGTACCGCTTTGAACGCCTGCCATCCCAGCAGGTCGCTGGCGCGCAGCAGGACTACCTCGAAAGCCTGAGCCGCGCTGCGCTGGAGCGCGTCGGCCTGCGGCTAGACCCGCCGGTCGCACGCCTGGGCGTACAGGTCCAGCTCAACGTGCTGGTGGTGGAGCGCGGGCCTTATGGTTATGGCTATGACGGCGGCTTTGGCTTTGCCACGCCCGGCATTTTTCTGGGCGGTGGCAGTCATGGCGCTTCGTTTGGCCTGTCTTTTCCGCTGCGCTTTTCCGAGCCGCCCTTTTACCGGCGCGAGCTGACGCTGCTGATGCGCGATTTGGCCTCCGGCCAGGTGGTGTTTGAAACCCGCGCCCTAAGCGACAGCGTGCAAGACGATCTCCCGGCCCTGCTGCCCGCGATGCTGGAGGCGGCCCTGCGCGGCTTCCCGCAGCCGCCCGCTGGCACGCGCCGGATTCCTGTTGACCTTTCAGGACTGAAAAAATGATTGAACCCACCCGCATCATTGCCATCCGCCACGGCGAAACCACCTGGAATGTGGATGCCCGCATTCAAGGCAGCCTGGACATTCCGCTCAACGCCACCGGCCAGGCGCAGGCCTTGCGCCTGGCCACGGCGCTGGCGGGCGAGCCGATCCGCGCGATTTACGCCAGCGATCTGAGCCGCGCCTGGGAGACGGCCCAGCATCTGGGGCGCACCCAGCAGCTCGAAGTCGTCCCGGAAAAAGGCCTGCGCGAGCGCCGCTTTGGCGAGTTCGAGGGCAAGACCTTCCGCGAGATTGAAGCCCATTTGCCCGAGCAGGCGCAACGCTGGCGCCAGCGCGACCCCGACTTCGCCCCGCCCGGCGGCGAGTCGCTGGTGCAGCTCAAGCAGCGCGTCGAAGAGGCGGCGGCCCGGCTCGCTGCGCGCCATCCGGGCGAGCTGATCGCGCTGGTCGGCCACGGCGGCGTGATGGATGTGCTCTACCGCGCCGCCACCCGCGCCCCCATTCAGGCGCCGCGCACCTGGGCGCTGGGCAATGCGGCCATCAACCGGCTGCTCTGGACGCCGCAAGGCTTCACGCTGGTCGGCTGGGCCGACACCCAGCACCTCGAAGGCGACGCGCTCGACGACAGCTTGGTGGCGGGCCAGTCGGCTGGCAGCCTTTCCTGACCCAGCCAGCACCAAGGCCAGCCCCATGAGTCCTTTGTCCGCCAGCCTGTCCGCCTTGATAGGCCAACCTGTCCAAAACATCGACACGCCCGCGCTGGTGGTCGATCTCGACGCCATGAACCGCAACTTGGGCCGCATGGCCGAGTTCGCCAAAAAGCACGGCCTGCGCTGGCGCCCGCACGCCAAGCTGCACAAAAGCGTCCAACTGGCCAAGCTGCAAATCGCCGCTGGCGCCGTCGGCATCTGTGTGCAAAAAACCGCCGAGGCCGAAATCATGGTGGCGGGCGGCATCAACAACATCTATATCAGCAACCAGGTGATTGCCCCCGGCAAGCTCGCCCGCGTCGCCGCGCTGACGCAAGCGGTGGCGCCGCTGAGCGGGCAAATCGCCATCGCGGTGGACAGTATCGAAGGCGTGAGTCGGCTGGCGCAAGCCATGACCGAAGCGCGCACCGGCGGCGCCCGCAACAAAACGGCCACGGTGATTGACGTGTTTGTCGAAATCGACGTGGGCCAGGGCCGCTGCGGCGTGGCGCCCGGCGAAGAGGCCGTCGCACTGGCGCTGGAAATCCGCAAGCACCCGGCGCTGCGCTTTGCCGGGCTGCAGGCTTACCACGGCAAAGCCCAACATCTGCGCGGTGTGCAGGAGCGCGACGAGGCGATTGCCGAAGCGGTGGATGCCGTGCTGCTGACGCGCCACCTGATGGAAGCCCAAGGCATCAAAGTCGCGCTGGTGACTGGCACGGGCACCGGCACCTTGGTGCTGGAAGCGGCCAGCGGCGTTTATGGCGAGCTACAGGCGGGCTCCTTTATGTTCATGGACGCCGACTACGCACAAAACGAGCGCCACCCGGCGCAGCCCAAATTCGAGCACGCGCTGTTCGTCAAAACGCAAGTCATCAGCACCCACGCCGACCACGCCGTCTGCGACGCGGGCCACAAGAGCCACGCCATCGACTCGGGCCTGCCGCTGGTGTATGCGTTTGACAACCAAAGTGTGCTGGACTATTTCAACGGCGGCGACGAGCACGGCATCCTGCGCCCCGCCGCTGGCAGCACCCGCCTACCCAAACTCGGCGACCTGCTGTGGCTGATTCCCGGCCACTGCGACCCGACCGTCAACCTGCACAACGTGATGATCGGCGTGACCGGCGGCCTGCGCCACGGCACGGTGCAGAGCATCATCCGGGTCGATGCGCGTGGCGCGATGACGTGACGGCTGTTTCGGGTCAATCGCTCCAGCCATAAAGCGGGCGATTTTTGGCCGCCACTTCACGGGTTTGCGCCACCAGTTGCCGGATGATTTCGGCGGCACTGGCGCTGCGGATCAAGGCATGGGCCTGACCCGCCCACAACGACATGCCTTCCCAGTCACCCTTGAGCGCAGCTTGTGCCCGCAGCGGTGCGGTCAGCGCGTTTTGCACAGGATAGGGCGGAATTTCGCTGGCATAAAGGGCCAGTTCATCGATAAATCGGTTACGCAACCCGCGCGCCGGACGCCCGGAAAAAGCCACCGTCAAAGCCGTCTCGCAGGCCCGGTGATTAAGCAACTGCTGCCGCCAGAGCGGATGCGTTCCCGCCTCGTCGGCACAGAGAAACGCCGTGCCAAGCTGCACAGCCGTCGCGCCCAGCGCCAGGCACGCGGCAATACCACCCCCGTCCATAATGCCTCCAGCGGCAATGACCGGAATGCCCACCGCAGCACACACCTGCGCCAGCAGGGCCATGCAGCCCAGCTGTTCCTGACCCAGATTGCGCGAAAACCCACCACGGTGGCCGCCCGCTTCAATCCCTTGCGCGCACACGGCGTCGGCGCCAGCCTCTTCCCAGGCCAAAGCCTCGTCCACCGTGGTGGCCGTGCCAATGACCCGCGTTCCCCGCGCATGCAGCGCCTTGATCACGTCACGGTCAACCAGATCAAAGGTGAAACTGACAACCGGCACACGCAACTCCAAAGCCACCTCTAGCTGCGCCTGCGTGGACTGCGCCCATGACTTGGGCAACACCGGGGCCAGACCCGCTGCGGCATAAAAAGGCGCCAGCCGCTTCAAGGCTGCAGCCACCACAGCGTCATCGGTCGGCACATCATCAAGAACAAACAGATTGACCGAAAAGTCTTGACAGCCCAAGGCGCGGATTTCGGCAATCTTTTCGCGCATGGCCTGTGGCGTCAGCATGCCGCAGGCCAATGAACCCAACGCCCCAGCACGACTGACAGCCGCCACCAGCGCAGGCGTCGTGATGCCCCCAGCCATCGGCGCCTGAATAATGGGATACAAGCCACCGAGCTGCCGGGCAAATTCGGAGGGATTTAAATCAAGAGGGGGAAAGCTCATTTTTTCTCCAGAAAAATTAACCAAAATAGCTCTGTGACGTTGAAGCGATGCAGGAAAATGCCCCGTTGCCCGGCCAAGCCAAGCCTTTGAACATCTTGTAATCCGTTACTCAGCAAACAAACTCGCCCCCGACTGCGGCGGCGTCACCCCCAAATGCCGGTACGCCGCCAGCGTCGCCACGCGCCCGCGCGGTGTGCGCTGGATAAATCCCTGCTGAATCAGATACGGCTCAATCATGTCCTCAATCGTGCCCGGCTCCTCGCCGATGCTGGCGGCGATGTTGTCCAGCCCGACCGGGCCGCCGTCGAAGCGGTGAATCAGCGCCTCCAGAAACTTGCGGTCCATCACATCAAAACCCAGCGGGTCCACGTCCAGCATGGCCAGCGCCCGGTTGGCGATGTCCAGCGTGATCTGGCCGCCGCCCTTGACATCGGCGTAGTCGCGCACCCGGCGCAGCAGCCGGTTGGCGATGCGCGGCGTGCCGCGCGAGCGCCGGGCGATTTCAAAGCCGCCCGCCTCGTCCATCGGCGCATTCAACAGCCCGGCGCTGCGCTTGACGATGCGCGCCAGCTCCTCGGGCGTGTAGAACTCCAGCCGCGCCACGATGCCGAAGCGGTCGCGCAGCGGATTGGTCAGCATGCCAGCCCGCGTGGTCGCGCCCACCAGCGTGAACGGCTGCAAATCGAGCTTGATCGAGCGCGCCGCCGGGCCTTCGCCGATCATGATGTCGATCTGGTAATCCTCCAGCGCCGGGTAGAGGATTTCCTCGACCACAGGCGAGAGGCGGTGGATTTCGTCGATGAACAGCACGTCGTTCTTTTCGAGATTGGTCAGCAGCGCGGCCAGGTCTTTGGGCTTTTCCAGCACCGGCCCGGAGGTCGAGCGCATGTTCACGCCCAGCTCGTGCGCAATGATGTGGCTCAGCGTGGTTTTGCCCAGGCCGGGCGGGCCGAACAGCAACACATGGTCCAGCGCCTCGCCGCGCTTGTTGGCCGCGCCGATGAAGATTTCGAGCTGCTCACGCGCCTTGGTCTGGCCGACGTAATCGTCAAACAGCTTGGGGCGCAGCGCGCGCTCGATGGCCTCTTCCTTGGGCGAAGCCGGGGCCGCTGACAGCACGCGCTTGGACGGCGGCAGGTCGGAGAGGTCGAAGTTGTCGGTTTGGATGGTCATGGTTTCGCAGCTGGACTGAATAGCAATTTCAGTGTTTTGGTACTAGTTCAATCTTGACTACCATCCAATCTCTTTATGACGTCTAAATAGACTTGGTCGTTTTCATTTATCTTCTTGACCCAATTTTCATCACTCGTTTTCGAAAAAGGGTAATTTTTGGTAGCAGACTCAGCAGAGCTGGCAGAGCTGGCAGAGCTGGCAGAGCTGGCAGAGCTGGCAGCAAGACAATCAAGATCATTTTTAAATAATCTTGGATTATCTTTCTTCCTTTCGCGATCAATTTTGAATCCGTCCCTTTGTGTATCTTTGGCAAGCAGCCTTGCAAGTTCATTCATCACGCTAGGACCATGCGCAATATAGATCGTCCTAATGGCAGCGTCTTTTAAGTATGCACATACAACCATCATGTGTTCGTTAAATGCAGATTCTTTTGAATTAAGTACGACCCCATTCTGGTGCTTAGTATCCTTTGGTAAGAAATGATGTCCAAATTCAAACGGGCCTCCAGCCTCGTTTTCTTTAACCTTTAACGTTTTGATTTCGACCTTATTAACACCGTTGATCTGATTAGTTTCTCTATGAACAATGCAGTCGGCTCCCTTGTTAGCAGTTACTGACTTCAGGCAACGATCATCCCCTTTCAATGCCAACCACTTGTTCACGAAAGCAGCAACTAGGAGTTCTTCGGCTTTCCGAGTGCCGTAGGATGTTTCCTCCGTGAAAGTCTTCCCTGCCTCTAGGTATTTACGAGCTGCCTTATAGAAATCTTCGTCATTCAGTACTGATATTTTTTGTGGATTCACTTTTTTAGTCATTTATTTCTCCTTTGACAACTCATTTAATTAACTAGCAACTTCGAGAATTACCCATGATCACATGGAAATGTAGTGATCTGCACTAATTTTTATTTCCCCAGCGCCCGCAGCGCCAGCCGAATCCCCTCGCTCACGCCCACCTCGGGCGGCAAGGCTTTCAGCGCCAGCGCCGCGTCCTTGTCGCTGTAGCCCAGCGCCACCAGCGCCTGCAAAATATCCAATTGCGCCTCGCTGCTGACGCTGGCGTGGATGCCGATGTCCGCGCCCAGCTTGCCTTTGAGTTCCAGCAGCAGCCGTTCGGCGGTCTTTTTGCCGATGCCGGGCACCTTGATGATGCGGCCCGCCTCCTGCAGCGTCACGGCCTGCGCCAAGTCGGCCACGCTCATGCCGCTCAACACGCTCAGCGCCATGCGCGGGCCGATGCCGGTGATCTTGATAAGTTGGCGAAACGCGGCGCGCTCGTCGGCGCTGCCAAAGCCGTAGAGCAGTTGCGCGTCCTCGCGCACGATGAAATGCGTCAGCAGGCTGACCTTGTCGCCCAGCGGCGGCAGGTTGTAAAACGTGCTCATGGGCACCAGCACTTCATAGCCCACGCCGTGGCAGTCGATGAGGATTTCGGGCGGGTTTTTTTCGGCCAGCTGGCCAGTGAGTCTTCCAATCATTGGCAAATCTTAGCAGTCGCTTGGCGGCGGCCATTTAGGCGGACAATCGGCAGCTTTCCCCATTTTTCGTCTCGTTTTTGACTGCGTTTTCACCCTTTTTTCAGGAAAAACCCCGCCTTGATTCTTCGCCACACCTTCACGCCGCCGAACAACACCCGCATGGCCAATCTGTGCGGGCCGATGGATTCGCACATCCGCACGATTGAGGCCGGGCTGCAGGTCACGATTGCGCACCGCTTTGAGCAGTTCAAGATTGACGGCCTCAAGGCCAGGGCGCAGCAGGCGCTCGAAGTGCTGCAGGCGCTGTACGAAATCGCCCAGCGCCCGATTGAGCCGGAAACCGTGCAATTGATGCTCGCAGGCGACACGGCCCTGAGCAGCGCCGACGGTGCCAGAGAGCTGTCCACGCGGCGCGGTGACCTGCGCGCGCGCACTGCCAACCAGGCCACTTACCTGGAAAACATCGCTACGCACGACATCACTTTCGGCATCGGCCCGGCGGGCACGGGCAAGACTTATCTGGCCGTGGCCTGCGCGGTTGATGCGCTGGAGCGCAGCACGGTGCAGAAAATCGTGCTGACCCGCCCTGCCGTCGAGGCGGGCGAGCGCCTGGGTTTTCTGCCCGGCGACATGGCGCAAAAGGTCGATCCCTACCTGCGCCCGCTGTACGACGCGCTGCACGAGCTAATGGGTTTTGACCGGGTGCAAAAAGCCTTTGAGCGCCAGCAGATTGAAATCGCGCCGCTGGCCTTCATGCGCGGGCGCACGCTGAACCACGCTTTTGTCATTCTGGACGAGGCGCAAAACACCACGCCCGAGCAGATGAAGATGTTTTTGACGCGCATCGGTTTTGGCAGCAAAGCCGTGGTGACCGGCGACGTGAGCCAGATCGACCTGCCGCGCACGCAATTGAGCGGCCTGATCGACGCCGAGCGCGTGCTCAAGCGCGTCAAGGGCATTGCCGTCACGCGCCTGAACAGCAATGACGTGGTGCGCCATCCGCTGGTGGCGCGCATCGTCGATGCCTACGACAAGACGCCAAGCAACCGCGACGACGCGATAGACCCGGCGCAGGCGCTTGAGGCCACGCGGGCGGCTGACACCACGCAGGCGCTTGAGTCCACGAACGCGCTGGCGCGCCGCGTCGGCACCGCCGATTCCGCAAACCCGGCTACACCGGCAAAACCAGCCACATCGTCCACATCGGCCACACCCGCCGCCCGCAAAACCCGCACCAGGAGCCGCAATGGCGTTTAACGATTTAAGCCTGTCGCTGCAGTTCGGCAAGCTCGCCGACCCGGCGCCGCACCGCGCCGCCTTGCCGCGCCACAGCGTGGCCCGCTGGATTCGCCACGCGCTGCAAAGCGACGCCGAAATCACCGTTCGCATCGTCGATACCGAGGAAGGCCAGACGCTGAACCACGATTACCGGGGCAAGGATTACGCGACCAACGTGCTGACGTTTGACTACACGCAGGCGCCTTACGTCACGGCGGACTTAGTGCTGTGCGCGCCGGTGGTGGCGCGCGAAGCACAGGAGCAGGGCAAGACGCTGCAGGCGCATTACGCGCACCTGCTGGTGCATGGCACGCTGCACGCGCAAGGCTACGACCACGAAACAAACCAGCGCGACGCGCTGGAAATGGAGGCGCTGGAGATTTTGCTTCTCGGCGCTCTAGGCTACGACAACCCCTACTAAACCGTGCCCGCAGGCCACGCGCCCAGCGGGTCTGCCGGGCCGCACGGTCAGCAGCGGCCCACCCAGCGCCTCGCGGATGGCGGATCTGCTGGCGGGCATTTCAATCGCGGGCGTGCTGCTGCCCGAGGCGGTCGCCTATGCGGCCATTGCCGGTGTCGAGCCCATGCACGCGCTGCTGGCGGCGCTGATCGGCCTGTGCATTTACCCCTTTCTGGGCAGCAGCCGCTTTGCCGTGGTGGCGCCAACTTCGTCGGCGGCGGCGGTGTTTGCCTCGGCGGCGGCGATCGGCGGCCCGCCTATGGGGTACGCGCTGGTCGGCCTGACGGGGCTGCTGTTTCTGGTGGCGGCGGCGCTGAAGGCGGGCTTTCTGGGCGCTTTTATCTCGCGCCCGGTGCTGCGCGGCTTTGCTTGGGCGCTGGGCCTGACCATCATGATCAAGCAGCTACCGCATATCACCGGCCTGCCGCTGCACATTTCGCAGACCGGGCCGCTGCTCTGGGCCTTGCTGACCCAGGCGGCGCAATGGCATCTGCCCAGCTTGGCGCTGGGCTTGGGCGCGCTGGCGCTGTGGCTAGCGCTGTACCACGGGCTGCGGCGCTGGCGCTTTGTGCCGACTTCGCTGCTGGTGCTGGGCTTGGGCATGGCGCTGTCGGCGGCATTTCATCTGGGCGGGCGAGGCATTGCGCAGGTCAACGCCATCGCCTGGCAGCCGCTGAGTGGCACGCTACCCGAGCTGAGCAGCGAACGCTGGTTGCAGGCGATACAGCTGGCACCTGCGCTGCTCTTGATTTTGTTTGCTGAATCCTGGGGCTCGGTGCGCTCGCTGGCGCTGCAAAGCGGCGGCGTGGTCAACGCCAACCAGGAACTGCTGGCACTAGGCGTCGCCAATCTGAGCTGCGGTCTGGTGCAAGGACTGCCGGTAGGCGCGGGCTTTTCTGCCGCTTCGGCCAACCACGCGGCAGGCGGGCGCAGCAAAGGGGCCGGTGTCGCTGCCGCACTCGCGCTGGGGCTGCTGCTGTGGCTGGCGCGCCCCTGGCTGGCGCTGCTGCCGCTGCCGGTGCTGGCAGCGGTGGTGATCGGGATTTTGTCGCACAACTTCTGGCCACACACGCTGCTAGCGTCACTGCGTCTGGGCGGCGACGCCTGGCTGGCCTGGGTGGCGGCAGCGGGTGTGTTTATCACCGGTGTGCTGCCCGGCATGCTGCTGGCCGTGGCGCTGTCGCTGCTGCTGGCGCTGCGCCGCTTTGCCCAGCCGCTGGTGGCCGAGTTGGGCCTGCTGCCCGGCACCCGCGATTACCTCGACCGCCTGCTCCACCCCGATGCGCTGACACAGACCGGCACGCTCATCATGCGCCCCGAAGAGCCGCTGTTTTTTGCCAACGCCGAGCAGATTTTTCACCTAGTGCGCCTGCGCGCCGAAACGGCACAGGCCCGCGTCGTGGTGCTGAGTCTGGAAGTGTGCGACGAGCTCGACAGCACCGCTGTCGAAACGCTGGCCGAACTGGCCGCCAGCCTGGAGCGCCACGGCACCGCCCTGCTGCTGGCCCGCGTCAAAGACAGGCCGCGCGAGGCACTGCTGCGCGCCGGCCTGACCCACGCGGGCATCGGCGGCGTGGCCCTGTTCTGGAGCGTGGACGACGCGGCGCAGGCGGCAGCTGCGCTTACAGCACCTGCAGCGGAATCGTCACCGGCCCGTCGTTGATCAGATGCACCTGCATGTCGGCAGCGAACTGGCCGGTTTCGACTTGCGGGTGCGCCGCCCGCGCCTGGGCCACGAAATAGTCGTACAGCCGCCGCCCCTCGTCAGGCGGCGCGGCGCCGGTAAAGCTGGGCCGGTTGCCGCCCGAAGCATCCGCCGCCAGCGTGAACTGGCTCACGATTAACAGACCGCCGCACGCGCCCTGCCCGTCCAGATCCTGAACGCTGCGGTTCATCTTGCCCGCATCGTCGGAAAAAATGCGCAGCTTGAGGATTTTGGCCAACAGCTTGTCGGCCTGAACTTCACTGTCCCCGCGCTCGGCGCAAACCAGCACCAGCAGGCCCGCGCTAATCTGGCCGACGGTTTCAGCGGCAATCTCGACGCGGGCTTGCGTGACCCGTTGCAGCACGGCTTTCATGCGTTGCGCCTCACGCCAACGTCACGCGGGCAAACTTGCGCTTGCCGACCTGCACCACGTAAGTCCCGGTGTCCAGCTTGAGCGCCTTGTCGCTGACCACGCTCGAATCGACGCGCACGCCGCCGCCGTCGATCAGGCGGCCCGCTTCGCTGCCCGAAGGCGCCAGTCCGGCGGCTTTCAGCAGCGCGCCAATGCCCAGCGGCGCGCCCGACAGCGTGACTTCGGGAATCTCATCCGGCACGCCGCCCTTGCTGCGGTTGATGAAATCCTGCTCGGCGGCATCCGCTGCGGCGGCGCTGTGAAAGCGCGCCGTGATTTCCTTGGCCAGCGCGACTTTCGCGTCTTTCGGGTTGCGCCCGGCTGCGACTTCCGCCCGGAGCGCGGCAATGTCGGCTTCGCTGCGGAAGGACAGCAGCGTGTACCACTTCCACATCAGCACGTCGGAGATCGACAGCACCTTGGCGAACATCGAATTGGCATCTTCGGAAATGCCGATGTAGTTGTTTTTGCTTTTCGACATCTTCTCGATGCCGTCCAGCCCTTCGAGCAGCGGCATGGTCAGGATGCACTGCGGCTCCTGGCCGTATTCCTGCTGCAGGTGGCGGCCCATCAGCAGGTTAAATTTCTGGTCGGTGCCGCCGAGTTCCAGATCGCTTTTCAAAGCCACCGAGTCGTAACCCTGCATCAGCGGGTACAAAAACTCATGCACGCTGATCGACTGGCCGTTGTGAAAGCGGTCGTGAAAGTCGTTGCGCTCCATCATCCGCGCCACCGTGTAGCGCGAGGACAGCTCGATCATGCCGCGTGCGCCCAGCGGGTCGCACCATTCGCTGTTGTAGCGGATCTCGGTGCGGGCCGGGTCCAGCACCAAGCTGGCCTGGCGGTAATAGGTTTCGGCGTTGACCTTAATTTGCTCGGGCGTCAGCGGCGGGCGCGTGCTGTTGCGCCCGGACGGGTCGCCAATCAGGCTGGTGAAGTCGCCAATCAAGAAGATGACTTGGTGGCCCAAGTCCTGCAATTGGCGCATTTTGTTCAGCACCACAGTGTGGCCAATGTGGATGTCGGGCGCGGTCGGATCGAGCCCGAGCTTGATGCGCAGCGGCACGCCGGTGGCTTCGGAGCGGGCCAGTTTCTTGACCCATTCCTCTTGCGGAATCAGCTCCTCGCAGCCCCGCAGAGTGACGGCCAGGGCCGCGCGAACCGAGTCACTGACCGGAAAGTTTTTAACAAGCTCTTGATTCATAAGGGAATTTTTTCAGGACAGGATAATGTCCGACAGATATAATCACACTTTTCTTACGTCGGCAGGCCATTTTAGTAGGCCTCTTGGGGTGCTGATGGGAAGAAGCCACGACTCCTGGGCCCGGCAGCCACCCCCTCCCTGACAACTGTGCAGGGGCTGATTGCCGATGTTTTTCTACGCAGTCCGGCGCCTCTTGGCGCCCCGACTCACCTTAGTCTTAGTAGGGAATTCCGTTTTGCGCCTGCCAGTTCACTCCTCCCAGCATCGCCTGACTTTCACCCGTCTTCTGAACGCCACCACCGACAGCCTGCGCCACCACCCCAAACGCATCAGTGCGGGCTTGGCCGTGCTGCTGCTGGGCACCGGCGTGACCGCTTTCGGCGTCGCGCCGCTGGTGCCTGACGCGGCCCAACTGCCGGTCCAGCAGATTCTCGAATCCGTGCAGGCGCTGCCGACCCAGCCGCAAGCCGACGCGCTGTCCGACTTCAGCTTCAAGCTGTTTCGCACCGAAGCGACCCGCAGCAACGACACGATGGGCACGCTGCTCAAGCGCCTGAACCTGAACGACCCGGCAGCCGTGGCCTTTTTGCGCACCGACGCCAATGCGCAGCAAATTCTGGTGCGCGCTGGCAAACAGGTTTCTGTCGAAGCCAGCGACAGCCAAAAGCTGCTCAAGCTGACGATGCGCTCGTCCACCGACGACGAAACGCAGTTCCAGCGCCTGATCATCGAGCGCACCGTCACCGACGGCAAGCCCAGCTTCAGCTCGCGCATCGAGCGCGCGCCCTACACCTACTCGTCGCAACTGGCCAGCGCCACCATCCAAAGCTCGCTGTTTGCCGCCATCGACGAAGCGCGCCTGCCCGACAGCGTCGGCACGCAGATTGCCGAGATTTTCTCGGGCGACATCGATTTCCGCCGCTCGCTGCAAAAGGGCGACCGCTTCAATGTGGTCTATGAAACCCGCGAAGCCGATGGCGAAGCACTGCGCACCGGCAAGGTGCTGTCAGCCGAATTTGTCAATGCGGGCAAAACCTACCAGGCGATGTGGTTCCAGCAACCCGGCCAGGAAAAGGGCGGCTATTACACGCTGGACGGCCAGAGCATGCGCCGCGCCTTCCTCAGCTCGCCAGTCGAATTCTCGCGCGTGACCAGCGGCTTTTCGATGCGCTTTCACCCCATCCTGCAGCAATGGAAAGCCCACTTGGGCACCGACTTTGCTGCCAGCACCGGCACCCCGGCCCGCACCGTCGGCGATGGCGTGGTCGAGTTTGCCGGTGTGCAAAACGGCTACGGCAACGTGGTCTTCATCAAGCACCAGAACAGCCACGAGACGGTTTACGCTCACCTGAGCAAAATCATGGTGCAGCGCGGCGAAAAAGTCAGCCAAGGCCAGACCATAGGCTTGGTCGGCTCGACCGGCTGGGCCACCGGCCCACACCTGCATTTTGAAGTCCGCGTCAACGGCGTGCAAAAAGACCCGATGGCCGCCGCCCAGCAAAGCGGCACCGTCCCCGTCGCCAGCGCCGCCCTGCCACAGTTCAAGCGCCTGGCCGCCGACGTGCGCAGCCAGTTGCAGGCCGCCGCCACCATCAACCAGCCCCAGAGCCGCTAAGCCTGCCGCTGCATGCGGCAAAATAGCCGCATGCGCAACTACACGATTGGCCTGATGTCAGGCACCTCCCTCGATGGCGCGGACGGGGTGCTGGTAGATTTTTCAGGCGCCTCGCTGCAAGTCGTCGCCAACGCCAGCGAGCCGTTTTCAGACGTTTTTCGCACCGAACTGCTGGCGCTGAACACCCCCGGCTTCAACGAACTGCACCGCGCCGCGCTGGCGGGCAATCAGGTCGCCGCCGTGTACGCCAAGGTAGTCAGCAGGCTGCTGGCCAGCGCCGCCCGGCTGGGCATTTCCTGCAATCAGATTCAGGCCATCGGCGCCCACGGGCAAACCGTGCGCCACCAGCCCCAGCGCAACGGCCCCGGCCCGGCAGGCGCAGGCTACACGCTGCAATTGAACAACCCGGCGCTGCTGGCCGAACTCACCGGCCTGAACGTGGTGGCCGATTTCCGCAGCCGCGACGTGGCCGCAGGCGGCCAGGGCGCGCCGCTGGTGCCCGCTTTTCACCAAGGCGTTTTTGGCCGGACGAGCAACGCCGTGGCCGTGCTCAATCTGGGCGGCATTTCAAATCTCAGCCTGCTGCCACCTGCCGAATCGACTGAAGCGCCGGTGCGCGGCTTTGACTGCGGGCCGGGCAACGCGCTGATGGATGCCTGGTGCCAGCAGCACACCGGCCAGCCGTTTGACGCAGGCGGCGCTTGGGCGGCCAGCGGGCGGCTGATTCCGGCCCTGCTGGGGCAGCTACTGGACGAGCCGTATTTTGCGCAGCCGATTCCGAAAAGCACGGGGCGCGATTTGTTCAGTTTGAACTGGCTGGCCGAAAAACTGGCGCCTTTTGCCGCCGAGCGGCCCCAAGACATCCAGCACACGCTGACGGAGTTCACGGCCTGCGCCTGCGTCGCCGATGTTCAGCGCCACGGCCCGCACAGCGCCGAGTTGATCGTCTGCGGCGGCGGCGCTTTCAACCAGCATCTGCTGGCGCGACTGCAGGCAGGTTTGCCCGGCCTGCTTGTCAGCACCTCGGACCAGCACGGCCTGCCGCCGCTGCAGGTCGAAGCCGCCGCTTTTTCGTGGCTGGCGCGCCAGACGCTGCAACGCCAGCCGGGCAACCTGCCCAGCGTGACGGGCGCGGCTGGCCTGAGGGTGCTAGGCGCGATTTATCCCGCTTGACGACACCGCCGCCCAGCAAAAAACCGCCCTAAAGGCGGCTTTTTGAAAAGGCGAGTTTGATCCGCTTTGAAAAATCAGGCGGAAAAGCTCGAACCGCAGCCGCAGGTGCTGGTCGCGTTCGGGTTTTTGATGACGAACTGCGCGCCTTCCAGATCGTCCTTGTAGTCGATCTCGGCGCCGACCAGGTACTGGTAGCTCATCGCGTCGATCAGCAGCGAGACACCATTTTTGGTCATCGTGGTGTCGTCTTCGTTGGTGATTTCATCAAACGTGAAACCATACTGAAAGCCCGAGCAGCCGCCGCCCTGCACAAACACGCGCAGCTTCAGGTCAGGATTGCCCTCTTCGGCGATCAGGTCGGCCACTTTGGCGGCGGCGCTGTCGGTGAAGACAAAAGGGGCGGGCATTTCGGCGACGACATTTTCAGCAACTGCACTCATGGGGGAACTCCGTTAGTCAAATACAAATAGGTAATCGGGAAATAGTACAGCAAATCAATCAACCTTAAGGCGGGCGCGTCTTCCCGCGCTCGCCTTAAAAATCCATGAAAAAAGCCGCCAGGGCGAACCGTGGCGGCTTTTTTCGTCCAGCCAGTCCGGTGAGGGACTGAGGCTGAAATTAGCGCTTGCTGAACTGCTTGCGACGGCGAGCTGAGCGGAAACCGACCTTTTTACGTTCGACTTCACGGGCATCGCGGGTCACGAAACCGGCCTGGC
>Ga0302213_1000890_pt1 | contig 15423 bp, 14 predicted proteins | sample II_Fen_N1_2_FD_194583 | JGI IMG/M metagenome (GOLD analysis project Ga0302213, IMG submission 194583) | Peat permafrost microbial communities from Stordalen Mire near Abisko, Sweden - II_Fen_N1_1 | ecosystem: Environmental > Terrestrial > Soil > Wetlands > Permafrost | place: Sweden: Abisko... | reverse complement strand
TCGCCGCTGCCTTTGAACAGCATCGGAATCACTCGCTTGAGCGGGAAGGTTTCGATCATGCCGTACAGGTCGCGCCCGCAGGAGGCGACTTCTGGCGGATACCACTGCAAAAAGCTCTGGCGCGCCGCGACAAAAGCGCCGGAACCGGCCAGCAGCACCATGACGCCAGCGCCCGCCATCAGCCCGCCTTTTTTGCCTGTGATGGCCGCCGTCAGGCCCGCCACCAGTGCGACCAGCACCAGCGCGTAACGCTGCACGATGCACATCGGGCACGGCTCCAGCCCCACGACATGCTGCAGGTACAGGCCAAAAGCCAGCAGCGCGATACAGGTTACCGACACCAGCGCCAGCAGGCGGCGGGGTGCGTCCAGCAAATTCAACAAGTTAACAAGCATTTGAGTCCTTCACCAACATCAAAAAAATACACGAAGTTACCAATGGATGATTGTCCTGCGGAATAAGTTCCGGCTCAGGCCGTCTCATCGATCAGCAATTCGCCGCGCATGTGCTTGCCCATGAAGTCGAGAAAGCTGCGCACCGCTGGCACCTGCCCCCGGCGCGTCGGAAACACCGCATGCACCCGGCCCGGCCGCAGCACCCAGCCGGGCAGCACCGGCACCAGCAACTGCGCCTGCAGTTCGGCCTGGCTCAGCGTGGCGGGCAAAAAGCTGATGCCGGTGCCCGCCAGCACCGCCAATTTCAGCGTCTGCAAGTCGTCGGCGACGTAGCGCGGCTGGTGCTGGAAGACAAATTCCTGCCCGTCCGGCCCGAGCAGCACCCAGCTGCAGCGCCCGTCCATCACCGCCATCGCCACCGTGTCCAGCCGGGCCAAATCTTCCGGACCGGACGGCACGCCCTGGCGGCGCAATTGCTCGGGGCTGGCCAGCAGATAGCTGCAAGTCGCGCCCAACTGCTTGACGACCAGACTGCCGCTGTCGTCCAGCGTGGAGCGCACGCGCAGCGCGATGTCAATGCCTTCTTCGACCAGATCGACGATGCGGTTCGTCACCCGCATGTCGATTTTGACCTGCGGGTGCAGCGCCAAGTAGCGCGGCACCAGGTAGCCCAGCGTGCTTTGCGCCAGCGTGACCGGGCAGGAAATGCGCAGCGTGCCGCGTGGCTCGGCCTGCATGTGCGCCACGGCCTCTTCGGCGGCCAGCGCTTCCTCGCGCATGGCGCTGCAGTGGCGCAGGTAGATTTCGCCCACCGCCGTCAGCGAGAGCTTGCGCGTCGTGCGCTGCAGCAGGCGCACGCCCAGCCGCGCCTCCAGCTCGGCCACGCGGCGCGACAGGCGCGACTTGGGCAAACCGAGCGTGCGCCCGGCGGCGGCAAAACCGCCCCGCTCCACCACTTCGGCGAAATACAGCATGTCATTGAGGTCTTGCATGGGCTCAAATCTCCTGATTCCTGATGTGCGTTGAGTTGGACGGCTTGATTGTCTCGCACACAGGACAATCAAATGCAATTTCAGCTACTTATCAAAGACTCGCTCCGCCAGCACAATCTATCCATCACCACTTCTTTTTCAGGAACGCACCATGACCAAGCTTCTCCACATTGATTCCAGCATCCTCGGCGGCAACTCGGTGTCGCGCCAGTTGACGGCCCAGATCGTCGCCTCGTGGCGCGCCGCCCATCCGGCCACCGAAGTCAGCTACCTCGACCTGGCCGTGGACACGCCCAGCCACCTGTCGGCCGAATCGCTGGGTTTCCGCGTGGCGCCCGGCGCGGCGGAACTGACCGACGTGCAAAAGCGCGAAAACGCCATTTCCGAAGCACTGGTGTCGCAATTCCTGGCCGCCGACGTGGTCGTGATTGGCGCGCCGCTGTACAACTTCAGCATCCCGACCCAGCTCAAGGCGTGGATTGACCGCATTGCGCAAGTGGGCCGCACCTTCAAATACACCGAAAAAGGCCCGATGGGCCTGGCAGGCGGCAAAACGGTGATCGTGGCCTCGACCCGTGGCGGCGTGTATTCGACCAGCGACGCAGGCAACGCGATGGAGCACCAGGAAAGCTTCCTGAAGACAGTGTTCGGCTTTGTGGGCGTGACCGACGTGCGCTTTGTGCGCGCCGAAGGCCTGGCAATGGGCGAAGCGGCCAAAGCGGCGGCACTGGCAGCGGCGCAGGCGGATACCGTGGTACACACGCAGAGCGCGGCGAACCAGTCGGAGGCGGCTTTGGCGGCTTGAGGGTTTTGCTGCGTTGATGAAAGAAGCCCGCGAAAGCGGGCTTTTTTCATGGAACTCATGCTTCATGGGGCAAGCTCAAAAAAGCTAAACTTCAATGACAAAACCTTTTTATTAAACAAAACAGTCTTTTAAAATCAATGACTTACGGAAGTTCCCCTGCTTAATTAGAATTGAAATTCTTCAATGAAATCAAGGACTTACATCGAATTCATACCACGCTCTAAACAAGCTACAACCTAAATTTTCCACAAATGAAATCGACCACGTTCCGCTTTATCGACCTTTTTGCCGGCCTGGGGGGCTTCCATGTCGCCTTGGAGCAGTTGGGCGGCGAGTGTGTTTTTGCTGCCGAATGGAAAGAGCATCTTAGAGATCTCTATAAAGAAAATCATGGCGTTTATCCAGCTGGGGATATCACTCAAGTTGAGCCATCTGCAATACCCGATCATGATGTATTGACTGCAGGATTTCCATGCCAACCTTTTTCCAAGGCGGGTGAACAACTTGGTTTTGAATGCACTAAGCAAGGCAACCTTTTCTTCAATGTGGAAGCAATACTGAGAGAAAAACGCCCTAATTTCTTCATTCTTGAAAATGTTCCAAATTTATTAAATCACGATGGAGGTAGGACATGGATTGAAATACAACGACTACTAGGTTTGGATGGATTAGGATATCACATTAAATCCCAGAGATTATCTCCACACAATTTCGATATTCCACAAATTCGAGAACGAGTATACATAGTTGGCTCAAAAAATCCACTGGATAATTTTAGATGGCCAGAAAAAAATGATCTCACAACTAATATTGATACCGTTTTAGATAAAAATCCAGTAGGGGCAAAAAAACTATCGCCACAAGTTCAAAAGTGCCTTGAAGTTTGGAACGAATTTCTAAAAGCCTGCCCAACTGGTGTAACCTTGCCCTCTTTCCCGCTTTGGTCAATGGAATGGGGTGCCACCTATCCATATGAGGAAGTAACGCCCTATGAGCGACTCCGCAAGGAAGGTGAAGCTGGACTAACGAATTGCAGGGGAAGCCACGGAAAACAGCTTGGTTATTTAAGAGGCATAGAAGCTCGCTTGGAGGCATTACCTAGTTATGCCAGAGTAAAAATCGTTGAATTTCCCAAGTGGAAAAAAGACTACATACGAAAAAATCGTGAATTTTATGAAAAAAATGAGATATGGATTAAACCATGGCTTCCTCATATTTTGAAGTTTCCTTCAAGTCTGCAAAAACTTGAATGGAACGTACAAGGTGGTGAACATGATATATGGCAATATGTCTTGCAATTTCGCGCCTCAGGAGTGAGGATTAAACGAAGAACAACTGCGCCAAGTTTAATCGCTATGACTGACACTCAAGTTCCAATTATTGCTTGGGAGCGGCGATACATGACACCTCTTGAATGTGCTAGGCTTCAGAGCCTCGAAAATTTAAAAAAGCTACCTAGCAGCGCATCTCAGGCTTTTCAAGCTTTAGGAAATGCCGTTAACTCCAAAGTTGTTCAAAAAGTAGCTACGGCATTGCTAACCGGAACATATCCTCATATAAACGATACTTCAAAAGAAGCAGAGGAAACAATTTCTGCTACAGAAATAAAAATATGATAGCAGCACAGAAGCCATTAACAACCACAATTTACAGCGTTGGCATCAGACCAAATTCATCGATTCTTACAGTTCTCTCTCACCTTAACTACAAAGCATGGTTTGCTGTAGCTGAGTTTGTAGACAACAGCATTCAAAGCTATAACGCAAATAAAGAACGTCTTCAGAATTTACATGGGGAAAACTTTAAGCTAAAAATCAGAATCTCTCTTGATCAAAAAAATAGCATTATTGAGATAACAGATAATGCTGCTGGCATTAAAGGAGAAGATTTTCCCCGCGCATTTCGTGCTGCCGAAATTCCAACTGATCGTACAGGCCTAGCTGAATTTGGAATGGGTATGAAAACTGCTGCATGTTGGTTCACCCACACTTGGACAGTTAGAAGTAAAGCAGTCGATGAACTGGTAGAACGAACAATTAATTTTAATTTATCCGACATACTAGCAGCCAAGCTTGAAGAACTTCCAGTTCAAGAGACTCCCTCTGGGGCAGAACATCATTACACAGTACTACGTCTCGAAAACTTAGGCAAAAAATTTCCGGTAAAGCGAACACAAAAAAAATTGCGAGACCACTTAACAAGCATTTATAGATGCTACTTGAGGTCAAGCGAAGTTGAGTTATATTTTGATGATGACAAAATTTCACTAAAATACGAAGATCCAGAAATTTTATTTGCACCAAACTACTCAACCCCAAACTCGCTGCCCCTCAAGTGGATTAAGAATATAGATTTTGAATTTTCTAGCGGACGTCGAGTTACTGGCTTTGCAGCACTACGTCAAGAGGGGTCAACGACACACGCAGGTTTTTCTCTTTTTCGTAGAAATAGGCTAATAGTTGGTAGCTATGATGAAGCATACAGACCGCAAGAAATATTTGGAAATACCAACAGTTATAGGTATCAGCGTCTATTTGGTGAACTGCATGTTGAAGGTTTTAATGTAAGTCATACAAAAGACGGATTTCATTGGGATGACTTTGAAGAAGAGTTTCTTACTAGATTGAGAGATCATTTACGCGACGATTCCCTAGATCTACTAAAACAAGCGGACAACTACAGAACACGACCAAGTAAAAGCGCACTACAGCCCATTTTAAAAAAAGCCGTCACATCACTTTCTGAAAACATGCAAGAAAGTGGCAGCCATGCATTGACCGTAAAAGGTGCAGCCCTCGGAGTTGCTTCTGCAAAATCAGGAATTCTACCGATGGCTGATTTAATCGCCTCAGAAAGTAATTTTGATATATTGGTTGATGGACTGGTTTGGAAGGTTACGGTTAGGGCATCAGTAGATCCATCTATAACAGAATGGGTACGTGTAGCAAAAATATCTCATCAACAACTTGGCCACCTACCAATAAACGATTTAACCATAGACATTTCTATGGCACATCCGTTTGTGCAGCAATTTATTGGCCCAAAAAATGAAAATGCTGAGCTATTTTTGCGTTTCGCTGTCGCCTTAGCTTTAGCAACAGAGAAGTCAAATCAGTCAGGTTATCCAACAAAACTTGTTATGCACTGGTTTAATAAAGTTATTCGTGAGTGCTTACCCCGGAACCAAAAATGACAACTATAGTAAGAGAGTTAAAAAGTATTAGGCCACCTTTAAAATGGGAACCGATTCAGGGTAAAGAAACTACAGATTTTATTGATCGAAAACATTCAACTAGTCAAATACCTAAATCTGCATTGCAGGATGTTGTTTTTGAGGCCCAACAAGTTCTCGGACGATGTGTCAATCCACGCTCACCCGCTCAGGGCTCAACCGGCCTTGTTGTGGGATATGTTCAGAGTGGCAAAACCATTTCATTTACTACACTATCCGCTCTTGCTCACGACAACGGTTTTGGTTTAATAATTCTCATAGCTGGAACCCTACAAAATCTTCTCATACAAACGAAAAAACGGCTTGAAGAAGATTTGAGCTTGAATGGTACTGGCTCAACTCGCCCGTGGCTAGTCGCAGATAGCCCATCTCTTGGAACCCCTGAAGCCAAGACTCTTGAAACCCATCTAAAAAACTGGGTTAATCCGAATTTCCCATCACATAAGCGACGTGTATGCTTTGTAATTATATTAAAACAGCATACACGAATTAAAAAACTTGTAAAGTGCTTAACAAGCTTAGACCTCAGTTCAATACCAACACTTGTAATCGATGATGAGTCCGACCAAGCCACGCCAAATACTTTTGCAGCAAAAAATAGAACTACTGGCTCGCAGAAAAAAAGCACGAACTATCGTGAAGTTTTGACGCTAAAAGAAGCTTTGCCTCACCACACTTACGTTCAATATACGGCGACGCCGCAAGCAAATTTACTAACTGCGATTGATGATGCTCTCTCTCCAGACTTTGGTGAACTATTGAAACCTGGGATCGGGTATGTGGGAGGTGCAACCATCTTTAAATCTCATAGCAAATATGCGGTGACTATTCCAGATTTAGAAGCTTCAGCAACACCCTCTACAAGCAGTGGTCCACCTGCCACACTTGTAAAAGCTGTAAGATTATTTCTTCTCGGCGCTTGTGCTGCAGAAGTGCAACACACCAATGCTAATAGCACAATGATGGTGCATCCATCCCAACAGACGGAACCTCACAATCACTATTTGCAATGGCTTACGGAATTGATAGCATCATGGCGCTACATTTCGTCAAACTCCGCACTACAAGATGATTTTTTCAATGACTTTCAAGTCGCATATAAAGACTTAGAAAAAACAGTTTTTGAAAATCTCCCTACATTCACTCAATTAATTGAGAATCTACCTCTTGTACTTCAAACGGTACAGGTTCGTGAAGTCAATTCAACAGGTTCCGGTTCAGCACCAATTAGCTGGAGTGCATGTGAATACTGGATTTTAGTTGGGGGAGCTAAGCTTGATCGAGGTTTCACTGTTGAAGGACTGACCGTAACTTACATGACTCGCCCTCTTGCCACTGGAAATGCGGATAACCTTCAGCAAAGAGCTAGGTTTTATGGTTATAAGCAAAAATATCTAGGGTATTGCCGGGTTTATGTTAGGGAAACTGTTCGTGAAGCATTTGAGCGTTATGTAGAGCACGAAAGTGATGTCCATAACTGTCTAGATGAAACTCGCGGGCAACCTCTAAAAGCCTGGGTTCGTCGATTTAAGCTCCACGCAAGTATGCAACCTACGCGCAAGTCAGTAATAGGAATAGGCCTGCAAGATCATTTGGCATCTGGATGGTTTCATCCAAATATTGCACACCAAGCAGACGTTGTACTAAACAAAAAAATATATACTGATTTTCTTACGACGATACAGAAATACCATCAGGGCTTACCTGCCCAACAGGCACATCCAGAATTATTTATCGACAAGCGAAATGATTCTTCTCCAAATATAATTTACGAGGCAATTCCCCTTAAGTTAATTATCAATGATTTTCTTATTAAATTCAACTTAAATGATGTCAAAGATACATCCGAATCCACTTCACTTATTTATACATTAGAACGGTTAGCTACGCAGGGTTCTGAATTTGCAGATATATTTATCATTGGAAATTTGCCACAGACTCGTAGCGTGACATCAGCCAATAAAATTCAGCAGGTTTTTTCTGGGAAATCACCTGCTGGCAATGTTGAGCGCGCAAAACTAAACTATGGAGGAGACCGTTCCTTCATTGCCCCAGAGCGAGTAACACTACACTTACGTGAATTTAATATACGCAAGTCCAAGACCGATCAATCTTTCATATCGAATGTACCTTGGTACGCCATACACATCCCAGAAAATCTTGAGGAGCGTTACCTCCTTCAAACAGAGGTTGCAAAATGAGTACAGTCTCAGAAATTTGGTCCCAATTTGACGGCCTCGAAAATACTTCTGATACATTTGCAGTATCAGCAATACGGTGCGGTATTGACAAGCAACACTTGCTATTGAAAGGTCAATTTGGTGAACCCGTATTACTCCTGTCAGCAGAGTTCCGTAAAAATCCCCGAGCTCCAATTTGTTTAAAACATGTTGGAGTTTCATTCGACCTTGTTTATGAATCGACAACAATTGGAATGGGACTCACCTCCACGGGAAGCTACTGTAGATTTAGTTGCGACCCTCAGAGTCCTGGATTGCATCGTTACTTTGTCGAACTACTCGCTGCCATTGCTTATTCAAATTCTGGAACCCTATCGCAAACTGCGATTGATGAAATTGTTGACGCTTTGCTAGAGTTGTTTAAAAAACTAACTACTCCGCAAAAGAATACGGTTTCCGGTCTATGGGGGGAGCTTCTTTTAATAAATGCATCCTCTCATCCTGCTGTATTTATTGATGGCTGGCACATATCAAAAACAGACACTTTTGACTTTAGTTTTATTGACGCCAGACTAGAAGTAAAAAGCACTGAGAGAATTGTTCGAGAACATGAGTTTTCACTAAATCAAGTTAGGGGTGATCGTCTGGGGGATACAGTAGTTTCAGTTCGACTTACCCCTTCGGCTGCTGGTGAAACAGTTTTAGATTTAACTCGAAATATTGCATCAAGAGTCTCCTTAAAGCACCAACAAAAGTTGTGGCGATTGGTATTCGAGACTTTGGGAGATGGAATGGAAAATGCGGAGGAACATGCTTTCGACACAATTACCGCAATCGATGAATTAATCTTTCTACCAACAGCTGTTATTCCTTCTCCTACTGTGTCATCAATTGATGAATCTGTAATTTTTGATGTCAGATTTCGTGCAAATATTTCAGGAATAAAACCAGAATTCAGAATCGATAAAAGTAAATTTCTGAATCGCACTAACTAATCTCGTCGATGGATGTCACCATCAGACCTTGACGCAAACAACATCCAATCCGAATTCAGGGCACTGCTCCCAAAACCATAATCCGCCACCCGCCCCAACTCCCCGCCAATCTCCCGCGCCGCATAAGCCATCAAACTGACGCCCGTCACGCGCAGGCGCAGCGGTGCGGCGCAGGCAAAGCTGTCCAGCCGCGCCTGGACGGCGGCGGTCGGCCAGGCGTCGGCGTACAGCCCCACGGTGACGTGCGGCGTGTAAATAAAACCCGGTTCGCCCGCCTCGCCCGCCTCGCCCGTCAGGCAGCGGCGCAGCGCGGCGATGTGGCCGCCCGCGTCGCCCACGGTCAAATAGGGCGCGGAAGTAAAGCTGTCCAGCGCGCCAATCTCAATCTCGAAAGGTTCAAATTGCGCCTGCTGCAGCGCGTCCAGCTGGGCGCGCAGGGCATCTAGGCCAAAGTCGTCGGCGTGCCGGGGCGTGTCGCTCGGAAAACCGCACAGGCTCAGCGTGATGTGCGGCTGGCGCTGGTAGTCGGCCAGCAGCCAGTGCGCCAGATGGCGTTGCGCCGCCTGCACGCGCTGGCGCACCGGGGCCACATCGACATCGAGCGCCCACAGCGCGTAGCGCGGGCGGCCCAGATGCCATTCAGGAAAATCCCGCCGCTCATTGGCCAGCGTCAGCCCGGCGGCGGCAAAAGTGGGCGGCACCAGCCTTAGCCAGCCAGTCCCACATAGACGTTTTGCACGTCGTCGTTGCCGTCGATGGCGGCCAGGAAGGCTTCGACTTCCTCCAGATCGGCGGCGCTCAGGCTGGCTGGGTCAATCGGGTTTTTCGGCTTGTAGCCCAGCTTGGCCGACACCACGGTGAAACCCTGCGCAGGCAAGGCGCGGCTGACCAGATCGAGGTCGGTCGGGTCGGTCAGAAACAGCGTGTGGCCCGCTTCGTCGCCCGGCTCAAAGTCCTGCGCGCCCGCTTCGATGGCGGCCAGTTCCGGGTCGGCGCCGGGGGCGGTCGGTTCAGCTTCGATCATGCCGACATGGTTGAAGTCCCAGGACACCGAGCCGGACGTGCCGAGCTGGCCCTTGCGGAACAGCACGCGCATTTCGGGCGCGGTGCGGTTCAGGTTGTCGGTCAGGCATTCGACCATCACGGCGACGCGGTGCGGCGCGAAGCCTTCGTAAATCACATGCTCAAAATTGACCGCTTCGCCGGTCAGGCCCGCGCCTTTTTTGATGGCGCGTTCCAGCGTTTCCCGGGGCATCGAGACCTTGCGCGCCTGCTCGGTGACCAGCCGCAGGCGGGCGTTCAGCGCCGGGTCAGCGCCGTTGCGGGCCGCGATCATGATGTCCTTGGCCAGACGGCCGAACAGTTTGCCTCTGGCGTTTGCTGCCAGTTCCTTGCCTTTTGCTTTCCACTGTGCGCCCATGCTTGATATTCCTTGGTAATGAAATGACGAAGCCCGCGCAGGTTTTTGGCACAGCCAAGGCGCAGGCTCGGAGGGCAAGAGGTTAACACCGCTGCGCCCGCACACCGGCGCCGCTGCCTGCGCTTTTTGGCGCCGCTCAGGCGTGTTTTTTGACCCAGGTCACATAAGCATCCACCCAATTTTGCAAAAACTTCAGGCTGGCCGGGCCGATGTTGCCCGCCTCGTCATACAACCCGTCTTTGGTCTGGATAAAGGCTTCGGGCTGGCCCAGCGTCGGCATGTTCAGGTAGGCCAGCACGTTGCGCAGGTGCTGCTGCGCCATCGCGGTGGCCGACGCACCGCCGGAGGTGCCGATGACGCCCGCCGGTTTGCCGTCCCAGGCGCTGTGGCCGTAGGGGCGCGAGCCGTGGTCGAGCGCATTTTTCAGCACGCCGGGAATCGAGCGGTTGTATTCCGGCGTGAAAAACAACACGCCCTGCGCCGCCGCAATCTCGCTTTTGAGCCGGACGGCTGAGGCGGGCGGGCTGGCGTCGTCGTCCTGGTTGTACAGCGGCAGGTCGTCAATACGCACATGGGTAAAGCTGAACTCGGGTGGAAACAGCTTTTGCAGCGCGGTGGCGAGCTTTTTGTTGATCGAATCCTTGCGCAAGCTGCCGACGACGACGGCAATGGTGTACTGGGCCATAAAGTTCTCCAGAAAGTAGCGGAACTGAGCCCGCCATTATGCAAAGCCGTGGCCAGTTTTACGTCACCACAGAAGCAACATGCGTCGCCAAAAGATGGCGCTACGCCAGCACCCGCACCGCCAGACCGCCCAGTTCGACCGAGGGCACGGCCTGCAGCGTCAGCCCATGAACAGCGGCGATGCGCTGCACAATCGACCAGCCCAGGCCGCTGCCGCTCTCGGTGCTACCGGGAACGCGAAAGAAGCGCTCGCCCAGCCGTTTCAAGTCCGCCGCGTCCAGCCCCGGCCCGCTGTCTTCGACGCTCAGCATCACCTGCCCGGCTTGCTGGTGCAACGCCACCTTGACGCGGGCGCCGGGCGGGCTGTAGCGCACAGCGTTATCGACCAGATTGCGCACCAGCACCGCCAGCAGCGTCTCGTTGCCCGGAATGCTGCACAGCGCATCGGCGTCAAATTCGAGCGTTTGCTGTTTGGCAATCGCCTTGGGCGCGATTTCGGCGACGGCGCGCTGGGCCAGCGCGCGCAAATCAACAGCGTTCATGGCGGAAGCAACCGCGCCTTCGAGCCGGGCCAGCGTCAGCAGTTGCTCGACGAGGCGGATGGCGCGGTCGCAGCCCTCTAGCGTGCCTTGCAGCGCGTGGCGGCGCAGCGCGGCGTCGGGCTCGCCCATCGCCACCTGCGCCTGGGTGCGGATGGCGGCAATCGGCGTGCGCAATTCGTGGGCGGCATCGGCGGTAAAGCGCCGCTCGGATTCAAGCAGCAGGCCGATGCGCTCGAACAGGCCATTCAGCGCATCGACGACCGGGGCCATTTCCAGCGGCGCGCCATCCAGCGTCAGCGGCGCCAGCGACTGCGGCTGGCGCTCGGCCAGCGTGTGGCCGAGGCGGCGCAGCGGCTTGATGCCCAGAAACACGGCCCACCACACGGCCAGCCCCAGCAACGGCAGCGCCAGCGCCATCGGCCAAAGCATGCTGCGCAGCACGGCCCACAAAATGGAAGCGCGCGAACTCATTTCTTCGCCAACATAGACCTGCACGTCGCGCTCGGCGCCTTGGGCCGCAAAAATGCGCCAGTCAGCGCCATCAATCTGCACAGTTTCAAAGCCGATTTTGAAGTTTTTGACAGTCCCGACCATAGGCGCGGTGGGCGCATTGGCCGAGCGCAGCGCGAGCTTGTTTTCGTGAAACACCTGAAACGCCACCTTGGGCGCGTAGCGGTGCAGCGTGGGCGCGTCGATGCCGCGCTCGTCCTCTTCCACCTCCTTGGCCTGCTGCACGACCAGCAGGGCGGCGGCCTGCGCCAAGTGACCGTCGAGCAGCTCGTCAAGCTCGTGGCGCGCATCGCGCCAGGTTCCCAGCGCCGTCAGCAGCCACACGCCCGTCACGACAGCGAGCACCAACGCCAGCAGTCGCCCCTGCAGCGAATGCGGCTGACGCAGCCAACTGATGCGGCTCATACAGGCGGCACGTCGCGCTGGAGCATGTAGCCGACGCCGCGCACGGTGTGAATCAGCGTGCTGCCCAGCTTGCGCCGCAGGTTGTGAATGTGGACTTCGATGGCGTTGCTTTCGACTTCCTGGCCCCAGCTATAGAGCTGCTGCTCCAGTTGCTCACGCGACAGCACGCGGTTGGCGCTGAGCATGAAAGCCTGCAGCAAATCGAACTCGCGCGTGGACAGCGTGACCGGTTCGCCTGCCTGGCGCACCGAGCGGGCCGCCGGATCCAGCACCACGTCTTGCGCGCTCAGGCATTCGAGCGGCTGGCCGTGGGCGCGGCGCACCAGGGCGCGCAGCCGGGCGGCCAGCTCGTCCAGATCGACGGGTTTGACGACGTAGTCATCAGCCCCGGCATCGAGGCCGCGAATGCGCTCGGGCACCGCGTCACGCGCCGTCAACACCAGCACTGGCGTGCTAACGCCAGCACGGCGAACGCTGGCCAGCACATCGAGGCCGTCTTTGCGCGGCAAGCCCAGATCGAGCACGGCGGCGGCATAGCTGCCGGTGCGCAATTCGCGCTCAGCGGCCTCGCCGTCGCGCACCCAGTCCACCTGAAACCCAAGCTGGCGCAGACCAGCGCGCAGGCCGTCGCCTAATAAGGAATCGTCTTCGACAAGGAGGATGCGCATGGTAGGGAGGCGTCTTTCAGCGAAAGCTTAATCATCGGAATCGTGACGGCGCCCATTATCAGCTTGGGCTGATGCGGGGGCTGAATCTTGGGCGCCCTGGGTGTTGTTGGACGCTTGAGTCCACTGCCAGCCCCAGAAAGCCAGCACGCAGGCCAGCAGCAGCGCCGCCAGCAAGCCGTGGTTGCGCTTGGCCAGATCGGGACCGGCGCCCGCAACGCGGCCAGTCAGCATCGGCAGCGCCTGATTTTTGCGCCGCAGCGCGCTGAGCAGCACGATCAGGCCGATGTGAGCCAGCACGGCGACGAGCAGCGCGTTGCTGAAGAACTCATGCAGCTCTTCGAGCCAGTCGCCGCCCCACTCGTCCCAGATAGCGTAGCCGCTGAGCGACAGCGGCACGACCAGCGTCAGGATCAACGTCACGGCCAGCGCCATCAGCAGATTCTGGCCTTGACGCCAGACCGGCGCCAGCGCGCCGGGCGCTGACAAGCTGGTCAGCGATTTAAGCCAGCCCGGCAAACCCTGCAGCTTGCGCCCCAACACCGACAGCCGTGCCTGACGCGGCCCGAACAAGCCCCACAGCACCCGAAACACCAACAAGCCCGCCAGCGTGTAGCCCAGCGTGACATGCACCAGACGCCAGCGTTCGCCCTCAGCGCTTAAATAAGCGCCGGTAAAACTCAGCGCCATCAGCCAGTGCTGCATGCGCGTGGCCGCGTCCGTCACGCGGCGGCTGGCGGGCCGGGCGGCGGCGGGTGCGCCCGCTTGTGTCGAAGAAGGATGGGTACTGGCGGTCATGACGATCTTGTGTGGTTGGGCTTGTTAGGCTTATTTGGGAATGCGCACGGCGTGCTCGTTAAAGTCGCCTTGGTCGGCGCGGGTGTGGCAGGCGGCGCAGTTGGCCGCGCTCTTGATGGAGGCGCGCTTCCAGACAGAACTGCCCACCTCGTCGTGCTTGTGGATAAACCACGCCGAGCGGGTAATGCGGTCTTGTGGCGGCACTTCGCTCACACGCTTGTAAGTGCCCGCATTGGCGCCCAGCCAAGTGGAGAGCGACTTGACCGTCGCCGAGTCCAGCGATGCGTCGGTGCCGTAGTGGTTTGGCAGATTGCTCATCAACCGTTTCCACGACGACGCTGGCAACATGCCCGGCGGGAAGGCCATATGGCAGGCGGCGCATTCCTGCTTGTACTGGGGCAACAGCGGCACGCGGCGCCCGCGCCCGCCGCCTTCGCCCTCGTCGTCATCGGCCAGTGCGGCATGCGCCAGGCTCAGCGCGGCCAGCCCCAGCAAAATGCGCGGCAGGGAGTTGCGAATTTGAAACAACATGAAAAGCTCTCCTTGAAATGGGAATAAAGTGCGGGCCGCCATCAGCGCCGATCAACGCTTGAGCGTTATCAGCCAGCTCAGCACGTCGGCCTTTTCAGCAGCCGAGCATTCGCGGCGCATCACGTCCTTGCAGTTGCGGCGAAACCATTTCTCGCTCTTGGCCGCATCGGTGAAACGCTCGGGGTTGAAGGCCGGGGCCAGCGGTTTGATCGGCTTGTCCGTCGAGGCGTGCTTGCCCGCCTGCGTCGGGACGGCGCCGTGGCAGGAAGCGCAGCTCCATTCGCCGCCTTGGCGGGTCGTGAAAATCTGCTGACCACGGGCCGGGCTGGCGGGCTTGCCAGATTCGGCGGTGTAGCCCGAGAGCATTTCCGCAGGCGTGGCAGCCTGGGCCACAGTCGCAAACACCGCGCCAGCCAGCCCCAGACTCAGCGCCAAGGCGCGCAGCGAAGACTTATTCAGGGTAAACAGATTCATCACAACTCCTTGTTTTTTGGATTGCCTTGATGATGCGACCGGCTTCTTAGCGTTGTCTTAAGCCAGCCGGTGCGCCCTCAGACGCACTTAAGCCAGCGGGGTTTGAATACAGACATCGCTTCACTGCAAGCCTCCAAACAAGGAAACTCTTATGCACCCCGCTCTGAACCTCTTTATTCGCCAGTACCTCGGTATCGTCTGCGCCGCGCTGGTGCCGGTCGTTCTGACCGCTTTTTTGTCAATTCCGCTGACGCTGGGCGGCCACCCCGGTGAGCCACGCACCGCCCAAGCCGGAATAACCCAGCACATGACCTGAAGCCCTGCGCCAATCGGTCTTAAAACCTCTTTAAGATCAAGAGACTCCGCCCGACGCACCCAAAAATAAAACTGCCCATGAATTTCGACAATTTCCCCGATGACTCCCACGAAGAAACCCACACCGTCGCCGAGCGCGCCGCCGCCGCCTCGCGCAGCACTTGGGTCAGCGTAGGCATCAACTTGCTGCTGACGCTGCTGCAAATCAGCGCCGGCATCCTGGCCAAATCGCAGGGCTTGATTGCCGACGGCATCCATTCACTGTCGGATTTGGTGGCCGATTTTGTCGTGCTGTTTGCCAGTCACCACAGCAAAAAAGACGCCGACACCGACCATCCTTACGGCCACCAGCGTTTTGAAACCGCCGCCTCGCTGGCGCTGGGCGCGCTGCTGCTGGCGGTCGGCGTGGGCATGTTGTGGTCGGCTTTCGTCAAGCTGCAAACGCCTGAAAGCGTGGCCCAAGTCCACGTTCTGGCGCTG
>Ga0302213_1000882_pt1 | contig 15480 bp, 19 predicted proteins | sample II_Fen_N1_2_FD_194583 | JGI IMG/M metagenome (GOLD analysis project Ga0302213, IMG submission 194583) | Peat permafrost microbial communities from Stordalen Mire near Abisko, Sweden - II_Fen_N1_1 | ecosystem: Environmental > Terrestrial > Soil > Wetlands > Permafrost | place: Sweden: Abisko... | reverse complement strand
CAGCGCGCAGCGGGCGCCATCCGATTTGCGCGACAATCCGGCCTCCCGAGCATTCCTTACTGATTCACAAGCGATTTTTTCATGTCCAGCTATTTAGTTCGCCCCGCCACCGCCCGCGATGCCAAAGCCATTGCCGAGATTCACGTTGCCACCTGGCAAGCTGCCTACAAGGACTTGATACCCGCCGACTACATCAGCAAAATGAGCGTGGAAAAGCGCCTGGCCTACTGGCGCGAGGCGATTGAATTCGGCGAGCCCCAGCTGCTGGTGGCCACCGAAGACGATAAAGTCATCGGCTTTGCCGGTTATGACCGCTCGCGCGATGCCAACACCCGCGCCACCGTCGGCGAAATCTGGGCCATTTATGTCTCGCCCGCCCACTGGGGCCAAGGCGCGGGTCTGGCGCTGTGGGACGGCGCACGCGACGGCCTGAAAGAAGAGGGCTGCACGCAGGTCACGATCTGGGTGCTGCTGAACAACGAGCGCGCCTTGCAGTTCTGCGAACACGCCGCCGGTTTCAAGCGCGAAATGCCTTCGCTCAAGACCGTCGCCTTTGGCGAGACCAAGCTCGAAGAAATCCGCCTCAAGCGCACGGTGGCCTGAAGCGGCTCAAGCGCCCGGATTGGCCAAAAGCCGTAGCGCCCCGGCTCAGGCGGGCGCCTGGATCTGGCCATCTTCGTCTGGGGCCAGCGGCGCGCCCTGGTCGGGGTTGACCGGCAGCTCCAGGTCTTCTTCATCCGCATCGGCTTCTTCGCTGGGGCTGCGATGGGGTTTGTGTGGCAGGCTGTGGGCCTGGGTTTTCTGGATGAGAGACGCTGGGTGCATGCTGATCTCCTTGAGGAATTCAAAAACCGGATGCGTGGATGCCCGCCATTGTGGACCCGCTTCGCACCGCTTTGTGCTGGGTGAAATGCGCCACGCGCCGGATTGTCTTTCCTGTCCTACAGCGGGCTTGCGTGCCAGCGTACAGGGCGGCGCCGTGCCCATCCGTACAGTGAATATCTGTTTGAAAATTCACGGATATTCTTCTGAAAGGACACATGATGGACGACTCAATTTTGATGCCCGGCAATGACGCCTCTGGTGGCTTGGGAGGTGCGGGTCTTGCAAGCGTGGATTTGCGCAGCAAGATTGACGGGGCCGCTGAGTCCACCCAAGATGCGGTGGACCACCTGTCCAGCACCGTACACAAAACTGTGGACAAGCTCGCTGACGGCGCGGCCCGTGCGATGGACAAGCTGTCCAGCCAGCACCAGTGGATCAAAGAAGCGCCGCCCCGCGCGCTGGCGTCTTCCAAATCCTGGATTCAGGACAAGCCGCTGGAAACTGTTGGCATCGCGCTGGCCGTCGGCTACGCCGTCGGGCGCCTGCTGCATCACTGACGCAATCGCCCAGCGCCTGAACCCGGAAAAACCGCTGCAAGGCGGTTTTTCCGGGCACGCCAGCGGGATTGGAGGATTGGTTAAAGTAGCCCCCGTTGCGGGGCGGGCTTTTGGGGCCGCTCTTTTTCCAATCCGGCGCAAGCCGTCACTTTTTAAAAAATATGGCCAGTAGCCTGCTTGCGCTGATTGATGACATTGCCACCGTGCTCGACGACGTGGCGGTGCTTTCCAAAGTCGCCGCCAAAAAAACCGCCGGTGTGCTGGGCGACGATCTGGCGCTCAACGCCCAGCAGGTCTCCGGCGTCAAGGCCGAGCGTGAATTGCCGGTGGTTTGGGCTGTCGCCAAAGGCTCTTTTGTCAACAAGGCGATTTTGGTGCCCGCCGCGCTGGCCATCAGTGCTTTCATTCCTTGGGCGATCACGCCGCTGCTGATGGTGGGCGGCGCTTATCTGTGTTTTGAAGGCTTTGAAAAAATCGCGCACAAATTCCTGCACAGCCCAGCCGCGCAAGCCGCCGCACACGAAGCACTGATCACCGCGCTGGCCAATCCGGCTGTGGACCTGCTGGCCGTTGAAAAGGACAAGATCAAGGGCGCCATCCGCACCGACTTCATCCTGTCTGCCGAAATCGTCGCCATCACGCTGGGCACGGTGCAGGCCAGCCCTTTTATGACCCAGCTGACCGTTCTCAGCACCATCGCGGTGGTCATCACGGCAGGGGTTTATGGTCTGGTGGCGGGCATTGTCAAGCTCGATGACGGCGGGCTTTACCTGAGCCAGCGCAGCGGCGCCGGAGCCGGGGCCGATTTTCAACGCAGCTTCGGCAGAGGCGTTTTGCTCGCCGCTCCGTGGCTGATGAAAGGCCTGTCGGTGGTCGGGACGGCGGCCATGTTTCTCGTTGGCGGCGGAATTTTGACGCACGGCTTTTCTGCGCTGCACCACGCGATTGGAGCGGCCACGGCGCAGGCGGGCGCGGTTGGCGGCATCGGCCCGGTGCTGGCCGGTGTCACGCCGCTGGCGCTGGACGCGCTGGTCGGCGTGCTGGCAGGCGCGCTGGTGTTGCTGGCGGTGACGCTGGTTCAGCGCTTCACGCGCAAGCACTGAGCCGCGTTCAAGGCCTTTTTTGCCGGTAAATGCGGGCAGCAGGGTTTTTTTCAGGGCAAAGCGCCCTCCATCTGTTAAAACACTCGGTCTTTTCTTTCTGACTGCTTTGCCCATGCCTACCTTCTTTTCGGTGACTTCCGTCACGACGCCTGCTGACTCCGCCGCCCCGGCCTCAACCCTGATTCAGTGGAAAGAAGCGGGTGTGGCGCATTCGGCGCTCTGGCGCTCCGAGCGTGGCGCAGCGCCGCCCCGGCGCATCGTCGAGGCCGACGACACGATGGCCGCCGACGACGCCTACCGCCTCGCCTGCGAAGGCACCGGCCTGCTCTGGCGCGGTGATTTTCAAAATGCCCGCCAGATGGTGCAGGCGCTGGCCCGGCGCATCGACAAGCCGCCCAAAGCCTCCAAGCTGGCCCGCGTCGCCACCAAAAAAGCCGCTGATAACGCCGCCTCGGGCGTGCCCGCCGGTCAGGATTTTCACCTGCACCGTCAGGTCCAGTCGCAGCGCGCCCGCGTCCTTGGCATGGTGCTGATCGAGTTTGCCGCCGACTACAGCATCGCCCTGCGCCGCGCCCCGGACGCCAAACAGGCCTGCACCGAAGCCTGGGGGCCAGCGGCGACCGCAGCCGCCGACGCCACCGACGCAGCCGCCACCGACGAAGCGGCAGGCGGCAGCGTGGCCTCGCTGCGCGAGCTGATGGGCGTGATCAGCGCGCACGAGTGGCGCAGGCGCGGCGTGGAAATCCCCGCGCTGGGCAAAGCGCCGAACAACCGCATTCATCCGCACTACGGCGTGTTTTCGCCGATTCGCGGCGAGTATGTCGATCTGGTGGCCAACGCGCCGCTGCCATCGAGTCGCGGCACCAAGTTTGTCGCCTTTGACATCGGCACCGGCACCGGCGTGCTGTCGGCGGTGCTGGCGCTGCGCGACGAGGTCGATCAGGTGGTTGCCACCGATCTGGACCCGCGCGCGCTCGAATGTGCCCGCGAAAACATCTACCGCCTGCGCCTGCCCAACCCGGTCAAGGTGATGCAGGCCGATTTGTTTCCGCCTGAAGGGCTGGCGTCCGTCATCGTCTGCAACCCGCCGTGGCTGCCAGCGCGCCCCAGCTCGCCGCTGGAAGGCGCGGTGTATGACGAAAACAGCCGCATGTTGCTGGGCTTTTTGAACGGCCTAGCCGCGCATCTCGCGCCCGGCGGCGAAGGCTGGCTGATTTTGTCCAATTTTGCGGAAAAGCTGGGCCTGCGCACCCGCGCCGAACTGCAGGCCGCCATCAAAGCCAGCGGCCTGCAAGTGCTGGGCCGCATCGACGCCAAGCCCGAACACCCCAAAGCCGCCGACACCAGCGACCCGCTGCACAAGGCCCGCGCCGCTGAAGTCACGTCGCTGTGGCGTCTGGGCGCAATCTAAATCCGCGCTGCACAGGGTTCCCGCCAGCGCGGGAATGACAGATGAAAAGTGACGATTTTCAGCCTCTTCAGTGGCCTGCCGCGCCCGTGGCTCCGGCCTCGATGATCCTTCTCGCGCCGATGGAGGGGCTGCTCGACTTCGTGCTGCGCGACATTCTGACGCGTGTCGGCGGCATTGACCGCTGCGTGTCCGAGTTCATCCGCATCACCGATCAATTGCTGCCCGAGCGCGTCTTCACCCGCATCGTGCCCGAGCTGCTGTACGGCGGACGCACTCCGGCGGGTGTGCCGGTGCGCGTCCAGCTGCTCGGCGCTGATCCGGTGTGTCTGGCCGAAAACGCCGCCCGGCTCGCCGGACTCGGCCCGGCGGGCATTGATTTGAACTTCGGCTGCCCGGCCAAGGTGGTGAATCGCCACGGCGGCGGCGCGGCGCTGCTTGACGAGCCGGAAACCATTTTTGCCATCGTCAGCGCGGTGCGCCGCGCCGTTCCCGCCGACATGCCGGTGTCGGCCAAGATGCGGCTGGGTTTTAACGACGACGCCCTAGCGGTGGAATGCGCGCTGGCGATTGCCGAAGGCGGCGCCGACGAACTGGTCGTCCATGCCCGCACTAAGGCGCAGGCGTACCGCCCGCCCGCCTACTGGGAGCGCATCGCCGACATCCGCGCCGCCGTGTCGATTCCCGTCGTCGCGAACGGCGAAATCTGGACGCTGGACGACGCCCGCCGCTGCCGCCAGGCCTCGGGCTGCGAATCGCTGATGCTCGGGCGCGGCATCGTCACCGATCCCGGTTTGGGGCTGGCGATCAAGGCGGCAGGCTTGAATGGGGCGCCCCCCGCTGGCGCCACCCCAGCGGTCAGCGGCGGCATCACCTGGCCCGAGCTGCTGCCGCTGTTGGCCGAGTTCTGGCGCATCGTCTGCGCCCGGCTGGAGCGCCGCTCGCAGGCGGGCCGCTTCAAGCAGTGGCTGAATTTTTTGCGCCGCCGCTTTCCCGAGGCGGAAGTTGCCTACCAGCAGCTCAAGACGCTGAACGACCCGAAGGCGATTGATGCGTGGCTGGTCGGGGCGCTGCGCAGGTGAATCGCGGGTGGACGTGCTCAACGTCCGGTTGGGCTGCCAGCTTCTAAAATTCAGTCTTGTTGCCATCGCCGCGTCGCCCCGATGTTTCGGATAGGCGGCGGTTTTTCTTCTGAGTGTTAGCTGAACTTTTACCTGTATTGGATGCGTCCCATGTCTCTTGAAGTGCTCGAAGCCCAGAGCGGCGACAACCCTGTCGCCACCATCATCATCCTGCACGGCCTGGGGGCGGACGGGCGCGACTTTGTGCCGATTGCCGAGCAGCTGGACCTGTCCAGCATCGGCGCGGTGCGCTTTTTGTTTCCCAGCGCGCCGGAAATTCCGGTGACCATCAACGGCGGCTATCGCATGCCCGCCTGGTACGACATTCTGGGCGCCGATCTGGTCAGCCAGCAGGACGAGGCCGGGATGCGCCAGACACAGGCGTCGATTGAAGCCTTGATTGCGAATGAAAAGTCGCGTGGCATGCCTGCTGGCCGCATCGTGTTGGCCGGTTTTTCGCAGGGCTGCGCGATGGCGCTGATGATTGGCCTGCGCCACGCCGAGCCGCTGGCGGGCATTGCGGGACTCTCAGGCTATTTGCCGCTGGCCGACAAGACCGCTGCCGAGCGCAGCGCGGCCAGTCAGGGTGTGCCGGTGTTTTTGGCGCACGGCAGGGGCGATCCGGTGGTGGTGCTGGCGCGTGCGACAGCCACGCATGAGGCGCTGATGGCGCTGGGTTACGGCGTCGAATGGCACGATTACCCGATGGAGCATTCGGTTTGTCCACAGGAAGTTGCCGACCTGCAGCAATGGTTGCTGTACGTACTGGGCTGATTAGTGCTTTTGTTGGCTCTCAGGAGCCTCTTTGTCCATTGATTGCGTGTCCTGATCGTCCAGCGGCTGCGTATCCTGGAACTCGGGGCCATCGCCGGATTCCGCATTTCTTTTCATCTCCTGGTCTCGATCAGCAAACAGGCGTTCCAGCTTCGTGTGATCCACGGGCGCAGGCGGCGCATGAGGTGGCGCCACGGCGGCAACTGCTGCATCTGCCGTCGCTGGCGCAGTGTTGGCGTCTGGCATGAGAGCAGGGCGGCCGGGCACTGTCCAGAAGGGTTTGTCGGGCAAGGTGGAATTGGGGCAACTGCTACCGGTTTCCAGCTGCCATGACATGCCGTACAGCCACTCTTTGTGTTTGGGCTCATAGCGTTTGATATCGGTCAGGAACTGGTTCTGGAACGCCTGGAGATGATTCATCAGGTTCGGGTCCCAATACTTCAGGACTAGGCGGACATGCATGCCCAGTCCACGGACTTTTCCGGGGACTGCCAGCTCTTGCAACTCAATCCAATGACCCGGTATCCCGTGCTTGCGCAGCAGCAGGCGCAGCACCATCTGCACCAGTTTGTAATGCGCGACATGCTCAGTCTCATCTTGGGGCGTGACGAGGTTCTCAGGCTTCTTGGGAGTGTTTTCTAGGGGAGGTTTGCCAAACAGTTTGTTGAAAAAATCATTCATTTTGGTATTTCTGATGAAAAAAACTCACCTCGAAAGGCAGATATGAGCCGCATAGTCGTCCTGGGGAGCAGTTACACAAGTTTAAAACTTAAATGTGAAACTCAAACATGGTGGGTTGTTATCTTTTTTGGATCGCATCTCGGCATTGTTCGCCGGGAAATCGCCCGTCACAGCGCGAAGAGGCTGCCTGTGATAACTTCCACGCCAGTCTAGGAATCCGAGAGAACAACATCATGAATCAATTGTCGGCCTCCGCCAGCGCGCTTTTACAGCACCGCCTCAAGGCGCTTACCCCCGATCAACTCCAGGGCATGCGCCGGGGCATCGAAAAAGAAAGCCTGCGTGCCCAGCCCGGCGGCGCGCTGGCGCTCACGCCCCATCCAGTCGCCTTGGGCTCGGCGCTGATGCACCCGAACATTACCACTGACTTTAGCGAGTCGCAGGTCGAGCTGGTCACCGGCGCGCACAAAAACCCCGAAGCCGCGCTGCACGAATTGACCGAGCTGCACCAATGCACCTACCGCGCGTTGCAGGACGCAGGCGACGAGATGCTCTGGGTGTCGAGCATGCCGTGCGGTCTGCCGACGGATGAAACCATTCCGTTGGCGCGCTTTGGCGCGTCCAACGTCGGGCGCGCCAAGAGCGTTTATCGGATGGGGCTGGGCCACCGTTACGGGCGGCGCATGCAGACGATTTCGGGCATTCACTACAACTGGTCCTTGCCGGGCGTGACGAGCGAGCAGTATTTCGCCTTGATTCGCAATTTCCGGCGCCAGGCGTTTTTGCTGCTGTACCTGTTTGGTGCGTCGCCCGCCGTGTGCTCGACCTTTGTTGCCGGGCGCCAGCACGAACTGCAGGCGCTGACCGAGCGCGCGATGTACATGCCGCACGGCACCTCGCTGCGCATGGGGCGCTTGGGTTATCAAAGCGACGCGCAAGCCTCGCTGGCCGTCAGCTACAACAGCCTTGAAGGCTACGCCGCCTCGCTGCAGGACGCGCTGTCCCGGCCTTATCCGGCTTACGAAGCCGTCGGCATCCGCAACCCCGGCGGCGATTACAACCAGTTGGGCACCACGCTGCTGCAAATCGAAAACGAGTTCTACGGCACCATTCGGCCCAAGCGCGTCATTCACCCCGGCGAGCGCCCGCTGCACGCGCTGCGCGAGCGCGGCGTCGAATACGTCGAAGTGCGCTTGATGGATTTAGACCCGTTCGAGCCAGTCGGCATCAACGCCCAGACGATGCGCTTTCTCGATGTGTTTTTGCTGCACTGCCTGCTCAGCGACAGCCCGCCGGACACGCCTGCCGAAATTGACGAGCTGAAATTCAACCAGCACCAGACCGCAGCGCGTGGCCGCGAGCCGGGCTTGAAACTCAAGCGCGGCGGCGGCGAAGTGCTGCTGACCGACTGGGCCGCCGACATCGTCGCCGAATGCGCGCCGATTGCCGCCGCGCTCGACGCAGTGCATGGCGGCAGCGCCTACCGGGATGCCGTGGCCGCCGCCCAGGCCCGGCTGGACGATGCCAGCAGCTTGCCATCGGCGCGGGTGCTGGCGGCGATGGCGCAGGATTTTGACAATTCTTTCGTCCAGTTTGTCCGCGCCCAGTCGGAAAAAACCCAGGCCGCGCTGTTGGCCCTGCCTTTTTCTGCACAGCAGCAGGCGCGTTTTACCGCGCTGGCCCAGCAGTCGGTGCTGGAGCAAAGAAAAATCGAAACTGCTGACACGCTGCCGTTCGAAGAATACCGCCAGCACTATGTGTCGCCGCAGTGCCTGGAAGTGCGGGAAGCGGTGCTCGAAGCGCACTAAAAAGCCAGACTTCCGCCCCCGCTGTACGGGCCGGGCCGCTGATGGGTTCACGGCTGCACTATCAACAAAGCTTCTTCGCGCCAGTAATTGGCGGCGCTGTAAAACCCCTCCCAGACGCAGCCGTTGCAGCCGCGCCCGCAGCAGCTCACCGGCTCGCGCGGCGGCGGGCGCAGCGTGACGCCAGCGGCATCTGCGCACTGCTGCAGGGCGCTGAACAGGGCGAGTGCGGCTTCGCGGTCCGAGAGCGGGGTGGAAAAATCAGGCATCGATGCGGCTGCTTGATGGGCTTACCACTTGACCGGCGCACGCATGCGCAGCCAGACCTGCAGTGCGATCAAGGCGCCGCCCAGCACCAGCATCACCCAGCCGGCGGTTGAGAACGTATCCAGCAAGTCCTGCATCTCGGGAATGTGGACGATGGCGGGCAAGAGCAGCGCGCCCAGACCGAAAAAAGCGAACACCAGTCCCAGGATCAGCAGCAGGTTGCTGGCTTGCTTGTCGGCCTGGCGGGTCTGTGGATTATTCGGCTGACGGGTGGGGGCATTGGGTAAAGGCATGGGCGTAGGAGAAAATGGGGAGCATTTTCCCCCATAGGCCGATCCGGTGCAAAACCGGCTGCCCAGCCCCGCGCCTGAAAGAGTGACAATTCACCTCAAGGGCGGTCGCCCATTTTCAACCCAAGAAAGAATCTCAAGATGGCCATTCAGTGGTTTCCCGGTCACATGCACCTGACCAAAAAAGCCATTCAGGAGCGCATCAAGGAAATTGATGTGGTGATCGAGTTGCTCGACGCTAGATTGCCCGGCTCCAGCGCCAACCCGATGCTCGCCGGTCTGACCGACGGCAAACCCGCGCTCAAGGTGCTGAACAAACAAGATTTGGCCGACCCGGCGCGCACCGCGCTCTGGCTGGAGCACTACAACAGCCAAAGCAGCACCCGCGCCATCGGCCTAGACGCCAGCATGAAAACGCCCGCCAAGGCGCTGATCGACGCCTGCCACCAGCTCGCGCCGACACGCGGCAGCATGGTCAAGCCCATGCGCGTGCTGATCTGCGGCATTCCCAACGTCGGCAAATCGACGCTGATCAACACCCTGACCGGCAAGCGCGCCACCAAGACCGGCGACGAGGCGGGTGTGACCAAGGTCGAGCAGCGCCTGGTGTTGGCCGACGGTTTTTACCTGTGGGACACGCCCGGCATGCTCTGGCCGCGCATCATCGTCGCCAAGAGCGGCTACAACCTAGCCGCCAGCGGCGCGATTGGCCGCAACGCCTTTGAAGAAGAAGAAGTGGCGCTCGAATTGCTCGACTACCTGATTCCAAACTACCCGGAAATGCTGGCGGCGCGCTACAAGGTGGAATTGACGCCCGGCATTACCGACGAGCAGTTGTTGGAAGAAATCGGCCGCAAGCGCGGCGCGGTGCTGACCAAAGGCCGCGTGAATCTGCAAAAAGCCGCTGAAATCGTGATTTACGAATTCCGCGCTGCCACGCTGGGCCGCATCACGCTGGAGACGCCCGAGGAGTTTGCCCGCTGGCTGGCCGCTGGCCGATTAATGGACGCCGAGCGGCAGGTCAAAAAAGACAAGATCGAGACCAACCGGCTGATTAAATTCAAAAAAATCCCGCGCCCGCCCAAGCCTGAATAGGCTGCAAGCTGTTACGGTCCTTTACTTCTCCCCCAGAAAATCGGTTGATATGGGTCAAGCTGAACAGTCAGCACATTTTCACAATGTGTGAATGACTCTTTTACATTTATCCCCCTTCGCCGTCAGTCATTCATCCGCTGCATCAGTTCGCAGGCGCCGAAAGATGGCGCTTGCTGCGCAGAGCCGGGCGGCGCACGGGGTGTCTGTGCGGCTGTTTGCAGCGGCGCTGGCGGGAGCTGCTTTGCCCTGGCTGGGCTTGTTGCTGCTGACGGTGCTGCAAGCGGGGGTGGCTCAGGGCTGGCCGCTGCAGGCGGGCGTCTTTTTTTGCTGGGCCGTGATCGGGGTGCAGTGGAGTCTGGTGTTGATGCTGGCCATCGGCTTGAAAGCTAAACACCCCGGTGGGGCGCCTCTGGCACGCGATTGATCGCTTTCAACAGGCTTCAAGCCGGGCCTGGCGCCTCTATGCCTCTATGGCGGGCCGTGCTGGCCACGCTTGCGGGCCTTACTCGAAGGCCGGTGACTGGGGCTTGACCACCGGCTTGCCAGCGGCTTCCCAGGCGTCGTAGCCGCCCGCGATGGATTGAATATTCAGGTAGCCCATGTCGTGCAGCGCGAGAGCCGACAGCGCGGCGCGGCCACTGGTCTTGCAGTACAGCACGATTTTCAACTCACGCGGCTGCAGGGCAGGCGTGGCGCTGAACTTGAATTCGAGCATGCCGCGTGAAATATGCGTGGCGCCGTTCAGGTGACCGGCGGCGTATTCCTCGACTTCGCGCACATCGAGCAGCAGGTCGGCGTCGCGGATCGCCGCTTCGGCCTGATCGAGGGGTATTTCCTGGATGCGGGTCTTGGCGGCACTCACCAGATCATGGGCGGTTTTCATAAGAAGATTCCTGTAGCGTTGACGATGAGAGGGGCGGGCGCTGGCCGACCCAGCGCGTCACATGGGCCAGACCCTGATGGCCTGGGCCTTCGGACAGGGTGATTTTGCCCTGCCAGGCGAGCACGGAACTGAGCAGACCGTCAAAATCGGCGCTTAGTTGTTCCGGCATGTAAAGCATGCCAGCGTCTTTCGGGCCGCCGCTGGCGTGCTGCAGTTGGGCCGGGTGAAAGGCTTCCAGAATCAGCCAGCCGCCCGGCTTCAAGCCTTGCGCCAGTCGGCGGTGGACGCTCTGGCGGATGGCGCCGGGCAGGTGGGTGTAGATCAGGACCACGGCGTCCAAGCTGGCTGCCTCGGGTGCCCAGTCGCTCAGATCGGCCAGTTCGCCGGTGTAGGCTACGCCCCGGCGGGCGGCCAGCTCGCCCGCTTTTTGCAGGCCGACAGCGGACGAATCCACCGCCTTGACCGCGTGGCCTTGTTCGGCCAGCCAGACGCCGTTGCGGCCTTCGCCGTCGCCAGGCACCAGCACGGCGCTGGCCGGACTCAGGCGGCTGGCTTGATCCCGCAGAAAAGCGTTGGGCTCAAGGCCGTATTTGTAGCCGGGTTCGGCAAAACGCTGGTCCCAAAAATTCATGATGGAGATCATTTTTGAAATATTTCTTCAAGAGGGAGAAGGCGGATTTTGCACCGCTTCAGGCTTTTTGGGGCCGGTTGCTCAATTAACAGGCATTGTGTTCCAGGCCACGGCTGGCGCGGGTTTGCGGGGATCGAGGGAGAGTTATCCACAGGGTATTCCACAGGAAATGGGGGTAAATCAGCGCCGTTTTTTTCGGACAAGCCTTGACCTTTTCCATGTAGAGGGCTCGGTCTTTTCTTGACAATAGGGCATGGCTGTTGGTCTGAATTTATTTTTTAGTCGGGTGTTGTCATGAACTGGTTTAAAAAAATACCGCAATCGCACCGCTCTGCCACCGGGCTGGAGTGGCGGCTGTGGCGCAAGCTGCCGCTGATCGCCTTGGTCGGTACGGTGCTGCCCTTGCTGTGCCTGGGGTTGCTGCATTTGCTGGCTGATTCGCAGGCCGACGCTGCCCAGCTGCGCTGGCTGCAGATGATGGGCTATGTGCTGGGCGGCGTGGTTTTGTTTCACTGGAGCATGGTGGCGACAGTGGGCATAGGCTGCATCATCGTCATCATCATGAAAGGCCCAGGTTACGTGGCCGACGGCTACCGGGTCTCGCACAGCGACCAGCCACGCGCCAGCATGGAAACCGCCGAAGAAGCCATCGGCCACCGCCTGCCCGAGAACGAGCGCGGCGACAATCGGCTTCCATGAAAACCATTCTTCCCCTGCAACTGCTTGTTGCCCCCGACCTGAACGACCCGCAGCCCTTGATTCTTTACCACGGCAGGCGCTGCCCCGACGGCTTTGGCGCGGCGATGGCGGCGCGGCTGTTTTACGGCGACAGCGCCGAATACCTGGGCCTGGACCACGGCGACACCAAAACCGTCGATGACCTGCCGCCGCTGGCAGGCCGGGCGGTGTACATCCTCGATTTTTCCTTTGCGCCCGAGATCATGCAGGCGATTGAAGAACGCGCCGCCAAGCTCGTCATGCTCGACCACCACAAAAGCGCCGCCGAAAAGCTCACCGGCTTTGCCTGCCGCTGCGGCGTGGTGCATTTTGATATGGACAAATCCGGCGCCCGGCTGGCGTGGGAGTTTTTTCAGCCCGCCACGCCGGTGCCGGATTTGATCCGCTTCATTGAAGACCGCGACATATGGAATTGGCAATACCCCGAAAGCGCCGCGTTTTTGTCGGCGCTGGACATGGAACCGCAGGAATTTAGCCGCTGGGTGGAAATCGCCGCCTTCACGCCCGAGCAGCTCACGCAGTTCATGGCACGCGGCGCGGCGATGGATGAAAAATACCGCAAGCTCGTGGCCGATATGGTTGATTCAGCGGTGCCGCTGACTTTCAACGGCGTGTCGGGTTTGATGGTCAACGTGCCGGGCGTGTTCCACAGCCTGCTCGGGCACATGCTGTCGGAAAAATGCGGCACCTTTGCGCTGATGTGGAGCGCGGGCAAAAGCGGCATCAAGGCCGGGCTGCGCTCACAGCGTAATTTCGACTGCATCGCGCTGGCCGAAAGCATGGGCGGCGGCGGCCACGCGCAGGCTTGCGGTTTCAGGATGGGCGTGGAGCGCCTGCCGGAGTTATTGAGCGGCGTGTTCGACGCGGTGCCGAAGCAGGAAACTGGCAGCGTTTCGGCGGAATAGTCCTCAGCAGTCGGTTAGGCGCTGCGACTTTGCAATGCATCAGCCACCGCTTGCGTGGCGGTAATCAGGTCTGCAACCAGCCGCTCGTCCACCTCCAGCAAGCCTTCGTATTCGCCCAGATTGCGCGTGCTGTGGCATTTGTCCAGCACGCGCCACACGGCGGGCGTCATGCCCAGCGTGTGCGGCAGCACCTGAAACACGATGTAGCGGTTACCCGAGCGGTAGCCCATGCGCCGCAGCGCCGCTAGACTCAGCGAATGGGCCGCGTTGTAGGCCAGATCAAACCGGCTTTCAAGCGCCAGCGTGGTGTTGCGCGCATCGTTGAGTCGCGCCAAACCGCTGCGTAGCAAACCGGCCAATTCCTGCGCGTCCGGCGCTTCGGCTTTCAGGGGTTTTCCGGGGCCGCTCAGGTTGTCAAGAGGGGTAGGCATGGCGTTGTTCCTCGGTTCCGATTAACCAGATTTTGGGCTGCTGTAGCACGCGCTTGATAAAGGCGTTGTCCTGCGCGATGCGCTTGGCTAGCTCGCTGGGTGCATACAGGGTTGGGTTGACAGTTCGGCCCAGCGTGGTGGCGGCGCTTTCGAGGGCGCTGTACACGTCGGCATAACCCAGGCTGGGGCTGACGATCAGCACGTCAATGTCGCTGCTGGTTGTGTCCTGCTGCTTGGCAACTGAGCCATAGACAAAGGCCGCCTCAATCTGCGGCGCCAGCGGTGCCAGCGCCGTGCGCAGCACGTCGGCCAGCCCCATTGTTTTGAGAATCAGGCCCCGCAGTTCGGCAAAAACCGGTGCCGCCGCGTTGGCCTGAAAGTGCTTCTGGTTGCCCTGTTTGCTGACCGTAAGCAGGCCCGCTTGCGCCAAAGCCGCCAGTTCGCGCTGCACGGCCCCGGTGCCCGACTGCGCCAGCGCAATCACTTCATTGGCGTAAAAGCTCTGGTCTGGCCTGCCGAAAAGCACCGCTAGCACGCGCTGGCGTACCTTGGGAAACAAGGCATCGGCCAAGCAGGAAGCGGTGGAAGTGGTTTGTATCGTACCCATATTGGGTTGCATCATACCCAAATTGGGGTTTGTGTGGCTTTGGTTCGGCGCTTGGGTTTGGCTTTTTCGGTGGGCAGCAGGTTGGTGTAGCGCTGGTACAGCTCGAACAGATAGGCCACGCGCTCGGCATCGTTTGGGTAGCTTTTTTTGCCGCCGCCCAGTTCGTAGGCTTTGTCCACCGCCGCGTCGAGTTTTTGGTGCGCCTTGACCAGCGCGGGCGGCATGGTCAGCGGGTCGTACAGGTCGGCCAGCGACGAATCGGGGAACTGGGCTCTAGCGTCAAGCACGGCCTGCGCGGCGGCTTCGATGGCCGCTTGCGCCTTTTTGGCCGGGGTCGAAGCCGGGGCGGATGGCAAGTCGGGCCAAGGGAAGTTGTTATAGACGATGTCTTTGGAATAACGGTAATCGCTTTTCAGTCGGCCCCCTGTGGTGTGAATCCATGCGTTGTGCATGTTGCTGCAAAGAATGCCAAAGTGGTACAAGCCTCCGCCATTCATGTAAAGCGCCGAGTTGCTGACAACACAATCTTTGACGAAACCCAGCGGGAAAAACTTCCGTCGCTCAGAGCTTGTTTTCGGAATGAGGATGTATTGAGTCGGAATGCTGGTCTCACGAAAAAGCCAAGGAGTGGACGCGAACTTTTGGGAAGACTTACTGTTCTCACGAAACTCACGAACCTTTGCCAAAAGTGTCATCACGCATGGCATCGCTCTCAGTTCCGAGGGGGTTGCATCAGAAAGCCAAAGGCAGAAATTGGTTTTTCCGTTAATAAAATCGTTTCCAGTCAACCAAGGTCGAAACCACTTTTGTGCAGCAGGCTCTTGTTCAATAAAACTCAGGTACTCGTCTTGAGAGAAGGCGAGGATGCCGTTATCCAGTGGAGTGACACCTTCAACCAAAGGCGGCACAGTAAAAATCGGCTTTGAACGCCGCTGCAACAAAACATCAGGGTAGTCAATCAAGTAAGGATTAATGTGGTTTGCGCCAATGGCAACTGGCTTGCTATTGATGTTTTCGTATTCGTAAATCACCTTGCCGGGCCGGTCTTCCAGATCGAATCCAATGATGACGCAATGTACTGCCGCATTGCCTTTTGCCTCGTTGCTCCATCGGAAGGTACGGTGCGCAAAGTGGATGTGAATGCCCTTTGATAGCAGGGCACCCCAGAGTACGCCAACTTGTTCGCCTTGTGTGATGCTGTTGGTTGAAACGAAGGCGCAGCGTGGACGCTGGCTGGCTGGCTGGCTGGCTGGCTGGCTGGCTGGCTGGCTGGCTGGCTGGCTGGCTGGCTGGCTGGCTGGCTGGCTGGCTGGCTGGCTGGCTGGCTGGCTGGCTGGCTGGCTGGCTGGCTGGCTGGCT
>Ga0302213_1000868_pt1 | contig 15701 bp, 15 predicted proteins | sample II_Fen_N1_2_FD_194583 | JGI IMG/M metagenome (GOLD analysis project Ga0302213, IMG submission 194583) | Peat permafrost microbial communities from Stordalen Mire near Abisko, Sweden - II_Fen_N1_1 | ecosystem: Environmental > Terrestrial > Soil > Wetlands > Permafrost | place: Sweden: Abisko... | reverse complement strand
GAAGTAGATAAGGCTATGAAAACACTAAAAGCTAACGGAGCAATTGAATCTCCTAAAATGTGCTTTTGGCAACCAAAGTGAATTAAAACATCAATCAATAAAAAAGTCGTACTTCATTGAAGTACGACTTTTTTATTTGTATATCCTGAACGCTGTATCAGTGTACGGATAAAGGTTTCCCCTTTTCTCCCATAAAGAATGCAATTAAAATGACATCCACTTTCCCATTATTTATTCCATTATGCAGGGTGTTTATGACTTCAGGGAATGAAGTGCCAGCCTGAAACTGCATTGTTTTATGGTTTTCAACTTCAATCGTTAATGTCCCCTGAATCACATAGGCAAAAACAGGAAAACCATGTTTATGCCAGCCTGTTGATTTACCGGGAGGAATTATTACTTTTACAATGGACACTTCATCGTTTACAAAATCCGGATACACGATTTTTTGACCAATCGATGAGGTGTCAGTTTTCAATAATGTTTCTAATACAACTCCTTTATTGTATTGCGCATAGCCTCCCAGACAAATGAGCAATGCTAAAAATGTAAAACCAAGTCTTTTCATAGAACAGTTTTTTTTAAATTCAATTCCAACAACGAGCAGAACCACATGTTGTTCAATCTGGTGCAAAATTAATAAATTAAACATACAATTTACTCCTCCGTCGACAAAACCGCCCTATCCGTCGAAAATAATTGTTTCAGAATGTCCCCTAAAGTACTTTTGACATCGAATCAACACATTACGTACAGATGAAAATACAAATTTTCTTAATCAGTTTCATGTTCCTGATCGTTACCAGCCTTTCGGCTCAAGAAAAACCTGCACTTTGGGATTTGACAAATTGCATGGACTATGCGTTAAAAAACAATATCCAAATTCAGAAGAGTAAAATCACATTGGAACAAAGTGGCGTTACGACCAAGCAAGCGAAAGCACAACTTTTCCCGAATCTTTCTGCTTCAGTGAATCAGAATTTCTCAAACTATCCGGCACAAACAACCGGAGGAACTGCCAGTTCATATTCAGGTAATTATTCTTTAAATAGTTCATTGCTGTTGTTTGATGGCGGTAAAACCGAAAAGAACATTCGCCAACAAAAATTACTAGAACAGATTGGTCAGTTCAATGTCCTGTATTCTCAAAAGACAATCCAATTTTCTATACTTCAATCCTATCTACAGATATTGTATGCAGCTGAATCGGTCAATATTGACAGTGCAACAGTTCAGGTATCAAAATTCCAGTTTGAACGAGGAGTAATCCTTCTGAAAGCAGGAAGTATATCACAGGTAGATTTAGCGAAACTCGAATCACAATACAGTTCGGATAAATACCTTCTGGTCGTAGCAAAAAACGCTCTGGAAACGCAGAAACTGAATTTAAAACAATTACTTGAACTTTCTGTAAAAGACCAGCTCAACATTATTATCCCAACATTAACGAATGTCGACATTTTGATTCCATTACCAAAATTACAAAGTATTTATGAGACGTCGCTAAACGTGATGCCACAATTAAAAAGCAGCAAACTGAACATACAGGTAGCAAGCCTGGAGACTGAAAAAGCAAAGTCTGCATACCTGCCAAAAATAAATCTCAATGCCAGCATTGGAACGAATCATTCCACACTGTCCGGTTTAAATTTCAACCAGCAATTGCAGGATGGGTTGAATGACGGAATAGGGATTTCGATGAGTATCCCCATTTTCACAAACCGTAGCACAAAATCAGCAATTGAAATCAGCAGGTTGAGTGAGAAGACGTCTCAGCTAAACTTGCAGGATAGCGAGAAAAGCTTGCTGACAGAAATAGAATCAGTGTATCAGGATGCTCTATCAGCACAAAGCCAGTATATCTCCGCATCCGAAAAGGTAAAAGCCTTGCAGACCAGTTACGACTTAATAGAGCAACAGTTCAACCTCGGATTGAAAAACACCCTGGAACTACTGACAGAAAGAAACAATTTATTATCGGCAAAACAAAGTTTAGTACAGGCTAAATACCTAAGTATAATGAACGTACAAATGCTGAATTTATATCAGGATTTACCATTGGAAATAAAATAAAACATAGAATATGAAAAAGAAAAAAAACATTATTATCTCCGTGGTCAGTTTAATTGTACTGGCAATAGGCGTGTACTCTTTTCAAAGGAAAGCACCCAAAGATGCTTTTAGGCTGGATACAACAAAGTTATCGGACAACAAAATCACTACCACTGTAACTGCAACCGGCACCATTGATCCAATCATTGAAATTGCTGTCGGGACACAGGTTTCGGGTATTATTTCCAAGATTTATGTGGACTTCAACTCGGTAGTAAAAAAAGGACAAATACTGGCCGAACTGGATAAAACCAACTTGCAGTCGGACTATAATTCACAACTGTTGAATCTGAATTCCAGCAAAACCCAATACGATTTTCAAAGAAAGAATTTTCAACGTTCAAAAGAACTTCACGATAAAAATCTGGTGAGTGATATTGATTTTGAAACGGCAAAATACAATTATGAGCTGGCAGAATCCACCTACAAGGTGAATCAGTCAAATTTGAAAAAAGCACAGACCAATCTGGATTATGCAACAATTCACTCGCCCATAGATGGTGTGATTCTCTCCCGGGCAGTGGAGGAAGGACAAACCGTGGCAGCTTCCTTTAGCACTCCGACACTGTTTACAATTGCGAAAGACCTTACCAAGATGCAAGTAGTAGCAAATGTGGACGAAGCCGACATTGGCAACGTAAAAAAAGGCCAACGCGTTTCATTCTCAGTCGATGCTTATCCAAACGATCAATTTGTAGGAGAAGTAACCCAAGTGCGTTTAAAATCAACCGTAACATCGAATGTGGTTACGTATGAAGTAATAGTAAATGCTCCAAATGAGAATTTGAAACTCAAACCGGGTTTAACTGCAAATATAACCATCTACACGGTTGAAAAAACGGACATACAAACATTGCCAAATAAAGTATTCAGTTTCAAACCGGATATTGACGCACTTACAAAGAAAGAATTTGTTGTGTATGAAAACAAACAAATTGCACCAAAGCTAAAAGAAAATGAGCGGGTTATTTGGGTGCAAGAAGGAAAAACCATTCGAAACAAAAGCATTGTAGTAGGCGATGCCGATGCAACCAATACAGAAGTAACTTTCGGGTTAACCAATAAGGAAGTCGTTATTCTTGAACTAAAATCATTGGCAGAGGATACTCCTACGGGTTCTGTTGAGAAAAGTCCCTTTATGCCAAGCTTCAAAGGTAAAAACGGCCAAGGTGGAGGTAAAAAATAATCATCATGAATAAATCCATAATACGATTAGAAAATATCAAACGCAACTTTCTGGTTGGGGATGAAACAGTTCATGCATTGCGCGATGTTTCGTTTTCCATCAACGAAGGCGAGTTTGTAAGCATCATGGGATCGAGCGGTTCAGGAAAATCTACCATGCTAAATCTGCTTGGTTGTTTGGATACACCTACCAATGGTGAATATTTCCTGGATGAAGTGGCAGTAAGCAGCATGAATAAAAACGAACGTTCCACATTACGTAACCGAAAAATAGGCTTTGTCTTTCAATCGTACAACCTGTTGGCTAAAACCACAGCTGTTGAGAATGTCGAGTTACCTTTGCAGTATAATCCGGAGTACACAGGCAAAGAACGCCGGGATAAAGCAATTAAAGCCCTGGATTCAGTTGGATTGAGCGACCGGTTATACCACAAATCGAATCAAATGTCAGGTGGTCAAATGCAACGTGTAGCCATCGCCAGGGCTTTAGTGAACGATCCGGTATTGATACTGGCTGATGAAGCTACCGGAAACCTGGATACCCGGACGGCATACGAAATTATGGTCTTATTTCAGGAATTGTACAAAAAAGGACGAACCATAATTTTTGTAACCCACAATCCGGAATTAGCTGCATTTACCAGCAGGAACATTGTACTACGTGATGGGAAAGTAATCAAAGATACTGCAAACGAACATATCGAATCGGCAAAAAAGATGCTAGACGCTCTCCCTAAACAAGATGATTAATCGACACATCAAACTTCTACAATGATTTAATATTTTGAAATGCAGAAATAAAAATAAGAAACAATGAATATAGGGAATCTGATAAAAATATCGCTACGGGCACTTAACAACAATAAAATGAGAGCCTTTCTAACCATGTTGGGAATTATCATTGGAGTAGCATCAGTTATAACCATGCTGGCCATTGGACAAGGTTCCAAAAAAAGCATTCAATCTCAAATCTCAGAGATGGGCTCAAACATGATTATGATTCAACCAGGTGCCGGAATGAATGGCGGAGTACGAACAAGCAGCGATAGCCAGCAGTCGCTTAAAATGGAAGACTATACTTCCTTACGGGATAAAACGTCGTATATAGCTGCCTGCTCACCATCAGTAAGCAGCGGTGGGCAATTTATTTACGGAGGGAATAATTATCCGGCAAATATATCGGGTGTTACCCCTGAATATCTGGAGATTCGCAAACTAATCATAAACGATGGGAATGTATTTTCACGTCAACAAGTTGCAGCAGCTGCAAAAGTATGTTTAGTGGGAAAAACAATCGTCAAAAACTTATTTCCCAATGGAGACAACCCAATAGGGAAAGTTATCCGGTTTAATAAAATTCCATTTACCATTATTGGAACATTGAAAGAAAAAGGATATAATACTATGGGAATGGATCAGGACAACATTGTGCTGGCACCATTCACCACCATTCAAAAACGGGTATTGGCCATAACCTATATCCAGGGGATATTTACTTCGGCTCTTTCGGAAGATGTTACAGATAAAGCAACGGATGAAATTGAGACTATCCTGCGTGCTAACCACAAATTGAAAGTTAACGACCCGGATGATTTTAATGTTCGCTCCCAAAAAGAACTGAGCTCTATGCTGACTTCCACCACCGACATCCTTACCATTCTGCTGGCTTGTATAGCAGGCATTTCATTACTCGTTGGCGGGATAGGAATCATGAACATCATGTACGTTTCGGTTACCGAACGCACCCGGGAAATAGGCTTAAGGATGGCAATTGGAGCCAAGGGCAAAGACATCCTGTCCCAATTTATGATTGAAGCTATTTTAATCAGTTTTACAGGGGGAATTATAGGCGTATTAATAGGCATGGGAGCTTCCTTTCTGGTGAAAGCAGCAATTTCATGGCCAATTTCAATTCAGCCCTATTCAGTCATTTTATCCTTTGTAGTATGTACGATGATTGGGGTATTCTTTGGTTGGTATCCTGCTAAAAAAGCCTCCCAAATGGATCCGATAGAAGCTTTGAGGTATGAATAATCCGCGAATTATTCCACTTGCAACTTACACCTTGCAACTATTTTCTATCTTTGCTAAATAATAAACCTGAAAATGAAACAGACTCAAAATAAAAACATCCTTCAGCCACTTATTCATATTACCGTTTGGGGATTGTTTTTCGGACTACCATTCCTGATTTTTTCCAAGTTTCCCGACTTTAACTCCCTGGATAAGACGTTACATCTTGGTGTAACCATTCTGTCGCTCATGGCCGTTTTTTATATGAATTACTTTGTATTAACGGAGAAGTTTCTTTTCCAACGAAAAACAGCCAAATTTTTCCTGTATAACATTTTAATAATCTTGATTGTAGGTATTTCTGTTCATCTCTGGCAGGAAAACAACATGCCGCCTATGCCTCCAAACCTAAAATTTAAACCGGAAATACTACCCCATGGAATTGCATTCCTTTTACGGGACTTTGTATCATTGCTGATAGTGGCAATGCTGAGTGTCACCATAAAAATGACCGGGAAGTGGTATACAACCGAAGCTGAAAGACAGGAAGAACAAAAGGAACGTACCGAAGCAGAGTTGAAAAACCTACGACAACAATTGAATCCTCATTTCCTGTTTAACACCCTCAATAATATCTATGCGCAAATTGCCGTTCATCCTGAAGAAGCTCAAAACTCCATGCATCAACTCAGCAAATTGCTCCGATATGTCCTCTATGAAAACAACGGGAATTTTGTCGCATTGGAACATGAACTTAGTTTTATACACAATTATGTGGAATTGATGCGTATACGGCTCAATCCGGAAGTAAAGATGAAAATAAACATGGATATCACGGAAAAAGAGAAAACAGTTGCACCCCTTTTATTTATAACTCTTATTGAAAATGCATTTAAACATGGCATAAGTCCAACCCAGCCCTCTTTTATCGACATTAACATTCATCAAAACAACGACAAACAACTAAATTGCACGATCCGTAACAGCTATTTTCCAAAGAATGAATCCGATCAAAGTGGCTCAGGTATTGGGCTCGACAATTTACGACGCAGGCTGGAAATTCTTTATCCGCACAAACATATTTTACGCACTGAAAAAGACGGTGATACTTTTATTGCAGAGCTTATTATTCCACTCAATACCATCTCATGAACTATGATCTTGACTTGCTTTATTATCGACGATGAACCCTTAGCTCTCGGATTGCTTGAAAGCTATGTTGGCAAAACACCTTTTTTAAAACTTACAGGCAAATTTTCCTCTGCTGTTGCCGCCCTGGAATCGATACGCCTAACGCCTCCTGAAGTGATATTTCTGGATATACAGATGGCGGAATTGAACGGGCTGGAATTTGCTTATTTTGTCCCAGAAAAATCGAGGATAATATTTACTACTGCTTTTGAAAAGTATGCACTCGAAAGTTATAAGGTAAATGCACTCGAATACCTGCTTAAACCATTCAGTTATCCGGAGTTTCTGCAAACTGCAAACAAAGCACTTCAATGGCACCAGATGAATGAAAAAGCTACTTCCGATACAGGTAAAATCACCACGGATTGTATATATGTCAAATCGGATTACCGACTCATCCAGGTAGAACTCTTTAAAATTTTGTATATTGAAAGTCTGAAAGATTACCTGAAAATTTTTCTGGATGGAGAATCAGGTCCCATCGTTTCGCACATAACGATGAAAGCGATGGAAGAAATGCTGCCAACACATTTGTTCATGCGTGTTCACAGGTCTTTTATCGTTCGAAAAGACAAAATAAAAGTGGTTGAGCATAACCGTATCGTTTTTAATAAAACGCGTATTCCGATTTCAGATTCGTACAAAGACTCCTTTCAGAAATTCCTGGATAAAAGAACACTGATTTAAACCATGCTGTAGGAATGAATCAGGTATTTTTTTGCTGCTTTCGTATAGAGATAGCTGTTACCTGAGTTACATTTTTAAAAAAGTTGATATCAAAAAGCGGGAAGGAAAAAGGCAATTAAATTTATCCCAGATTAATATGTTCTGCCGTTGTAGCTTCATTCAGGAATATCGATGCAGAGGACGAGAATTTCTCTACTGATTCAGTAGTCAGGTATCTGCATGTTGCATTTTTTGTACATAATGCATCCATCTCAGGATGACGTTTGAGATAATCTGACAGGCTGTGCGCAACAATTTCTCCCTGTGATACAACTCTGATACCTTCGGGAAGATAGGATTTAATCTTATCTTCCAAAAGTGGATAATGGGTACACCCCAACATAATGGTATCTATTAACGGATCGGCATCCATCAGGTTCTTGACATTCTTCCATACAAAATAATCGGCACCTTGCGAAGTATGTTCATTATTTTCGATCAACGGAACCCACATCGGGCAAGCTTCAGAAGTAACAATTATATTACTGTTTAGCTTATGTATTTCGAGGGGATATGAATCTGACTGTACGGTCCCGGTTGTAGCCAGCAACCCTATATGATTTGAACGGGTCATTGCTCCCACTGCTTCAACTGTTGGGCGAATTACCCCCAACACCCTGCGTTTTGGATCCAGAACTGGCAGATCATGTTGTTGAATGGTTCGCAATGCTTTAGCCGAGGCTGTATTGCATGCGAGTACCACCAACTGGCAACCCATCTCAAACATACGGGTTACACATTCAAGCGTATATTTATAAACTACATCAAAAGATCGTGTTCCATAGGGTGTCCGGGCATTATCACCCAAATAGATATAATCATAACCCGGCAGTTCAGTCCTGATCTTTTCCAGGATTGTAAGGCCTCCATAGCCTGAATCGAAAACGCCTATTGGACCCGGTATATCAGGAAATCCTCCAACCCGCAATGAGGTATTGAAGTTTTTGCCTTCCTGTATTTCTGTATCTTGTTTTGACATATCAATGGATGATGAATTAGTTATTTTCCGTTGGATTATGAATAATATCGTTTATAATCTGCTGGTAAAAGGCTTAATCGAACATTTGTCCAGCATTATTACTCATTTGAACCATCTTGTCATAATCAGCAGGCGACAAATCAAGGAAGTAATAGTTCTGAGGATTCATTACTTCGCCCTTATAGTGTACTTCATAATGTAAATGCGGACCTGTTGACTTACCGGTACTGCCGACTAACCCAATGACATCACCACGTTTTACTGTTTGTCCAACACGTGCTTTGACGGCACTCATATGGCCGTAAAGAGTCAGATACCCATAGCCATGACTGATTTGAACGCAATTGCCATAACCCTGTTGCCATCCAGCAGCAATAATAGTACCGTTACCGGTAGCATAGATATCCGTGCCTATAGGTGCCGTAAAATCCATACCCGCATGAAAGCGGCGGGTATGATAAATGGGGTCGATACGCCATCCATAGCCGGATGCCATACGTGTCAGGTTCTTATTCAAAACGGGTTGTATGGCAGGCAGATTTGCCAGCATGGTTTCTTTATTTTTTGCTAAAAGGACTAATTCATCGTACGATTTCGACTGGATATAAAGTTCCTTTTTTAATTCATTCAATTTCTTAGTGGTTGAAACAACTATTTCCGAATTGGTCATATCCAACAGCTGGGCATAGTACTCAGTATTGGCCGAAGAACCTCTACGTACTGAAAGTGGAATAGGGTCAGCCTGAAAAACAACCCGATACAAGTTATCATCGCGTTGTTCCAAGTCGGTCATGACATACTGAACTTCCTGCAACTGGCGTTCCAGTACCCTGTACTGAGCTTCCATGTGGCTTTTATCCTGGCCAAGTTGTTTTTCTGAAGGAGATTGAATGGTGGAGACAAATATGAAGAAAAAAATGATGCCTGAAAAAACACCTGAGAGAGCATGAATCAAAAATCTTTTGAGCTTATGAGCAATGGTGTGATCAATTTGCTCATAACTCAATGTCTCTTGATTAAAGTGGAATTTTTTCTTAGCCATAAAAAACTTTTTTGTACCAGCATGTTAAAAAGGAATATCCAAGCCGGACATTGGATGATAAAGATAGTCAAATATTCAATTCTTCATTAAAATCGACAGGTCTTTTCATCTTTTATACTCACAATTGCTGCAAAAATAATAAATTTGAGCTATTTTTGCATTCTTTATTTGGGATTATTAACCCTAAAAAGGATATTTACCTTCAATGATAAGACCTGCGGCGATATGATTTCATGATATTATTTCATGATATGACCTTCGGAGATATAATTCATAGAACGAATATCGTGGTTTAATTTTTATCAATTATCACGACCGAAGGGAGTAATATCAACGCAGTTTAATTTCTATAATATCTCGCAGCTTATAACATTTACAATATGACTTCACAAGAAATCCGCCAATCTTTCCTTGATTTTTTTGCTTCTAAAGGGCATAAAATTGTTCCCTCCGCCCCCATGGTTATCAAAGATGATCCGACACTTATGTTTACCAATGCGGGAATGAACCAATTTAAAAACATTATTTTAGGGAATGACCCCATTAAATATCCACGGGTAGCCGACTCACAAAAATGTTTACGGGTTAGTGGAAAGCACAACGATTTGGAAGAAGTTGGACACGACACATATCACCACACCATGTTTGAAATGCTTGGCAACTGGTCGTTCGGTGATTATTTCAAGAAAGAAGCCATTGAATGGGCTTGGGAATACCTTGTTGATGTATTAAAGCTTGATACCGAACGGTTGTATGTGACTGTTTTTGAAGGCTATGCCCCCGAAGGACTGGAACGTGACAATGAAGCTGCCGCTATCTGGGAACAATTCCTACCTAAAAGCCGCATTATCAATGGAAATAAAAAAGATAATTTCTGGGAAATGGGTGATACTGGTCCCTGCGGACCTTGTTCAGAAATTCATATTGATATCCGCAACAACGAGGACCGTGCCAGAATAGATGGCCTGACCCTGGTAAATGGAAGCCATCCTCAGGTAATTGAAATATGGAACAATGTATTCATGCAATATAACCGTAAGGCAGACGGTTCACTCGAAGGACTTCCTGCCAAAGTGATTGATACAGGCATGGGCTTTGAAAGACTCTGTATGGCGTTGCAAGGCGTTCAATCAAACTATGACACCGATGTATTTACACCCATCATAAAGGAGATTGGTCTTATCTGCCATTCAGAATATGGTAAGAACGAACAAACCGACATTGCCATGCGCGTAATTGCCGATCACATTCGCACTATAGCCTTTTCGATTACAGATGGACAATTACCTTCAAATGCCAAGGCGGGTTACGTAATACGCCGCATATTGCGTCGTGCGGTACGTTACGGGTATACTTTCCTGAACCAGCGTTCTGCATTCATGTACAAACTCATCCCCGTGTTATGCGAAAACATGGGAAAAGCTTATCCTGAACTTATTTCTCAAAAGACACTGATTGAAAAAGTAATTAAGGAAGAGGAAGAGTCTTTTCTTCGCACTCTTGAAACAGGTATCCGGTTACTGGATAAAGTCATGGAAGATTCTAAGAAAGAAGGTAAAACTGAGGTTACAGGAAAAGTGGCTTTTACTTTGTACGACACATTCGGATTTCCGTTAGACCTGACAGAACTTATCCTGAGGGAGAATAATTTCACGGTTAATATCGAAGATTTTACTTCCGAAATGCTCAAACAAAAAGAACGTGCCCGTCATGCTGCCGCTACTGAAACCGGTGACTGGATCACTGTTCGTGAAGGTGACAGTACCTTTGTTGGCTATGACTATACCTCATGCGAAACCACCATACTCCGTTACCGTAAGATAAAACAAAAAAACCAGGAGTTCTTCCAACTGGTACTATCCAATACTCCTTTCTACGCCGAAATGGGTGGGCAGGTTGGTGACAGCGGCCAGTTGATTTCGGAGAAAGGCAACATAGATATCATTGACACCAAGAAAGAGAACAACCTGGCGGTCCATTTTGCAACCCAACTTCCTGAAGACATTACCGAAACATTTACGGCAACCATTAATACCGAAAAACGTAAAGCAACCGAGTGTAACCATACTGCTACCCATTTGCTCCACGAAGCATTACGCAGCGTACTGGGGACGCATGTTGAACAAAAAGGATCGTATGTAAGTCCGGATACGTTGCGCTTCGACTTTTCACACTATCAGAAGCTTACTAAAGAAGAAATCCGGCAGGTGGAACAAATAGCCAACCGCAAAATACGTGAGAACTATCCGTTGAAAGAACGACGTGATACACCCATTGCCGAAGCACAGGCACTGGGAGCCATGGCTTTATTCGGTGAGAAATATGGTGAAACGGTACGTGTAGTTCAGTTCGGCACTTCCACTGAGTTATGTGGTGGAACACATGTGCATGCTACCGGCGAAATAGGACTGGTGCGTATTGTCTCCGAAACGTCTATTGCTGCCGGTGTTCGTCGTCTTGAAGCAATCACAGCCAAAGGTGTTGAAGAGTTGCTGGATGTACAGCAGGATACAATTGTTGAAGCACGCGAATTACTGAACAATACTCCCGACCTGCTGAATGCTATTAAGAAATCAGTAGACGAAAACAATGAGCTAAAGAAACAGTTGGAAGTCTTTATGCACGAAAAGATTATGTCTTTGCGTAACAAACTGGTGAATGAAGCAACCATGGTGAATGGAATAAAAATCATATCCTACCAATCCGATTTATCAGCCGACGCCATCAAAACACTGGCTTTCCAGATACGGAACGTAGTCACTGAAAAGCTCTTTTTTGTAGCAGGGAGTGTGCATGAGGGCAAACCCTCAATAACCGTTCTGCTTTCTGATGATCTTGTTGCCGGGGGATTAAATGCAGTCAATATTGCCCGTGATGCTGCAAAAGAAATTCAAGGTGGTGGTGGCGGACAACCTTTCTTCGCTTCTGCCGGTGGTAAAAATGCTGCCGGAATACAAAAAGCTGTGGGAAAAGCCCTCGAAGCTATTCATTAAATTTATTGGGAGTGTAACCCACTCTTCAGGACAATTCTTCCTGACGGAATGACAATACAAGTCATTCCGTCTATTTTTTTGCGTTTCATATCGTTTAGTTAAGACATAAACTACCAACATATTAACCAATTAAAAACTAGCTTGATCATGATGGTCGGCTAAAAACAAAGTGAAAATTAAATTTATAAAATTATTTCTGCTTGTGCTACTTATTGAATCATGCACAGCTGTAAAGGAAACTCACAAAGAAGTATTTGAAGAAACAAAACCGGCAGAAAGAATCTGGGGCATTGACATTTCACATTACCAGGAAATATTTGACTGGAATAAACTACTGCAACAGGAACCCGGTTTTATTTTCTTAAAAGCCTCAGAAGGTAGTACCATTCAGGATCAAAAATACACCGAATACTATAAAATGATTCGAAAATTAAATATCCCGGTAGGTTCATATCACTTTTTCACCTATGGGAGTAGTGGTAAAGATCAGGCAAAAAACTTTTTATCCATAGCCAGGTATCAGCACGGGGATTTACCACTGGTACTCGATGCTGAGTTTGCAAAGAAAATGCCCGACAGAGAACAGATAAAAAAGCATTTAATGGATTTCATGAAAGTCATCAACGATAAAACCGGACGTTATCCGATAATCTATTGTGCCTATAAATATTACTTAGTCTACCTGAAAGATAATCTACCCAGTGAATGCAAACTCTGGATCGTGGATTATAGAAGCAATCCCAACTGCGACTGGATATTCTGGCAAACTACCGAGAAATACAGAGCCGGAGGCATAAAAGGGTATGTTGATTTCAATATCTTTTACGGTTCTAAGAAGGACCTGAAGAATCTGATGTATTAATGAAACATAAATCAGTCCATCCACTTTAGTCTACTTATCAAAAAAAAGAGATGATTCCACCCGGAGTCATCTCTTTTTAATTATGCATAATGAATTTTTAATTCTGAATTATCTAGAACCTGTATCGGGCCCCTAAACAAATACCATCATACGTTCCATTCAATGATGGCACAAAGAAAATACCCGGACGATAATCCAACGATAAGGTCAACGGTATTTCAAATTGATATTCAATCCCCACTTGTCCAAGTGCACCAATACTAAAATTAGAAGGACCATGACTATCGTTGTTGAAATTGAAATTATACGAACCGATTCCTGCTCCAACCCCTGCATACCAGTTAAAACCATCTGCGAGGTCCGATAAGTCCCACACCCACTGATAAATTCCATTTAGTCCAAAGCCCCAGCTGTTCAGTCCAAGATCTACTTCCAGTCGGTTTACCTTGCTCAACGGTTGTTGATACGAAATCTCAGCTCCATATCCAAATCCACCACCTAACCGAAGTCCAATTGCCTTATTATCTGCCTGTGCCATCAAAGCACCTACCATACTCACAACAAGGGCGAGTGTAAGAATCATTTTTTTCATAATTGTCCTGTTTGTTTTATTAACTGAAACTAAAAATCATTTGAATGCAAAAGTATAAAATATATAACGTATAAACCAAAAATGGTCCGAATAAACACAAAAACAAAAGAAATTCTCTGACAGAAAGTATTTTTCCCTTTTCCAGCGGTAAATAGTTCGAAATTCAATTAAGTATATACAACCTTAACGGATATTTATTTTTTTATTATATTTCGGGTACAATAAATTAAACAAAACATCTTTATACAGCGAACCCCCTCGCTTACTGCCAGGGGGTTGCATATTCATTTTGTAAATTATGTTTATTGCTCAATCCATAAAAAAAATTATTTTATGTATGAGCTTTTCTTTTTCCATTCATTGAATTCATTTACCTGAACCTGTAACGGACACCTAAAGCTATTCCGTCAGCAATGAACCCACTCCTATTCGCGTTAAGCTGAACGGCAGGCCTGTAATCCAGCGACAATCTCAACGGAATATCAAAATTGTATTCAATGCCTATCTGTCCTAAAAGAGAAACCGGATAACCCGAATAATCAGAATTGACATACGAATACGAATAATAACCCAACGAAGCACCAAGTCCTGCATACCAGTTAAATCCAGTGGATAACGCGGATAAATCCCATACCCATTGATAAACTCCGGATAAAGAGAACAGGGAATAATTGCTGTTAGCGCCATACCCGTAGGTCCGAAATCCCAACCCAAGTTCTATCCTGGTTGAATTACTAAGAGCCGATTGAAATGAGATCTCAGCCGGATAACCCAAACGAAGGCCAATTGATTTTCCTTCCGACTGTGCCATTAAAACACCACTCAAGCTGAATGCCAATGCAAGTGTAAGAATAATTTTTTTCATATTTTACTTGTTTTTTAATTGTTTAGTATCAAAACAATTCTTTTATATTATCAAAATTTAAACATAAAAAGTAAAACATTTGTTCAATCTCTTAACTTATTCTATTCGTTCACACTCTTTATCCTGTTATTTAGCCACACGCAATTCACGTAGATTATGCTCTACTCATAAAATAAATCGCTAAGTATAAAAAAAGAGGAAATATGAATCACAACGTAAGAATATAGAATGCCTGATTAAGTACACTTCACAACTTCTATTCTTTACCGTGGTTGCATTTCGGGAACTGAAGTACCCATTTATATTCAAAATTTATCTTAAAAAACATGCTTCTTTATTGTTTTTTATCTAAAATAAAACTTTTTGAACGATATATCATTAAAAAACTTTCTATCTTTGTAATAGTTTCAAATAAAGAAAACTTACAAACACTTAAAACACTGACTATGTTAGAATCTCATCAGTATTTACGTCAATTTTCCATCAAACCATCGGTGCAACGTTCGGCAGTCATGAATTTCTTATTAAAAAACCGCATTCACCCAACTATTGAGGAAATATACCTGGCATTAAGTCCAACCATGCCAACTTTGTCGAAAACTACCGTGTACAATACACTTGACTTATTTGTAGAACGTGGAGCCGTGCGTGCATTGGCTATCGATGAAAAGAACGCCCGTTACGATGTAGACATATCTGCCCATGCCCATTTTATGTGTCGTAGCTGCGGATCTATCAAGGACATTTTCGATTTGAAAGCAAGCATGTACCACATACCTGAAACCACCAATTTTAAAATTGATTCAGTCGAGATATCCTATTTTGGCATATGCGAAAATTGCAAAGGGAATTAATATTTACAATTCCTTTTGGTAAATAAACCGATTGTAAGATTGATGATTATTTTTTAGATTTGAAGATATTAAAAAAAACCGTTACAGTCTCCTGTAACGGTTTTTTAATAGATATAAGAAATCGCAAATATTTAATCAGATATTAGTTAATCTACAAAAGCCTGCATTCCAGTATCCTGACAATTTTTAATTATGAATTATTAATTATTAATTATTAATTATATCTTTTGTGCTACCATTCTGCTCAACCCCGTTTCAAATTCTATCCTTGTTACATTCATAAACCC
>Ga0302213_1000867_pt1 | contig 15704 bp, 12 predicted proteins | sample II_Fen_N1_2_FD_194583 | JGI IMG/M metagenome (GOLD analysis project Ga0302213, IMG submission 194583) | Peat permafrost microbial communities from Stordalen Mire near Abisko, Sweden - II_Fen_N1_1 | ecosystem: Environmental > Terrestrial > Soil > Wetlands > Permafrost | place: Sweden: Abisko... | reverse complement strand
CCATTGTTTATGAAAATAATGGTAATGTTTTCGCCACGGTTGCAGGCATGAATGGTTTCGGCAGTACCGATAGCCGCCAAATCACCGTCGCCCTGATAGGTGAATACCAAGCGGTCGGGCAAAAGACGTTTAACGCCTGTGGCCAATGCCGGAGCGCGTCCATGAGCAGCTTGTTGCCAGTCAATGTCAATGTATTTGTACATAAAAACAGAACATCCCACGGGAGCAATTCCAATGGTTTTTTCCTGCATGTCCATTTCTTCAATAATTTCGGCAATCAATTTGTGAACTACTCCGTGACTACAACCAGGGCAATAGTGCATGGGCTTGTCGTTGAGCAGCTTTGGTTTTACGTAAACCAAATTGGCAGGGTTTATTATTTCAGCTGTTGTCATAACTTCTAATTTACAATTTTAGTTTTCAAAGCACTTAATACTTCATCTGGTGAAGGAACGATACCGCCCATTCTTCCGTAAAATTCAACAGGAACACGTCCGTTAACTGCTAAACGCACATCTTCTACCATTTGTCCGGCACTCATTTCCACTGTCAAAAATCCTTTTACCTTTTCGGCTAATTTTTCAATTTCAATGGTTGGGAATGGGTAAAGTGTGATTGGGCGTAACAGTCCGGCTTTAATACCTTCTGCACGTGCCATTTCAACTGCTTTTTGACAAACACGGGCACTGGTTCCGAATGCCACAATTACATAGTCGGCATCTTCGCACGAAAATTCTTCGAAAAGAACTTCATTTTTCTCCACTTCACGATATTTGGATTGCAAGCGAAGGTTGATAGTTTCCATTTCTTCAGCTTCGAGGGCCAATGTTGTAATTACGTTTGGTTTTCTGTTGTCAGGTTTACCAAGCGTTGCCCAAGGACTTTTTGCACGGATTTCTTCTTCCGTCCAGCGTGGTTGGAAAGGTGGCAATACCACTTTTTCCATCATTTGACCAATAACTCCATCGGCTAAGAGTAGGACAGGAGTGTTATATTTAAAAGCCAGATCAAAACCGAGTACGGTATGGTCGGCCATTTCCTGTACCGAAGCCGGTGCAAGTGTAATTAATTTATAATCACCGTGACCTCCGCCTTTAACCGATTGAAAATAATCGGCCTGACTTGGTTGAATGGTTCCCAATCCGGGTCCTCCACGCATTACATTGACGATTAGGCAAGGTAATTCGCCGCAGGCAATGTAAGAAATGCCTTCCTGCATTAAACTAACTCCCGGGCTCGATGAGCTGGTCATTGATTTTTTTCCGCATCCGGCAGCTCCATAAACCATATTGATTGATGATGTTTCACTTTCAGCTTGCAATACTACCATACCGGTTGTATTCCATGGTTCAAGCTCCATCAGAGTTTCCATAATTTCCGATTGAGGGGTAATCGGGTAACCGAAATAACCATCGCAACCGCAACGAACGGCAGCATGGGCAATGGCTTCATTCCCTTTCATCAGCACTACCTCGTCGATATTCTGTTTTTTTGATTCGTTCATTTCTTTTTGTTTTAAATCGTAAGATATTTAATTAAACTCTTACTTTGTACACTGTTATACACGCATCCGGGCAAACCCAAGCACAGGCAGCGCAACCAACACAGTCGTCTGGATTGAACATTGTGCTAAAATTGTAACCCTTTGAATTTGCTTCTTTATTTAGTGCTAAAACATTTGAAGGACAAGCAACTACGCATAGATTGCAGCCTTTGCAACGTTCAGTATTTACAACTATCGCACCTTTTATTTTCGCCATTATGTTATGATTTAAAATTGACCCACAAATGTAGTGAAATTTGAATAAATAAGGCTTTTAGAACTCATTTTTTTTGTTTTTTTGTGCATATAAAGGTCTGTTTTTACTGGTTAAACCAATTTAAATTCCAGTTCTACAACGTTTTATTTCGATTTAATGTTTAGGTGAAATGGAATTATTCTTGAATTTGACAAATTGAATTTATGTTCGTAAAAATTGAGATATTCTGACATTTTTGTATTGATTTATTGGCAGTGCTTACAATTTGATACATGGGCAATTTGATTCAGGAGAAACGACTTCTTTTTTAATGTAAAATGTTTCAGTTTTCACCAATTTTTAAAAGGATTTGAACTCAACCATGCATTATAATAACGTTTGTCCCCCGTTACTTCATTGCCTAACCAGTCTGGTTTTGAGATAATTGTATCTTCATTCTGTAACTCCAGTTCAGCCAAAATAAGTCCTTCATTCTCACCTAAAAATTCATCCACTTCAAAAGTTTGGTTTTCATATAACACTTCGTAGCGTATTTTGTCAATTATTCCGGATTCGCAGAGCAAAAGTAATTCCTTAGCTTCGGCTTCAGGAATTTCTTTTTCCCATTCGTAACGGCTTAATCCTGATTCACTGCTCTTGCCTTTGATGGTGATAAAGCCTTTTCCGCCTTTAATCCGAATGCGAACCGTTCGTTCGGGAACAGACGACAGATAACCTTGTGAGATGCGATAAGTTTTCCCGGCTAAATGTTTGAATTCACCTTTTACAAGGAATTTTCGTTCTATTTCTTGCGACATTTCTTTATTTTGCTCTCTATGTAACGTTTTATATTATAAACTGTTTAGATTTTACCGATTACAAACCCCGATATAAGGACAATACTGGCATACTTTCTCGTTCGTGGTTTGTGAGAACGGAGTTTCAGGGTTGAATATTTCCTCCAAACAAGCCGTCAAATGTGCTTTAAAATCAACTTCATAAGCTACGAAATCGGTAACTTTCTCTTTTCGTTCTTTGTCGGTAAGTTCTGTTTCAAAATCATCCTTAAATACGTCCCGAATGTAAAATATACCCGGAGCTGCATTACTTGTATTTTTTATGTGTTGATAAAGAATGCAATACAAAAAGGTTTGCAACACAAATTTGGGGCGATTGTCCTTATTATGCTCAAAAACCTCATTTAGATTTTTAAAATCAAGTTTTCCCGTTCCTGTTTTGTAATCGAGAATGCGAGTCCGTCCTTCTTTCTCGTCGATTCGGTCGATAAATCCTTTCAGGTTGACGTGCTGCCGACCGTTTTCGATTGGAAATTCAATGTTGCAGCGTTGCTCCGAACTGATATAGGTGAAGGGAGTCCGCTTTTTATCCACTTTCAGCACTTGTAAAATGTATTTGCGCAGAACACTTGCAATCAGCAGGTTGTTGCCTTCGAGCGGAACGATGGCATCGTTTTTCTTTTTGAAATATTCTTTGGAAAATGCCCGGTTTATTTCCTTGTCAATTTGCAATGTACCGGCTATCAACCTATCAAAATCACTTTCAGCTATCAATTTACCTTTGAATGGGGCATAAAGATTTTCCATTACTTTGTGAAACAATGTACCAAACATACCTGCTTCCACGGTCTCGAGCACTTCGTCGGCTTCTTCCACCGATTCCACATTGGTAAGGTAGAATTTCAATGGACAGTCAATGTATGTGTTGATTGAACTTGCCGAAAGTGCAGGATTATGGTCGGCATTGGACGTAAACCGCAGCAACTTTTCCATCACTAATTGATTTTTTTGAATCTGAATAGCCGGTGAATTTCCAAAACCAATGTCGAACGAAATGGATTTTTGTTTCACCTCAATGCCGTAATGGTACTGCAATTGATGCATAAACCGGCTTACTTCGCCGGTCTGCATACCTTCGGTGCGCGAGTCGTACAGGAAATAAATCCGCTTTGCCCGATGAATGAGTCGGTAGAAATTATAGGCGGTAATGGCATCCTGATGTTCGCTGGTTGGGAGTTCAAAGCCTTTACGAAGATTGTACGGGATAAAACTGTTGCTAACGGTTCGCGCTGGAAAAACACCTTCGTTGAACGATGTAATAATCAGGTTTTCAAAGTCTAAGCCGCGGGTTTCGAGCACGCCCATTACTTGTAATCCGTCCAACGGTTCACCCACAAACGGAATGGTGATTCCGGCAGTAAGCTGACGGGTAAGGCGCATCAGCGTATCGAGGCTCATATCCACATCCGCCTGAATCGAACCGGTAATATCTACCATTCGGTTTATGGTAATGTAATATTGGTACAGAAAATCACATTCCAACTGGTATTTATGGGTGTCGTCGGAGGCATGCTGCCAACCGACCTGGAGATTTTTCAGGATATTGAGCAGATAGTGCAGGAAGGTTTGTGTGTCGGTTTGAGGAACAAAGATAGCCGATAGCAATTCAGATGAATGCAATTTCGAAGCATCGATATAAATCCAGTTGTTCTCGGCCATTTGCTGCCTGATGGCTGCACTCTCGGCACTACACAACAGCGCAATGTATTGATGATTCAGTATATTGGAAACGGTTTGGTGATAGAACGAAACCTGACTGTCATTTACCCTGACCCGACGTTGCAACTCGAAAATATGTTCGATTAATCCCGAAACCGGAGTGGACTTCAGGGGATATCCCATCGTCACATTCACCTTGCCAATTTGCTCCGGCAGCGAATGAAGCAATGGAATCAGTAAACTTTCGTCGGGGAGAACCACGGCGGTATCTACCCAATTAGTTGATAGTTGATAGTTGAAAGTTGAAAGTTGATCGTTTGCTGCTTGCTGCTTACCGCTTACCGCTTCTTGTTGCGGGTATAATTTATTCAGAATGGAATACGCCTGTTTGGCTTGTCCTACGGCCGATGGCACGGCAATAAGTTCTATTTCTTTATCGATAATTCCCAATTCGTTCGGGATTTCGATTTCAAGTTTTGAAGGAAAAAGATGGATGTTTTCAGCAAAGAAAAGTGATGCCGGATTATCGCTGTCGCGCAATTCGGGGGCTTCGTAATCCCAGTAGAAATCGGCCTGATTGCGCTTTTGCAATTCGGCCATCAGGGCACGTTCGCAGGGGTTCAGGGCGTTGAAACCCACGAAAACATACTGTTTGTTTTCAAATTCCGGAATTTGCGCCTTGGCGCGCAAACGCTCGGCTACGTCGCGGCAAATCATGCCTTCGGTGGCGGTGTTTTCGGCAATCAGTTCGGCGCGAAACTGCTCGTAAACGGGCAACAGTATTTTCCAGGTAGCCACAAATTCTTCGCGCGACTTGCCTTCGGTTACCGGGATGAAACTGCTCCAGAATTGCCGGATGGCCTCCACCTGTTTGTCGGTGAAAACATTGAAAAGCTGATCGATTTGCTTTAGCTCCGTCACGTTGGTGAAAAGTTGCCGGGCATCGACCAGGTATTTATCCACCTCGTTGAAATCGGAAAGCAGCATTTCGCCCCAAAATACAAAGGAATCGAACGATTCATCGCTTCCGCTTTGCTCTTTGTAAATGCGGTAGAGGCGGAAGAGCATGCTTAAGCGGTCGGCCGGTTGCCAATCGCAAGCAGCATTGAAACAATCGTTTATGGTGAGTATTCCCGGCGAAAAAATGGGCTTGCCAACTACCTGCGACAAATACCGCTGAAAGAAAAGCCCGGCCCGACGATTGGGAAAAACAAACGTTATCCGGCTGATTTCATCCTGATATGCTGTGTAAAATGCCTTGGCTACGCGGTAGAGAAATGAATTCATTTGAATCAATGATTATTAAGATTACAAATTTACGATTTACAATTGAAGTGACAAATAATTTGCGGAGAATTGTTACTTTTGTAAATTCAAAATTTATATTTTCATTCATGATTGGAACAATAGTCAACACAGCTGCCGTACTGGTGGGAGGAACCATCGGTTTATTTATGAAAAAGAGCATGCCTCAACGCATTACGTCTATTTATTTTCAGGCGGTGGGACTGTTTACGCTGGCTATTGGTATTTCCATGGCGGTGAAAATGGACAATATCCTCATTGTGGTGGGCAGTTTGGCTATCGGTTCGCTGCTGGGCGAATGGATCAATATCGAAGCAGGAGCGGAGCGGCTGAGCGAATACCTCAAAAAGCGTTTCCGCATAGGCAACGAGAAATTTTCCGAAGGGTTGATCACTGCTTTTTTGTTGTTTTGTATCGGTTCCATGACTATCCTTGGTACTATTCAGGAGGGCATGGGCGGTTCGTCCGATTTGCTGTTCACCAAGTCGTTAATGGACTTTTTCTCCGCTTTGCTGCTGGCTTCGGCTTTTGGTATCGGCGTGGTGGTATCCGCCATTCCGCTTCTTATTTTTCAGGCTGCACTCACGTTGCTGGCCATCTATGCCGGTTCGTTTTTCACTCCTTCCATTATCCTGGGCTTAACCAGTGTTGGGGGCATTCTCCTTATCGGTTTGGGCATTAATATCCTTGAAATAAAGAAACTACGCATTATGAATATGCTGCCATCGCTTTTGGTGGTGGTGCTATTGTTGTGGCTTTTTGCAAAATAATCGTCTCCGCCTGTTCTTTCATCTTTCCTAAAAGTTTCATATTAATTTTTAGTACGATTTGTTTTTCACTGTGAACTTCATGGTGAATTATTGCGTTATATTCGTGCTTTAATAAATTAATTTTTAAAATTATGGAATACAAATTATTAGGAAATACGGGATTAAAAGTGTCCGAACTTTGCCTTGGAACCATGACTTTTGGCGGAAGCGGCATGTGGACGAATATTGGCGCACTCCCTCAGGACGAAGTGAATGGTTTGGTAAAAACATCCATCGATGCCGGCATTAATTTCATTGATACGGCCAATGTGTACAGCGAAGGACTTAGCGAAAAAATGACCGGTCAGGCTATACGCAATTTGGGTTTGAAACGTGACGATTTGGTTATTGCCACCAAGGTTCGCGGGATGATGGGTGCAGGTCCGAACAATTCGGGGTTGAGCCGCAAGCATATCCTCCAGCAAGCTGACGAAAGCCTTGCGCGGTTGAATATGGACTATATTGATTTGTATCAGATACACGGTTTTGATCCGCTAACGCCTTTTGAAGAAACGCTTGCAGCTCTTGATTCGTTGGTACAAAGTGGAAAGGTTCGGTATATCGGTTGCAGCAATCTGGCTGCCTGGCAAATAATGAAAGCATTGGGCGTTTCGGCTCAACAGCATTTGGCTAAATTTGTATCCTTGCAAGCGTATTACACCATTGCCGGACGTGATTTGGAGCGGGAAGTAGTGCCTCTTTTGCTCGATCAAAAACTGGGTTTAATGGTTTGGAGTCCGTTAGCCGGTGGTTTTTTGAGTGGTAAATACACCCGCAATGGTGCTACTGAAGCCGGTCGCCGGGTTAATTTTGATTTTCCGCCTATACAAAAAGAAAAAGCCTATGATATTATTGACATTATGCATTCAATTGCTGAAAATAAAGGCGTTACCATTGCTCAAATTGCGTTAGCTTGGCTCTTAAATCAATCGGTTGTTACCAGTGTAATTATTGGAGCAAAAAAGCAGGAGCAGCTGTTGGATAATCTCCATGCCGTAGATGTAAAACTTACCACTGAAGAATTGGCTGAATTGAACGAAGTTAGTAAACTGACTCCCGAATATCCGGGTTGGATGATCGAACGTCAGAGTGGCGACAGGAAATAATCGCTCGTTTAAAATCGACCAACTTTATTTTGAAAAAAATGTTGTCCAATAAAATTATTAGATTCTTCGCTTCGCTCAGAATGACAGATTATTAAACCTCCTCCCAGAAACTTAAAATATAGATTGTCATTTCGAACGAAGTGAGAAATCTACCAAAACGATTCAAATAATGTTTATATGACAATATAGATTTTCACAAATTTATAGTTGTATTTTGATGTAATAGTTGGATTTTGCACAAAATCATTATATTTGTGCATGTTTTTTTGTAATTAATCTAAGTTTGAACGAAAATCAATTCAGATTGTTATAGCTTTGTCGCATTCAAATTTGGCAAAATTTAAATAATTCTACCCGATAAATAATGAATAAAAACGAAGTATTTGAGCAGCGCCTGAAAGCGTTGCAGGAAATGGAGGATAATGCTGCTACCAAACAGCATTTAAAAGGTAAACTTACAGCCCGGGAACGTATTAATGTCCTTTTCGACGAAGGAACTTTCTTTGAATTTGATGCATTTGTATCGCCATCACAAACACCATTAAGTACAAAACAATCCAATTTTGGCGACGGGGTAGTGGTTGGACGTGGATTGGTGCAGGGACGAAGTGTTTTTGCGTATGCGCAGGATTTCACGGTGCTTGGAGGTTCGTTGGGTTACGCCCACGGCATGAAAATAGCCAAAGTGCAGGAAATGGCATTGAAACTGGGCGCACCCATTGTTGGCTTGATGGATTCGGGCGGTGCGCGCATTCAGGAAGGCGTGAAAAGTCTTTCGGCTTATGCCTCTATTTTTCGTAACAATGTTCGTTCTTCGGGCATTATTCCGCAAATCAGTGCCATTCTCGGGCCGGCTGCCGGTGGTGCGGTTTATTCACCTGCTTTGACCGATTTTATTTTTATGACCAACCAAACTTCGTATATGTTTGTCACCGGACCTGATGTGGTGAAAGAAGTGTTGAACGAAGATGTGGATATGGAAGGACTGGGGGGTGGAAACATTCATGCCAGTAAAAGCGGGGTTGCCCATTTTGTTTCGGACGACGAGGAACACACCATTATGCTGATTCGCAAATTGTTGTCGTATATTCCTTCCAACAATTACGAACCGCTTCCGGTATCGAATATCATGAGTTTTTATCAAACCCGGCAGGAGTATTTGAATAAAATAATTCCGGATGATCCCAATCGTCCTTACGACATAAAGGAAATCATCCATATTCTGGTTGATAAGGATTCGTTCTTCGAAGTTCATGAAAAATTTGCCCAGAATATAGTAGTTGGTTTTGCCCGATTGAATGGAAAATCCATTGGTATTGTTGCCAATCAGCCCAAAGTAATGGCCGGAACATTGGATATTAACGCCAGTGTGAAAGGCGCACGCTTTGTTCGTTTCTGCGATGCCTTTAATATTCCGTTGTTGATTTTGGAAGATGTTCCGGGTTTTATGCCAGGCGTTGAACAAGAGCATGCCGGTATTATTCGGAACGGTGCCAAATTGCTGTACGCGTTCTGCGAAGCAACAGTCCCCAAAATTACCATTATTACCCGTAAAGCCTACGGTGGAGCGTATATTGTGATGAGCAGCAAGAATACCGGCGGTGACTTTAATTTTGCCTGGCCAACAGCCGAGATTGCGGTTATGGGTCCGGGCGGTGCCATTAAAATTGTTAACAAACACGAACTATCCAAAGCCGAAAACAGAGCCGAATTGGAAAAACAATTGATTGAAAAATATAAGAATGAAGTGGCAAATCCGTATAAAGCCGAGGAATTTGGGTTGATTGACGAGGTGATAACTCCTTCGGATACCCGACAGATTCTGATTACTTCTTTTGAAATTTTATCGAACAAACAATATTTTAAGCCGGCGCGTAAACACGGGAGTATTCCTCTTTAAATAGTTATTTGCCCTTCGGGCGATAGTAGGCTTCGCCGATATTTGCCTTTCAGGCGATATTATGAGCGTAGCGTATAAAGATCAGCGTAGCTAAAAATCGCGAGCGAAGCGAGCAAATAACAACTAATATCAGGAACGAAGTGAGTAAATATCGCGAGCAAAGCGAGTAATAACACGAAGTAATTATATGAAAAAACGACTTTTAATTGCCAATAGGAGTGAGATTGCCATTCGGATTACCCGGGCTGCTCACAAACTGGGAATGTTGGCAGTGGTTTTCCAAAGCGACAAGGAACCGGATGCACTTTATCTGAACTATGCCGACGAAATTATCCCGGCACGTGATGCGGGGAATGAAAAACCGGTGTTTCTGGACGCAGAATTGATTGTCAATCTGGCGTTGGAGCACAATATTGATTTAATCCATCCCGGTTATGGATTTTTATCCGAAAACCCCGATTTTGCTCAGTTGTGTGTCGATAATGGAATTAATTTTGTCGGTCCATCGCCTCAATTGATTCGGGATATGGGACTAAAAACCGTGGCTAAAAGCATGGCTATCCAAGCCGGTTTACCGTTGGTTCCTGGAAGCGATGGTCCGGTGACCGATGCTGAATCGGCCAAAGCCTTTGCAGATAAGGTTGCTTATCCGGTGATTTTGAAAGCTTCGGCCGGTGGCGGCGGGCGTGGAATGCGTATTGTCAACAAGCCCGAGACGATGGAACGAAATTTCAAGTCGGCTTCGGACGAGGCATTGGCTGCCTTTGGTAATGGCGATATGTTTGTCGAACGTTTTTTGCAAAACCCAAAGCATTTGGAGTTTCAGATTATGGGCGATAAGCACGGAAATGTGGTTCATTTCGGCGAACGTGAATGCTCCCTGCAACGCAAGCACCAAAAGCTGATGGAAGAAGCTCCATCGGCCAGCGTAACGCCCGAAATGCGAAAGGAAATGGGCGAAATGGCGGTTCGTTTTGCTAAATCAATCGGCTACTATTCCGCCGGTACCATTGAATTTATCATGGATGAAGATGGGTCGTATTATTTCATGGAGATGAACACCCGCATTCAGGTGGAACATCCGGTAACCGAAATGGTAACGGGAGTTGACTTGGTGGATTGGCAAATCCGTGTGGCACTGGGCGAGGAACTAACCGTGAAGCAGGAGGATGTAAAAATAAACGGTTGGGCCATCGAATGCCGTGTGAATACCGAAGACCCTCAAAACCGCTTTAGCCCTCAGACAGGCTATATTGACAAGGTTCATTTCCCAAAAGCTGATTTTATCCGGATCGAAACCGGAGTTCAAAGCGGTTCGGTGGTCACTCCTTATTTCGATTCGATGATATCCAAAATCATTGTTCATGGCAAAGACAGACCCGATGTGATCCAAAAAACACTGGCAGCTTTGTACGAGTTCAGTTTAATCGGACTTAAAACCACCGTTCCCTTTTGCCGTACGGTGTTGCAACATCCCGATTTTGTAAATGCTACCTATACCACGCGTTGGGTTGACTCGGTTTTTACGCCAGAGATGCTTGAAAACGAGGAAGATGAGATGATTGCTGCTTTGGCTGCTACGATTATGTACGCTTCGGAATACCTGCAACTTTCATCGGATTTGCCAACATATAAAAACGATGCATTGAATGTTTGGGTGTTGAATAAACGGTTGAATTATTAAAAAGACTCCCAACATCCTAAAGGGGGCTTTTGCAGCATTTGTATAATTTGAAAAACTTCTTGTAATTTCACTCTCCAAAGTTCCCTTTAGGGGATTAGGGGTTATTAAAATAATTTCATGGGAACAACATACGCCTATAAACGCGATGCTTCGCGATTGTTTATCGCCTTGCGTGAAAACGGAAAACGGTACAAAATTTATATTCCAAAAGACTCCAGACCGGTTATCGACGGTAAGGAGCAAGACATTGATTTCATTGAACAGGAAGATTTTCATTATGCTTTCGACTGGAATGGAAAGCGTTTTCATTGCGAACTTGTTTCGCGCGATCAGAACAAAGCCGTGGTGAAAGTGAATGGTGTTGAATACAAATTCAGTCTTGAGTCGTTGTTCTCATACATTCGTCACGGAATGATTGACAAGGATGGAAAGCAAATTGACCAAAATAACATTGTGGCACCCATGCCCGGCAAAATTGTAGATATATTCCTTTCGGAAGGCGATTTGGTGAATGAAGGTGAGCCGATTTTAAGCCTCGAAGCAATGAAAATGCAAAACGAAATTTCTGCGAATTGCAACGGGGTGATTCGTAAAATCCGCGTACAGACCGGGCAATCGGTCATGAAAGACGAATTGTTAGTGGAAATAAGTTCCATTGATGTATAAAACATTTTAAAGTAATGCTTTAGAGATTGGGGTTATTCAAAAAAGAGTAACTCCAATTTTTTTGATAAGAAATGTGCAATTAACTGAACTAATTCAGACGAGGTTGTTGTATCTTTGTGAGTCGAAATTCAAATTGTCTGTATGAAACGGATAGGCTTAACATTTTTCTTCTTTTTCCTACTGGTTCAGTGGTCGGTTTTTGCTACCGAACCGTTTCGTTTTGCCCTTTTCACTGACTTACATATCTCCGAATCCAAACCACAACACGCTGAAGATCTAAAATTAGCGGTAACCGAAGTAAATGCCAATCCACTCATTGAATTTGTATTGGTTTCGGGCGACGATAGCGATTTGGGTGATTTAAATTCGCTGAGAAATGCGAAGCAAATGTTGGATGAACTGAAAGTTCCGTATTATATCACTTCGGGAAATCACGATACCAACCAGGGAAAAATAGGATCAGCCAATTTTATTCAGGTTTTTAAAAAGGACACTTTCTCAATAACCCGTCATGGCTTTCGATTTGTGGGATTTCCTACCGGTCCCGAAAAAGATGAGAGTATCGGTCATATTAAGGCCGCAGATTTCGATTTTGTAAAACGGGAATTGGACAAAAATAATCCAACATTTGTTGTTACCCACTATCCTCTGTTGAAAGGCGATATTGATAATTTTCAGGAGATGTGGAATTTACTTGAAAAACATACGGTTATCGCTGTGTTGAATGGTCATTATCATCGCAACGCCTTGTTTAGTTATGCCGGTGTTCCAGGTATTGTGAACCGTTCCACCCAACGCGGAAATCAGATAAAAGGCGGATATACAATTTATTCGGTTTCCGACACGTTAAAAGTTGCAGAAAAAATTATAGGTGAGCCGGAGCATGAATGGATGGTTTTGCCTTTACATAATTGATATTTTATGAAATTAAATGCCATTGCCAATATAGTTGGAGCAAAAGCGCAAAGCATTCCCGACCCGGATATTAACTGGCTACTTACCGACAGTCGTTCACTGTCGTTTCCGGCCGAAAGTTTATTTTTTGCAATTATAACCGCCCGAAACAACGGTCACAACTACATTCAGGAGCTTTACGAGCAAAACCTTCGTTACTTTGTGGTGAGCGAAGTGAGACCTGAATTTGAGGCTCTGACTGATGCCGTTTTTTTGCAGGTTTCGGATACCGTAACTGCTTTACAAACGTTGGCTGCTGAAAAGCGGAAACAGTTTCAGGTTCCGGTTATTGGCATTACAGGCAGTAACGGTAAAACAGTGGTGAAAGAATGGTTATACCAGCTTTTGCACAAGGATTTCAACATAACACGTTCGCCCCGAAGCTATAATTCACAAATTGGTGTGCCGCTTTCGGTTTGGGCCATGAATGAAACAACCGAATTGGGAATTTTTGAAGCGGGCATTTCGGAAATGCACGAAATGGAACAACTCGAACCGATAATCCAACCGACCATTGGCTTATTTACCAACCTGGGCGAAGCGCATCAGGAAAATTTTAGCGGATTAAAACAAAAGTGTGAGGAAAAACTCAAGTTATTCGTCAATGCGGAAACGCTGATTCATTGCTCGGACAACAAGCTTGTAGAAATATCCATTGCGCAATCGGGTTTCAACGGAAAGCTCTTTTCGTGGGGGAAGAGCGAAAAAGCTACGATTCAGATTTTAAAAGTTGAAAAATCAATATCCAACACGCAGGTTACACTCAGATATTCCTGTTTGGAAAGTTCGGTTGTAATTCCTTTTACAGACGATGCTTCCATCGAAAATGGTTTGCAATGCGTTTCGGTTATGTTGTATTTAGGTTTGAATATCAATGAAATTGCCAAACGACTGCTGTTACTCGAAGCGGTGGCCATGCGCCTAGAAGTAAAAGAAGGGGTGCGTGATTGCCTGATCATCAACGATAGTTATAACTCTGATTTGAATTCGTTGGGTATAGCTCTTGACTTTCTGAACCAACAATCGTCGGCAAATAACCTGTCAAAAACACTTATTCTTTCGGATATTCTCCAAACGGGACTTACATCCGAAGAACTTTATAAAACAGTGGCCGAACTGGTTGCCAATAAAAATATACAGCGAATTGTTGGCATTGGGAATGAAATCTCTAAACATGCCGAGAAATTTCAAATAACCGAAAAAGTGTTTTTTGATGACACCGATGATTTCCTGAAATCGCCTTTGATTCGTGATTTTCAGCAGGAAATTATCTTGCTCAAAGGTTCCCGCAAATATCATTTTGAGGATATTTCGGAAAAACTGGAGCTGATTACACACGAAACTACGTTGGAAGTAAATTTGAATGCATTGGTGGATAATCTGAATTATTTCCGCTCCAAACTTCACCCTGAAACCAAAATGATGTGCATGGTCAAAGCGTTTGCATACGGCAGTGGAGCGGTTGAAGTGGCTCGCACATTGCAGCATCATCGGTGCGATTACCTGGCTGTTGCTGTTGCAGATGAGGGAGCTGAACTCCGTCGCGAAGGAATTCGTATTCCCATCGTGGTTATGAATCCGGAAAAAGGCAGCTTTGCTATGATTTTTGATAACAAACTCGAACCGGAAATTTACAGTTTTCGCTTGTTGGATGCCTTTATTACTGCTGCAGAAAAACTGGGTATAACCGACTACCCCATTCATATGAAGATAGATAGCGGTATGCACCGGCTTGGATTTGAACCGCAGGATATGGAGCAATTGCTGGCACGATTGAGTAACCAGAATCAGGTGAAAATTCGCTCGGTATTTTCGCATCTTTCAGGCTCGGACGAAGCCAAATTCGATTCTTTCACACAACTGCAAATCAGGACATTCACCGCATGTGCCGATCAGTTTTCAGTTGCTTTCCCACATTATATCATGCGTCATATCCTCAATTCAGCCGGAATTGAACGTTTTCCCGAATTTCAGTTCGACATGGTCAGATTAGGCATTGGTCACTACGGAATCAGCTCTCTACCTGAGATCAATTTAAAGCAGGTTTGTGCGCTGAAGACCGTTATTTTGCAGATTAAAACTGTAAAAGCCGGCGAAACGGTTGGTTACAGCCGGAAAGGAATTGTGAATGATAATAAAAGAATTGCCATTATACCGATTGGTTACGCCGATGGATTTGATCGCAAACTGGGAAATGGAGTAGGCGAAGTGCTCATCAACAGACAACGTGCCAAAGTGATTGGAAATGTATGTATGGATTTGATAATGATTGATGTAACCAATATCACTGCCAATGAGGGTGATTCGGTCGAGATATTTGGAGATAACCTGACTATTTCGGAAGTAGCGGGTTGGCTGAAAACCATCCCTTACGAAATTCTCACCAGTGTTTCCAGACGTGTAAAAAGAGTTTATTTTCAGGAATAAAGTCTTTTTAATTTGATTTTAAGCATTACTTTTTTATATTAATTAAAAAAATCTGAGTATATGACAAAATTCATGAAAACCTTAATAATTATCAATGGCATATTAATACCATTAATAATTATAATTTCAGTTGTAAGTATTGTTTTAAATTTACATCAAAGTTCCTATAGGGATGATACTTCAGAAGGTGTTCTCACTCAAAATGTAATTCAAAAAGATTCAAGTTTAATTCAACTTCAAGGAGTTGATTATTCAGTCCCTGAAAAGATTGGTGGCACTGAAATTTATTGCTTGAAAATCGCTATTAAGACTTTTGATAAACCAAAAGATCTTGGAGTTAAAATAGGGTCAATAACTCCATCGTTAAAATCTAACGCTGAATATAATAAATTAGTGAATATTGTTTTTCTGGATAAGAATTATAATGTAATACAAACACTTCTCAATAAAAAAGCATCAATTGTAGATGTTTAATCTCCTGATAACAGTATAGTAGATGGAGTTGATAAAATTGATAAATCAGCACAAAATCTTGCATATCTAATAGTTTTTGAGGATACGAATAAAGATGGTGTTTTGGACAATAAAGATAATGCGG
>Ga0302213_1000862_pt1 | contig 15762 bp, 14 predicted proteins | sample II_Fen_N1_2_FD_194583 | JGI IMG/M metagenome (GOLD analysis project Ga0302213, IMG submission 194583) | Peat permafrost microbial communities from Stordalen Mire near Abisko, Sweden - II_Fen_N1_1 | ecosystem: Environmental > Terrestrial > Soil > Wetlands > Permafrost | place: Sweden: Abisko... | reverse complement strand
TTTAGGGTACCAAATACTCCTACGCCTTCAAATTTAAAGTTAAGAGGAAATGAGAACTTGTTTTCGAACATTGAAGGGTTAAATTTATCTCCAAATTTCTCGATAATAGTCAAACGCTCTTTTTTGCATACAAATAATTCAAACAATTTGTAAATACCAAGGGTTACCATTGCAACAACCAAAGGAATAGTAATAAACTCTAACATAATTTTTTGTTTTTAAATAAATAATTTCGTTCTTTGTACTGTTTTGACGCAGCAACCCGAAAATGGTTACACATTTCCCCGTTTTTATTTCTTATTCAAAAAAGTGTAACCAAAACAGACTGCCTGCGTCTTATACAATATATATGAATAATCAGGACGAGATAAACTACATAGAGCGCATACTTGCCGGCGAAACGAATTTATTTTCGTATTTCGTCAACTCATACAGCAACTCTATCTACTCGTTGATTGTTCGTATAGTACAGATCAATGAAGATGCCGAGGAACTGACGCAGGATAGTTTTCTGAAAGCATTCAAAAAGCTGGACAGCTTTAAAGGTGATTGCAGTTTTTCCACCTGGTTGTTTCGGATAGCGTATAACACCGCTATTTCAGCCACTCGAAAGCGGAAGATTGTCTTTCCAACGGTGGACGAAGCGATGATGGAAAGCGTGCCCGACGAAGCGATTAAAACCTTTTTCGATCCCGATGAAAATGAGATCAAACTGCAAAAGCTCGAAGAGGCTATCGGCAAATTGAATGTGGAGGAAAAAACGCTAATAACGCTTTATTATACCGAAGATAAATCGGTAGCAGAACTGGCCCGGGTGTTGGATCTGACCCCGGAGAATGTGAAGGTGAAACTTCACCGGGTGAGAAAGAAATTATATGTTTTAATGACGAAAAGAAATGAAAATGAACAACGATAAAGCAATCATAAAAGCACTTCAATCGACCGAAAGCCCCCGACTTTCTGCCGATTTCAATTCACGCCTGATGGCAGAGGTGTATCGCGCCGTGGAACGAAAGAAGAAACGGGAGTATGTGCTGGGCATCTGTCTTATTTCGGGAGTTTCGCTGGTGTTGGTCGGGTTGGCGGTTTACGTTTTCCTTACCTATATTCCTTGGAATTTTGCATTTGAACTTCCCAAACTCCCGAAAATGAATCTTACGCCCGAATCGAAATCGATGTATGGATTCAGCATCTACATTGCCTTGCTGACATTAATCCTTATCGGGCTGGATTACTATTTCCGGCGTAAATGGACAATGAAAAAATCCAAATAGCTATAAACAAACAGGCCGATTCTCTCGAACCAGCCTGCTTTTTGTTTAATTTATAAACCCTAGTATAGCTTAAAACATTCACTTATGGGAACAATTCGTTGCAAATATATTATCTTTTTCAAATAAAAGCAAATTATTGTTCATTTTTTTTCATTCATCTTTTTTTCTTCTGTTTTAGGTTTCCTCCAACCTCCACGTATAGCAATACGCATTGGGGGATAGTTATACCGGCGTAAATGGATGATGAAGAAATCCAAATAACTATAAACAAGCAGGTCGATTCTCCCGAACCGACCTGCTTTTCAATTTTTTTGTAATCAAAAATGTTTTTTATGACAACCTTACGCGACAAATATATTGTCTTTTTTAGATAAAAGCAAATTATTATTCATTTTTTTTCTCATTTATCTTTTTTTCTTCCTTTTTGTGCCTTCGCCAGCCTTCGCGAATGGCCATACTCTTTTTAGCATGTTTAATATGCACATTCAGCAACCGCACAAAATGATCGAATTCTTCCGTTTCATTAAGTATAATCAGGGCATGAACCCGCTTCACAATATTTTGATACGCCACATCGGTCACCTTTCGTGCCTTGAGTACGTTGCCGCTGCCTTGCTTGCTTCGTTCAGTGTTACGGTTGTTATCGGCGTTTTGATATAGCTCGTTCAAGGCATCCAATGAATCAAGCCATCCCATCAGTTGCAACTTTTCTACATACGTTTCATTTTTGGGTAGGCGCAAATTGGATGTAATTTTCCAAATATATACATTCCTGTTAATGTTCGAGGTATTGTGCATATAGGCAATGCTTTTCATTACGTATGAAATCTTTCCGGCAGCCTTGCGCTTGGCTTCATCATAATGGCGCAGGGCGCTTTCATGCTGATACACCAGTCCCGCATATATTTCCTCCCGTTGTGCGTTCAGCTTCACCATTTCATCAGTAATGGAACTCTTGCGCCGCACCTTCGAAGCTGCATCTTCGGCTTGCAATGCCAGGTTGAAAGCATCCGTAAGCTTTTCGAAACCCGATAACGGCATGTTTTCGTCCTCCAACAAACTTTGAACATTGTGCATAAAGGCATTGTGACCGTCGTTCTTCATTTTTTGAAACGTTATTGGCAAGATTTTATCCATACGAATGTATTTTTTGTGTTACGTTCAGTCAATCATATTTTTATAATACAAATATATATACTTTCTTATATTTAAACAATATTATTATATAAATATAATTATGTATTATAATAATTATATTCTGTCTATTAAAATATATATTTATTTTCTAATTAAAATAATATGGTAATATAAATATATTCCAAAAACAATCCGATTGACAATCGAAACCTGTCGTTGCACCCTGAAGATATGCCAAATGCAACGCAAAACTTCCCCGTTAAAGTGGATGAAGGAATGCTTTAGTGCCGAAAGGTAAGAAACACCGGCGAGGAAGGGGTAAATTGATGATAAAAGGTGGTATAGGATGGTATGGATTGGATAGTTCTGATACGAGTCTCGCGGTTTGCAACGGTGCAATATAAAATCGCGGTTGCAAACCGCGAGACCCCCGTAATGTACCAACAAAAAAACCGCCGGAATAAATTCCGACGGCCTGTCATGGAAAGCAAATCAAAAAAATCAATACTAATCTTAAATCTTATCTTCTGCTATCACTCTTTTCAGTCTTGTCGCTCGAACTACTACGAGTAGGTTCGGCCTGTCTTTGTTCTTTCACAACGGGTGTTGTTGTTGTTTTAGGTGCAGGGGTTTGAGTCCGTTGAGGTGCTACCTGAGGGTTTATTCTGTTATTGTTAGAGTTGTTGTCGTTGTTATTGGAGCGTTGTTGAAAATTATCATTCCGGCGAACAGGTTCATTTGAGCTTGAATTATTCTGATTCTGGCGCGATTGATACGTGCTGTTTTGGTTCGAATTATTATTATTTACATTCGCATTTCTGTTGTTGTTCGATGGAGTGTAAACAGGTGCAGTATTCGTATTTTGATTTCTGTTTTGCGTACTATTGTTTCTATTTCCTGCATCGTTGCTGTTTGAGCGATTTTGATAGGTGTTTTCACGGGAGGCATTATTTGTTGCGTTCCGTTGGTTCCATCCGCCACCCTGATTTGTTCTTTCTTGATTATCGAAACTTCTGTTTGGTCTGTTTATTGGAGCTCCTCCGTTTTCATTTCCCGACCGTGTTACTGTGTTTCGCATCACTCCGTTGCGGGTAAATTCCAAATCGCGTTTGTTCCGTATATTCGAATTTCTGTTTGTAAAGTTGCGATCCGGGTAACGGGTAGCATAGTCGTTACGGCTGATTGAATTCACCACGTTTAAAGCACCTCTGTTTCTGATATTGCTGGAATAATAATAACGATTGTCATGATTGGTGTGTCTGTAAACATTGCCCAGATAGATGTTCATTTCCAGTGGCGAACGGTGATGGTAATACGTTGGATAGTATCCCCAGTAATATGGTGAATGCCACACCCGGTAATTGGATTGCCAGAAAATAGAAAATATCGACGGAGTATAAATGTATGAAGGTTCGATAATGTAGTTTGGACCGTACAGATAAGGATTGCCCACAATTTGAATGGAGGCATTGTCGCTATACTGATCTTTGTCCACAACGATAGTGGCTACATCTTGATAAACATTTTCGTCCAAAACCGACTGAATAACTACTGCGTGAGTGCCATTGTCGTATTTTTCAATGACTCTTAAATAATCAACCTGACCGTCATTGTTCAAATCTAGGTTGGAAATTCCACTATCATAATCATTGAGATTCATTTCAAATTCTTCCAGGTTTTTCGATTGGCCAAAAACCGTAGCAACTGCCTTTAAATCGAGGTTGTTGCTTATGTCATTGCTTTCTGCTTGTACTGTTATTTGTCTTTGTGCGGTACATTGAGTAGTCAATAATAAAATAGTCGCTAACAGGATGGTAAGTTTTGTTGCTTTCATGATCGTAGATTTTAATCGGTAAATAATTCCTTTTTCAAATATATCTTTTGTCCTTTTTTGGATGTACAAATGCCTAACCAATTTCTGTGCCAAAATATAAAATCAAGAATTATTCACAAAAACTATTTCGCCTATATACAGTCTAAAAACACTTATTTTGCTGATATATTTAGAAATAAGTAATAGAAAATAATTATCAAGATTCCTGAGTAATTGATAAACTTTTTTAATCGAACTACAAAATTACTCATTTTTATCTCTCTTTTGTTATCTTTGCAAAAAAAACAATGCTAATTACATGAATAACTTAGATCTGATTATTCTAATACCCATTATTTTAGGATTTATTTTTGGATTATTCAAAGGACTTGTCAAGGAATTGGCCTCATTGGCAGCTATCGTACTTGGAATTTACGGAGCAAAATTGTTTGCGCCCATGTTTTCGGGCTTTTTGATTCGTTCTTTGTCATTCTCTCCTAAAACAGCACTTCCATTGGCTTATTTTTTTCTTTTTGTTATCATTGCCTTCACCTTGCTTGTTTTAGCTAAAATGCTTGATAAAATTTTTGATTCCATTTATTTAGGTGGTTTAAACAAATTATTCGGAGGAGTGTTTGCTGCTTTGAAATACGCGTTAGTGGTGAGTGTACTGTTGAATATCTTCGATGCGGTGGACAGTCGATTCCCGATCATTAAACCCAAATCTAAATCAGACTCATTTAGCTATAAACCGGTTTTGAAACTGGCACCGACACTTTGGGACGAGAGCAAGCGAGAAAAAATCTTACAGTTCAAAGATAACCAAAAGCCCAATGAAGAGGAAGTCAAAAACCACCGTTAATGACATTGAACTTTTTCAGGAAATTTCCGGCTTGAGAGGTAATTTTTCCAAGTTTGAGTTTGAATGTGGTTGCGATGAAGCCGGACGTGGATGCCTGGCAGGCCCTGTGGTAGCTGCCGCTGTAATTTTACCCATCGGATTTCAGAATTCACTACTAAACGACTCCAAACAGCTTACCGAAAAGGAGAGAGAAGAGCTTCGCCCAATAATTGAGAAGGAAGCGTTGGCATGGGCTGTAGCCGAAGTAGATAATACCGAAATTGATGAAATCAATATTCTGAATGCATCGATTCTGGCCATGCACCGAGCCATCGACAAACTATCCATCCGCCCGGAATTCATTATTGTTGACGGTAATAAATTCAAACCTTATGCTGACATTCATCATCAAACCATTGTGAAAGGCGATAGCAAATATCTATCCATCGCCGCCGCTTCGGTGCTTGCCAAAACCCATCGAGATGAATTGATGCAACAACTAAATGCCGAATTCCCTGTATATGATTGGGCTAAAAACAAAGCATACCCTACTCCAAAACACCGCACAGCCATCAGAAAATACGGAACAACGGATTATCACCGCATGAGCTACGATTTGTTGGGAGATAAAAAGAAGAAAAAGGATAAAGAAATTAGAAAGGATAGCCGATAGCAAAATGTAAAGCAAAGTCTTTATCAATTTTAGGAGACACTCGCCATTTATCAAGACGACTGGCTTGAGCAGGATCGTAAAGCTTGACTCCAACATCAAATCTGAATACAAAAAGCTTTATATCGAACCGTAATCCCGCACCATAAGCAATGGCAATCTGATCCGCGAAAGTATCCAAATGGAATGTTCCGCCCTTCTGCGTATCATAGTCCTTAATAGTCCAAATATTACCGGCATCGAGGAATAGTGCTCCTTCCATTATCCAAAACATTTTAGCCCGATATTCCCAGTTCATGTCTAACTTTATATCACCCACTTGGTTGAAATCGCGTGGCAGGCTACTGATACGTTGGTAAGTTCCCGGACCAAGTGTACTTTCACCCCATCCGCGAATGCTGTTGGCACCGCCGCTGTAAAATCTTTTTTCAAACGGTATAGCCTCACCATTTCCGTAAGGCACACCCAATCCCACATTTAAATGATACACAAATCGATTATTTTCATTAAATATCTGATGATGCGTCACATTAAATTCGCCTTTTACATATTGAGCAAAACGCACGTTGAAAAGCTTGTAATTTCCGGCAGAATCTGGTTTACTCATTAAATGACTCAAAGCATTCAGTCCGTTACCGGCAGTTTCGATTGAATAACGAAATACCGAGTAATTTTGCAAAGGCCGATATGAATTAAAAGTGGTATAAGTGCCGTTGTAGCCCATGCGCCAGATTAAGTGATCGCTGTAGCTGTAAGGATTAAAAATTAGATTTTGGGGATTCAGGAAACGATCGCGAAATGCTTTTTCAACCTTAGGAAACTGAACGTAACTCAAATCAAAAAGTTGAAAAGCATGACGAAATTGACCTCGATTCCACGAATAATTCACACCTGCTCCGGCATTGGTCGTTGTAAATTCACCCGGTCTGTATTGATACCCGAATGATGTTGTAAATTCCGTGTTGGCATGGATATTTTTCTTAAAATCATAGCTTCCCACCGGTAACATAAACCGCGGAAATTTCAACCCTATTTGCCCGCCATATTCCTCAGCCCACACGCCATCCTGCCACTCAAAAGCTCCACGAGCCAACAGTGAAAGTGTTTCAGCTCCTTTAAAAACATTTCGATTCACAATATTCACATTCCCGGCAATGCCCCAATACCCTGCGGTATATGTTCCCTCCAACTCGGTGGAAAGTGAAACTGCTTTCGATGGAATAATCATAATGTAACAATCCAGTGAATTATTCTCAACTTCTTTGAAACTTATATTCACGTATTTAATGGCACCCAACCCGTTTAACGCCGAATACGTTTTATCTACATTCTCATCGCTGTACAACGAATTTGGATTGATATAGGTATTCTGCACCAAGGCATCAATTTTGAGAATACGTTTTTTGGGACTGATCAATTCATAATCCCTAAAAACAACAGTGTCCATTTCTGTATTGGTTTCGGAAAAATTCGTGAAATTAGCATCGCTATTAGCCTGGAAAATAATCTTGCGAATAGTAAATTGCCTGAAAATAACTTTATTGAGCGAATCTGCATTTCTTCGAAGATAATCACGCAGTTCCAAAGTCATATCCACAGTGTGTGGTTTCAACAAACTGTCTGCTGAGTAAGACAAAAACTCCTTGTTGAAATTAAAATACCCTTCCTGTCTGAAATTCTTACTTATACGTTCTCTTTCGGCATTAAACGCATCAACATCGAATAACATTCCGGGTTTAATAATCGATTTTGATGTGTCTGCAGCTAACTGTGTTAGAAATACGTTTTTCAGATTAATTTTGTAATTTCCGAGTCTGTACGGTTTATTCGATTTAATTATGTAATCAACAACTACTTTTTTGTCCTTAGTTTTAACTTCGCTTTGTACTTTAGCATTGATGTAGCCTTTATTCTCCAACAAACGTTGGAGCTGCTGAACAGTAAGCGCTGTAAGTGCTGAATTGTAAATTACAGGTGGGTCGCCAATTTTTTTAAACGTCTTGTTCAGTCTTCTGTTTAACCATTTGGTAGTATCTTTAGGTGCCCAGTTATATAAACCCAATTGCATTCGCCATGCACCAAAAACAGCTGCATTGGGTGTTTGACGGACGTATTCCTTCAATATATCTGGCTTAATATCTTTGTTGTCAGATTTGATGTTTACTTTATTAAGCAAAAACTCGCCATCGGGTACATATTTAGTGATATTGCATGCCGAAACAAACAAAATCAACCCGATACAAAGACTAAACCTGCTTAACTTCATGTAATGCTGAAAAAGAATTAAAAATAAATGCAAATATAGCTTTTTTAAATTTTCTTTGCTAGCTTTGTGTCAAAAATTTATAAACCTTTTGGAATCTAAACGGTGGTTCGTAGGCCTCGGTTTTCAAAATTATCAACACATCGGTGCTTTCAAAAAATAAAATAAAACTCATAACCAGCCTTTCGCAAAAGAAGTTCCGCGACGAAACCGGATTTTTTGTTGCCGAAGGAACAAAACTCGTGCTAGACTTATCCGAAGCTTTCAGTTGCGAAATGCTCATTGCTACAACAGATTGGTTGTCAACGAACAAAAAAATCATTGCTTCTGAAACTATTGAAACAACTGCCGATGAACTGAAGCGAATTTCAAATCAAAAATCGCCGCAGGGAGTATTGGCTGTTTTCAAAAAAACCAAATACCAGTTTCAGTTAGCCGATTTGGAATCAAAATTAAGCCTGGCATTGGACGATGTTCAAGATCCGGGAAACTTAGGAACCATTATTCGCATTGCCGATTGGTTTGGAATAAACGATGTATTTTGTTCTGAAAATTCGGCGGATGCGTTTAACCCCAAAACTGTTCAGGCTACCATGGGCGCATTGGCTCGGGTGAAAGTGTATTCAGTGAATTTGAGCGAGTTACTTAGCCAGTGTAAACCACGAATACCGGTTTACGGCACATTTATGAATGGTGAAAACATCTACCAAAAATCATTGACAAACAACGGAATAATTGTGATGGGGAACGAAGGAAACGGCATTAAAACTGAAATTGAAAATTTGGTTACCGAACGATTGCTGATACCTAATTTCCCAGTTGGTCAAGTTACTTCTGAATCGCTTAACGTAGGTGTTGCCACTGCACTGATTTGTGCTGAATTTCGCAGGAGAATTTAATATTTGTGTCTTCGCAAATTTATCATTAAAAAAGCACTCCAAAGTTTTGGAGTGCTTTTTTAAATTTATTCTTCAAAAGGTTTGTTTTGCTGACAAACTCTCCTTCAGGAATTTGGAACTTAATATGCATGATCATCACCATTTACATCTTCAATATCAATGCGTTTCTTTTCCATCGAGCGCCAGGAAATAATGATATAAACCAATACCACCGGGATAAACAGCGACACCAGCGACATGGCTTTCAGCGTAAAGAAGCTGGACGACGAATTGAAAATGGTCAACGAACTTTGAAGATTGATGGAAGGATAATACGATGTGTTGTTATAACCGGCAATGAGTAATAAACTACAAACCGTTACCACCGTACCGATACCGGCAAACCAAATACCGCTTTTGAATTTAGGTGAAATGAATGTTCCAATAACACCTGCCAGTACCGCCACAACACCTAACAGGAACAACACCAGAATGATCGGCATTTGTATCAAATTGGTGAAGTATTTGTATTTTTCCATCGACACCACACCAGTGGTTTCATTCACGGCAAATCCTTCGGAAAACAACGTCCAAATTACAAAAATCAGGAAGAATACCACGAAAGGAATAGCGTTGTACCACAAAAATTTACGCGAACGGGCTTCCAGGGTTTCGTTGTTCAGGCGGTTTACAAAGAAAAGCAATGCTAACGAACGAGCCAGGAAGAAAACGGCAATACCAAGCGACAGGTTGCGTAGGCTAAGCAATGCTTCCAGTCCGTGCCACTCGTTACCCCACGAGCTGATAACGGGAGTTAGTTGTTTAGTTATATTACCTTTGGCCACAATAAAATCGGAACCGGTAAAGAAAGTGGCAATGGCTACACCAATAAGGAAAGTGGCCAACAACCCGCTGATAAACAAGAAAGACCGATAGGTTTTGGCACCGTACACGTTTCCTGGTTTCGACTGAAATTCGTACGAAACAGCCTGAATGATAAAGCAAAACAAAATAGCCATCCAAACCCAGTATGCACCACCGAAACTGGTGGAATAGAACAACGGGAACGAGGCAAAGAAAGCACCACCAAAAGTAACCAATGTTGTGAATGTGAATTCCCATTTACGACCAAGGGCATTGACCAACAATCGTTTTTCATCCTCTGTTTTCGACAGCGAGAACAACAGCGATTGTCCACCCTGAACAAAAAGAAGAAAAGCCAGTATTCCACCTAGAAGTGATATTAAAAACCACCAGTAATGTTGTAAAAATGAATATGTTATCATAATAAATAAGTTTGTAATGTTTGTATTCGTTTGTAAAGCTCCGGGAGTTGAAAGTTTATAAACTCAATCACTCATGCGGCCCTTTTTTCACTTGTTTAACCATAATACGTATTTCAGCAACTAGCAAAGCCGTAAATAATATCAGGAACAAGAAGAAGGTAATCATGACGGACGCACTGGAGATATTTGAAATTGCAGCATTTACAGGAAGTACATCCTGAATTGCCCACGGCTGACGACCGACTTCGGCTACTGCCCAACCCAACTGACCTGCCAAATAAGCCAACGGGATACTTAAAAAGCTTGCCCGAAGCAACCAGATTTGATTTTCAATTTTTCCATTGTAGAAATAGAACAGAACCAGTCCAAACAAAAGTATAAAGTAAAAGCCCAATGCCACCATGACATGGAACGAATAGAAAATCGTTGGAACATGAGGTATCAATTTCTCAGCTTTGTCGATATAACCATAACCAAATTGGGCATAATTTTCTTTCAACTTGGCTTTATGCATTTTTGCTGCTACAGAGTCTTTGGCAGTTACCGCACTTTGGTAATCGGCCAATGACTGAATGGCAGCTTTTCCACGTGCTTGTTTTTCGGTAAACGAAAGAGCCATTTCATTGTTAGGCAAACTGTAACCGCCATCAATTATATTTTTAATTCCTGGAACAAATGCATCGGCATCGCGATAGGCCAACAGCGACAACAAGGAAGGGATTTCAATTTTCACCAAATAAGGGTTTACAGAATCGTTATATGATTTTTTTGCCGGATTTAAAATTCCGAAAGCCACCAGCCCGGCACTGCTTTTCCCTTCGTAAAGCCCTTCCATCGCAGCCAGTTTCATTGGTTGGCGTTGCGAAACGTTGTAAGCCGAACTATCACCCGTATAAGCCAACAGCAAGGTTGAAACCAACCCGAAAATAGCACCCACTTTAATACTTTTCAATGCAAAATCAACTTCCCGCTTTTTCAACAAATACCACGAACTGATTCCCACAACAAACAAACCACCCAACACCCAGCCCGAAAGAACAGTGTGGAAGAACTTATTCAAAGCAACAGGTGAAAGTAAAATGCTCCAAAAATCAATCATTTCGTTGCGGACGGTATCAGGATTAAATTCCATCCCTACCGGATATTGCATCCAAGCGTTTGCAACCAGAATCCACAAGGCCGAAATGGTGGCACCTGTAACCGTAAGCCATGTAGCAGTTAGGTGAAAACCTTTACTTACCTTTTTCCAACCGAAGAACATAATGGAAATGAAGGTGGCTTCCATAAAGAAAGCTAAAATCGCTTCAATGGCCAGGGGTGCTCCAAAAATATCGCCCACAAACCAACTGTAATTCGACCAGTTTGTCCCAAACTCAAATTCCATGATTATTCCGGTTGCCACTCCAATGGCAAAGTTAACGCCAAAAAGCGTCATCCAAAACTTAGCGGCCTTTTTCCATTCCTCCTTGCCGGTTTTATAATACAGCGTTTCCATGATGGACATGATAACACCCAACCCCAACGTAAGCGGAACAAAAAGCCAGTGATACATGGCAGTCAAAGCAAATTGTGCTCGCGACCAATCAATTAATGTTGCATCCAATAAGTTCATAATTTGTTCAATTAGTTTTTAATCAAAAGGTTAATTGTTTATTTTGTTTATCAATTCACTTCTTACGTGGTTTGCTTTGCTTTTTTCATCTTTAAAGTTTGTGTTCAGGTAGTTGGGAAAGAAAAATATCCTTAACACCACAAACATGATAAAAAGCTTTATTAAAACAATAATCCACAACGATTTACCAACGGTCATGCCCAGAAAGCCATCGCGGTAGAATGAGAACAGATTTTTGATAAAGGAGGGAATTCTCATAAATATTGTGGAAAAAAGTAGATAGATGTTCTGATTGCAAAAATATCAAATAAATTGGAATTATTACAAAACGGTACTCAATTTTAAGCGTTAAATTTTAATGTTGCGATAAAATTACAGATAAATAATGATTAAAAAACTCATTTCCAACTAAATTTCTTTATAAATCGAAATAAAAACCACGGGTAATTTGTTTTAGAACAAGAGTTTTGAAAATAAATATTTACTTTTGCAAGTCAAAAAACAACATCAAATAATTATGAATCCATTTGAAAATCTAAGAATTGCAATTTGTAGTGACCATGCCGGTTACGAACTTAAAAACAAAGTGATAGAATATATCGACGGAGAAGGCGTGAAAGAATTAAAAGATTTTGGTGCTTTTTCGGCCGAAAGTAGCGATTATGCCGATTTTGCTCACCCCATGGCTTCGGCTGTTGAAAGCGGTGAATTTGACTTTGGTATTTCAATTTGCGGAAGTGGTAACGGCATCAGCATGACCGTGAACAAACATCAGGGAATCCGCGCTGCACTTTGCTGGAATGCCGAAATTGCTTCGTTGGCTCGTCGTCACAACAACGCTAACGTACTTTCGTTGCCTGCTCGTTTCATTTCGGAAAGCGATGCCCTGAATATGGTAGATGTATTCTTTATGACCGAATTTGAAGGTGGAAGACACCAACAACGAATCGACAAAATACCTTGTTAAGGCAATCTGACATCAAATCTTCGGGATATTTTATTTTGAAGAAACTCGTTTTAAACTAATTTGAATGCAACGAACTGAAATATCAACTTACGGAGAGTTTGGGTTAATCAAGCACCTGACCGAAAAATTTAAAATAGAAAATTCTTCAACCCTGAAAGGCGTGGGCGATGATGCGGCGGTTCTTGATTACAGCAACAAAAAAATTCTGGTTACCACCGATTTACTGCTGGAAGGTATTCATTTCGATTTGGTTTATGTTCCGTTGATGCACCTGGGCTACAAAGCAGCGGTGGTCAATTTTTCGGACATTTATGCCATGAACGGCCGTCCGAAGCAAATCACCGTTTCGCTGGGAGTTTCCAAACGTTTCTCGGTGGAGGATTTGGAGCAGCTATATGCCGGTATTGAGTTGGCTTGTAAAAACTATGGAGTCGATCTGATTGGTGGCGACACCTCGGCTTCACTCACCGGACTGGCGATCAGCATTACCTGCATTGGCGAAGGTGAAGACGGAAAAATTGTGTATCGCAACGGCGCGGGTGCTACCGACCTGATTTGTGTAACCGGCGATTTGGGTTCGGCTTACATGGGTTTGCAATTGCTCGAACGCGAAAAAATGGTTTTCAGCGGTGGTGCCGAAGTTCAGCCCGATTTCGAAGGCAAAGATTATATCCTAAAACGCCAACTCAAACCAGAAGCCCGGAAAGACATTGTTGAATTGCTTCACGAGCGCGGAATTGTACCCACGTCAATGATGGATATTTCGGATGGATTATCGTCGGAATTGATGCATATCTGCAAGCAAAGCAACGTGGGATGCCGGATTTACGAAGACAAAATTCCAATCAATTATCAGGCGGTAGTTATGGCCGAAGAACTGAATATGAATATTGTAACAGCAGCACTCAATGGCGGCGAAGACTATGAGCTATTGTTTACCGCTTCGCTCGAAGACTATGACAAAGTTGTGTTGCTCGAAGGCGTTTCCATTGTGGGACACACCACCAAGCCCGAACTGGGACTGAATCTGGTTGGACGAGAAGGAGAAGAAATTCAGCTACAAGCCCAAGGTTGGAACTCGCTAAGTTGACAACTATATTTTTAAGACATTGTTAGAAAGGATTGCCAATTTGGTGATCCTTTTTATATTTAAGATAGCCATTTCAAGCCAATGAACTATATTTGCGGATAATTTTGAAAGCGAAACATTTCAAAGCTAAATGCCCAGGCGAGTCATTGACCTAGCTAAATCAGAATAACTTTATTTTTTTAATGGAATAGTCTTTATTGGGTAAAAAACAAATTTATGATAACTCTAAAATACAAAAATGAATTTATAGGTGAGATTCTTGGCACATTTATATTGGTTTTATTTGGTTGCGGTTCTGTGGCTGCTTCTATACTGTTCAACGCGTATCAAGGACTTTTACAAATAGCGTTCGTATGGGGAATCGGAGTTACACTGGCTGTTTATCTAACCCGACATATTTCATGTGCTCATCTTAATCCAGTCGTTAGTTTAGCAATGGTACTGAGTAGGCGAATGACTTTACGTAAGTTGCCTGCCTATGTTTTAGCACAGTTTCTTGGAGCATTTTTAGCGGGATTGACTATTTATGTACTTTTTGCACCGTCAATCAGCTATTACGAAACTATTCATGGAATCGTGAGAGGAACTGACGAATCTATTCAAACTGCAAAAATATTTGGTGAGTTTTATAGTTCCCCAACAGTTTCTTTGCCACTAGCCATGGGAGCAGAGGCATTTGGGACATTTATTCTGATTTTATTAATTTTCGCATTGACTGAAGGATGCAATGTTGGTCGCCCTGACAATGCAATTGCTCCCTTATTCGTTGGATTAACAGTAACTTCCATTATTTGTCTGATAGCACCATTAACTCAAGCCGGACTTAATCCTGCGCGTGATTTTGGACCAAGAATGGTTGCATGGATTTTTGGATGGGGAAAAGCGGCTTTCCCCGATCAGTCGGGTGGTTTTTTCTTTGTGTATATTCTGGCACCGATAGTTGGCGGTTCGATAGCCACAATTTTCTTCATGAAAGTGCTTGAACCTGCCATGAAAAAAGTAACAGGGAAATGTGATTGCGATAAATAACTAATCAAAATGAAAGATAAAACAAGACTTATTATGGTGGGAGGTTTTCTGGGAGCTGGGAAAACTACATTATTATATGAAACTACCAGGATTCTAATGAATGAGGGCAAAAGAGTTGGTCTGATAACCAATGATCAAGCCCCCGAATTGGTGGATACAGCTTTACTATTGAAAACCCATGCAAAAGTTGCCGAGTTGAGCGGAAGTTGCTTTTGTTGCAATTTTAATGGATTTGTCGATTCCATTAAACAAGTGGAAGGCATTGATCATCAAACCGATTTCATCATTGCCGAGCCGGTTGGCAGTTGCACCGACTTGTCCGCAACCATAATGCAACCGCTTAAAGAGCAATACAACAGAGAACTTACCATTTCGCCCCTAACGGTGTTAGCCGATCCAATCAAATTGGCTGACATCATGGATGGAAAAACAGCCGGTTTACACCCCAGCGCAGCCTATATTTTTAGGAAACAACTGGAGGAGAGCGATATCATCCTAATTTCAAAATCCGACCTGATAGATAATGCAGAACTGGTGTTATTAAAGGAAAAAGTAAAACTACATTATCCCAACTCAGAAGTTTTATCTATAAGTTCGAAAACGGGTGAAGGTATTGCTGACTGGTTGAAGCTAATTTGTTCGAGCACCAAAACCGGACAAAAAATAGTGGAGGTTGATTATGACACGTATGCTAAGGGCGAGGCCGTTCTCGGCTGGCTGAATGCTTCCATACATCTAAAAGGAGAGCAAATAAACTGGGATGCCTTTGTCTCTGATTTTTTGGCCGAATTTAGCCGACAAATTGACCAAAAGAAAATATCCGTTGGGCATGTTAAAGTCATTCTTGAAAATGGAGAGAAACACATGCTTGGCAATATCACTGGAAAAGCAGAAACAATTAC
>Ga0302213_1000860_pt1 | contig 15793 bp, 11 predicted proteins | sample II_Fen_N1_2_FD_194583 | JGI IMG/M metagenome (GOLD analysis project Ga0302213, IMG submission 194583) | Peat permafrost microbial communities from Stordalen Mire near Abisko, Sweden - II_Fen_N1_1 | ecosystem: Environmental > Terrestrial > Soil > Wetlands > Permafrost | place: Sweden: Abisko... | reverse complement strand
TGAATATACCGATGTAGCCTGGATTGAAGGACCGTGGCTGCAAAAGCATAACGGCATCTACTACTTACAATATTCTGCTTCGGGAACCCAATGGAAAACGTACGCCGAAGGCTATTATACTTCCAAATCGCCTTTAGGTCCGTTTACGTATGCTCCCAATAATCCGCTTCTGAGAAAAACTGAAGGTCTCGTTACCGGAACTGCCCACGGATGCATAGTTGAAGGCCTGGATGGAAATCTCTGGCAATTTTACACCATTGTGCTTTCCAATCCTCCCGGAGGAAGAAGAATCGGCATGGATCGGATATACTTTGACAAAAACGGAAACATGTCGGTAAACATAACCGATACACCTCAATGGGGACCCACGATTAAATCGGACAATAAGAAGGGTGATTCGGGATCGATTCCTGTTACGATTAATAAAGTGCGCGCCATGAATGCCCTTTCAAAATTCTCGTCCGAAATATCAGGCCACGAGGCGGCTTATGCGGTGGATAATTCTAGCGGCACGTGGTGGGAACCGCAACCAACTGATAGTTTGCCAACGCTTACAATTGAGTTGTCGCCGGCAACCCGGTTTGATGTGGTACAATTGTTTAATATTGATGGAGTGAGACTGATGTTCAACGGAGGCAGGCGCAGTTTAAGGCCTTCGGGAGGAGGAACAACTCAGCCTTCGGCCGAAATTTATAAGTATAAAATAGAAGTCTCGATGGACGGGAAAACATTTCAAACCGCACTGGATATGACGAATAACACGACTGCCAGAAATACGATTTTTGATGAAATAGCTCCTGTGAAATGTCGCTTTGTTCGATTGACAGTGGCAAACTGGCCCAAACAAAGTCCGCTTGGAATCCTGGAATTTACTGGATTTGGAAAACCGGCTGAATCCTTACCGGCAGCCGTGGAAATTCCTCATTTTAAATGATATATGAAAGTATATAATTAATTATAAGTTTAAAGTTATGAAAAAACACATTATTCTCATTTTTGCTATTATTTTTGTTTCAATTGTTAGCATAAATTGTCAGGCTCAACAGACAACTGTAAATCAATCTACAAAAATTGGAAAAAAACAACTGGTTCCAGGAGAACAAGCCCCTCCGGCAGACTTAGGTCAGAATAACTTTGGCGGTCCCAGACCTTCGGTTGGAGCAGGGGGTGCAGCACGACCAATTAACAGGCAACCTCGTCCCGAACCCGAAATAAAAACTGTTTCGCTCGATGAGCTTTCAATGAGTGATCCGTTTATTTATCCTGATGAAAAAACGCATACCTATTTATTGACAAACTCGGGTGGTCGCTTGTATAAAAGTAAGGATTTAAAAATGTGGACTGGTCCTTATTCGGTTACCGATTTGACGGGAACCTGGATGAATGGATTGTTCCCAGCCGCAGCCGAAATTCATCATATTGGCTCCAAATACTATTATGCAGGAACCTGGAGCGATCACAGCACGTTGATTCAAGTGGTTCCTCGTCGATACAATGTGCCAAGAAATCAAACACAACTTCTAGTTGCCAATTCTCCGGAAGGTCCGTACAAACCATTGGTGGCGGATAAAGAATTTTGTCTGGGACCGGAGGATTGGGATATTATTGATGGAACGCTTTATCAGGAAAATGACACAACTTACATGGTGTTTGTTCATGAGTGGACGCAGCTAATTGACGGGACAATGGATTATATGCCGCTTTCAAAGGATTTGACACACCGAACCGCAGAACCCACCACCATTTTTCGTGCAAGTGAAGCGGCTTGGTCGAAAGAGATGAATAGTATCGGTGAAGCTACTTTCGGCCTAAAAATGCCGGGCTGGGTTACCGATGGTCCTCAACTATTTCGTACTAAAAGTGGCAAACTGGGAATGCTTTGGTCCAGTTGGGGTGATCACCGATATGCTCAGGGAATTGCGTATTCGGTTTCCGGGAAAATTAAAGGCCCCTGGATTCAGGAAAAAGAAGCTTTCAAAGGCGATAATTCAGGGCATGGAATGTTGTTTACCACTTTCGAAGGTAAACGTTTATACATTGTCCACCATTCGGAAGGGAAAGGTCCCCGCAAACCTGAAATCTGGGATGTGGACGATTCGGGGGATAAATTGGTGTTAGGCAAAAAGCTAAATCAATAACTGTAATTTTTAGAAAAGGGAAATATGGGGAAAGTTCCGATTCCTCATCGGTTGTGCCTAAACTCAAAAGCTGTTGTGTTGGATTGTTTATCTGTTGAAAGTATATTAGTTGAAAAGTAAAAAAACAAATTATGGAATATAGAGTTTTAGGAAATTCCGGTCTGAAGGTATCCACCATCACGCTGGGTACAATGACATTTGGCGGACAAGGGATGTTTGCAAAGGTGGGTGCTTCGGACATGAAACAAGCCCGTGAGATTATTGATTATAGTATCGATAAAGGTGTAAATGTTCTTGATACTGCCAATATGTATTCTGCCGGAGTATCGGAGGAAATGATCGGACAAATCCTAAACGGAAAACGTCCCGGTGATGTGCTGATTTCTACCAAGGCCCGAATGCCGATAGGCGACGGACCCAATCAGGAAGGATTTTCCAGATATCACTTAATCAGTGAATGTGAGAAAAGTCTGAAAAAGCTCCGAACAGACGTCATTGATATTTATTATATGCACGAATGGGATGGACTGACGCCGGTGGAAGAAATGCTTGAGGCGCTGGATACATTAGTGAAGCAGGGAAAAATCAGGTATATTGGTTGCTCCAATTTTTCGGGTTGGCACATAATGAAAGCGATGAATGCCAGCAATATGCACAATTACCAGCGGTTTGTGACTCAACAGATTCATTACTCGCTCGAAGCCCGGGAAGCTGAATACGAATTACTGCCGATAGGTGTCGATCAGGGATTGGGAGGATTGATTTGGAGTCCGCTTGCCGGAGGATTGCTTTCCGGAAAATATACCCGCGAAATGCAGGCTCAACAGGGAACCCGTTTTGCCGAAGGATGGACGGAACCGCCTGTTCGGGATTTTGAAAGGTTGTGGCGCATAGTGGATGTTGTTAATGCTATTGCCAACGAGAAACAAATTTCCGCTGCACAGGTTTCGTTAGCATGGCTTCTTCACCGTCCGGGTGTGTCGTCGCTGGTAATCGGAGGACGTTCCATCGAGCAAATAAAGATTAATATTGCTGCCTCCGAAGTAAAACTTACGGAAGATGAAATGCAAAGACTGAATGAAGTGAGCAAACCGGCGCTACTGTATCCTTACTGGCATCAGGCTGTATTTGCAAAAAATAGAATGAGCCCCGGCGACAAGGTATTGCTCGATGGATTTATAAAAGACAAAACAATATAACTAACTACTATTTGAGAATATTATGAAACGATCAATTCAATTTTTTACTTTGGTTTTTCTAAGTGTATTTTTGTTTTCAGCTTGCTCAAAAACAACCCAAAATGACGAATCGGCTAACATGCTGAAAGTTTCCGGCGATCAGATTGTCAATCAGAAAGGCGATACCGTTTGCCTTCGCGGTTTTGGACTGGGAGGTATGCTTCACATGGAAAATTTCATCGACGGCTATCCGGCTAACGAAGAAACTATGCGCGAAGGCTTACTGAAAGTGATGGGCGAAAAGCAATACAAGCTTTATTTCGATACGTTCCTGAAAAGTTACTTTACCGAACCCGATGCCAAATATGTTCACAGTTTGGGGCTTAACCTGATTCGCATTCCAATTAACTATCGCCATTTCGAAGACGACATGAATCCGGGAGTCATTAAGGAAGAAGCATTTGCCTATCTTGACAATGTAATTCAACTGTGTGCCAAATATAAAATCTATACCATCATTGATTTACATGCGTTACCCGGTTGTCAGAACCAACACTGGCATAGCGATAACCCGACTCATTTGGCTTCGTTTTGGTTGCACAAAGAATTTCAGGACAGAGCGTTGCATTTGTGGGAAGTTATTGCCGAACGCTATAAAAATCAGCCGTGGGTAGCGGGATACGATTTGATTAACGAACCTGCCGAACCAACCGGCGAGAAATTAGTTCCGTACTACAAACGACTTCAGGAGGCGGTTCGCAAAATTGACAAGCAACACATTCTATTTATCGAAGGTGATAAATACGCCGTTGATTTTAGTAAGTTTAATGAAGTGTGGGAAAATGTGGTTTATACAAACCATGACTATGCTACTCCCGGCTTTATTCATGGCGGTGATTATCCGGGTGTTACGAATAACAAGTATTACGATAAAGACACACTGGAGCATGACTATCTTAAAAAGAGTGAGTTTATGTATTCCCATAAAGTCCCGCTTTGGGTAGGTGAATTTGGTCCGGTTTACACCGGCAATTCGGCCAAGGATGAAATGCGTTATCAGGTTTTGAAAGATCAGTTGGCGTATTATAACAAATACAAGGTAAGTTGGTGTATCTGGCTTTACAAAGACATGGGCTTACAGGCTATTATGCACCAAAACGCAAACACGCCTTATATGAAGTTAGTCTCTAAATTCCTGGCACGCAAAGATTCATTGGGTGCTGATGCGTGGGGCTCAAGCGACAAAAATATCCGACAGGTTATAGCGCCTCTCGAGGATTTATTTAACAAGGAATTCCCCACCTATAATCCTTATCCGAAAGGTTATAAAGGTGATATTAATTTATTTATCAGACATATACTTATTGCAGAAGCATTAGTGCCTGAATATTGCAATTTATTTAAAGGTCTTTCGGACGAACAGGTTGTTGCGCTTGCAAAGTCATTCAGTTTTGAAAATTACGTCAAACGCGACCGGTTGGAAAAGATTATGACCGGTAAGGAGAAATAATCCACCGACTAATAAGGGTAATGCGAATCGAAGCTGATAGTTGCTTCGGTTCGCATTCTTTTTATGGGCGGCTTTCAAAATCCCATCAACAGTTGTTGAAACCCCTTTGCAACCGTTGCATAGTACCATCAACAACTGTTGAGACCCCTTTACAACCAATGCAGAGTACCATCAACAAGTGTTGAAACCCCTTTGCAACCGATGCAGAGTACCATCAACAACTGTTGAGACCCTTTGCAACTGATGCATAGTACCGTCAACAACTGTTGAAACCCCTTTGCAACCGATGCAGTGTACTTTCAACAGTTGTTGAGACCCTTTTACACGGGACTAATCATGAAATTGTGTCTGTAAAATAAAGCCTTCGTCAGAGATGAGGGGAAGGAGGATTCTTTGGGTCAACAGAATTCCGATTCTGTTTCTATATCTCTCTGAACGGAATCGGAATTCCGTTCGCCCTATACAAAGAATGGCAAACAACTTTTTTTGTATATAAATTTTGGATTGGTTTTCTAACTCGGAATCTTACCAATACCGGCTAAAATCCCACCATCCACATACAGTATTTGTCCGTTCACAAAGTTGGAAGCGTCGGAAGCTAAGAAAATAGCCGGACCGTATAAATCTTCGGGTGTACCCCAGCGGCCGGCAGGCGTACGGTTGACAATGAAAGCATTGAACGGATGATCGTTTTCACGAAGTGGAGCTGTTTGTTCGGTGGCGATGTAGCCGGGTCCGAGTCCGTTGCATTGAATGTTGAACTCGCCGTATTCGGCGGCAATATTTTTGGTCAGCATCTTCAAACCGCCTTTGGCAGCCGCATAAGCCGAAACAGTTTCCCTGCCCAACTCGCTCATTAAGGAGCAAATATTGATAATTTTACCATGACCTTTCCGAATCATTCCGGGAATAACTGCTTTTGAACAAATAAATGGTCCGGTCAAATCTATATCAATTACTTCGCGAAATTCATCAACGGTCATTTCGTGCATAGGAATGCGTTTGATGATGGCTGAATTGTTAACAATAATGTCGATGGTCCCAACTTCTTTTTCAATGAGTGCAACGATTCCTTTTACAGCTTGTTCGTCAGTAACATCACATACAAAGCCATGAGCTTTAATTCCATCGGCTTTAAAATCTTCAAGGGCTTTATTTACCTTATCGGCAGTACGACAGTTGAACACGATGGTTGCACCAACTGAAGCAAATGCTTTGGCTAGTCCATAACCAATTCCGTGCGATGCACCGGTTACAAATGCAATTTTTCCCGTTAAATCAAATAGGTTCATAGAGAATATTGATTTTGAGCAGCAGATTACTTGACTTTGATTAACCAAGCCAGATTGACCGATAAATTTAAATTATTTGAGGAGTTGAAATAGTCAATATTTCGGTTGGAACTGGAATAGATGTTGCTTAAACTGTAATAGGCACGGGTGTCAAGTTGCAGCGCGTTTTTGCCAACAGTGAAGAGAACTCCAAATCCTCCACAAAGTCCGTAGTCAAATAAATTTTGAATTTTGGCAATCTGTTGTTCTTCTGTTGAAGCTGTTACTTTATTCACCAGTTCTTTCTCTGAAATTAAATAACTGATTTTCGGTCCCAGATTAAAGAAAAAACGACTTTTCTTGCCGATATAGATATGAGTCATAAAAGGCAATTCAACGTAATTCAATTGGCGTGCATATTGTCCTGATGATTCTGTCCAACCTCGTTGACTAAAGTTGAGTTCGGCTTGCATTCCCACATTTTGTTCGGCAATGTACCGCATCACCAATCCTCCGTTGTAGCCTCTAAGAAAACCCTGATCAACAGTGGGGTTGAACATGATTTTCGACTCGGTTATCCCAAAGTTTGCCCCGATGTAAAGTTCAGGCTTCATTAACCTATCCTGAGCAACAAGTGCTGACCCTGATAGTAGTAAAATGATAACGGGTAGTATGCAAAATCGCATTATTTTGTTATTCAACATTATCACCTAAATATAAGCGTTGATTAATAAAACCTGTTTTAGAAGAAGTTCTTTCAAATAAAGGTTGCGATTGAAGGAATGGGATTGAGTTCAACCCTCCGAGTTTAGAGGTAAATTTACTTCCATACCGACTTATGTAATTGATAAAATAATTGGTTAAATCATAACCCAACATATCATAACGAGGTGAATCGTTGCTCACATCCTTTCCAAAATACTGATCAAACTTGGCATTGTAATCGGCAGAAAGTGATTCATTCATGTCGGAAATAAAGGGCGAAATAAAGATACTTGGAACTTTATTGCCAATTTGTGTTCTCCAACTGAATGGTTCAAGTAGTACAATGTCGTACTCGGATGCAATGGATACAAGTTTGTTTAAACTAGGATTAAAAACCGAATATTTTTCGGTATCAATAATAATCAGGTTTTTCACACCCTTTTTCAGGGATGAAGTCCAGCTTAAATTGCTTGATGAGCCCAAGTCGATTACTTTGTAGGGCTTTTTTTGTTTGCTGAGTTCAGCTTTCATAGCTTCCTCCTTTATTTTTCCATCGTCCGAAGGGCTAACATCAGGTATTTCGGCAAAAACGACCGACATATTCTTAAGTTTTCCGTTGAGTTGTTCACTCAGGAATTTCATTTCGGCATCCGTTCCCGGATTAAACTGGAAAAGATATGGATTTGATTCAATATCTGATACTTTTGCCGTAAATGGAATCAAGGTGTTTATTTTATTTTCCTTTGCAAAATTAGCAACCAACGAAACCTGATTACTGAATGCCGGTCCGATAATCAGATCAACAGTCTTTAATTCAGGGTCGTTTAGCAATTCGCTAACCTTTTCCGTTGTTTTGTCGGTGTCATACGTGTAAATATCGAACGAGATACCCTTTTCTTTTGCTAATTTGATAGCCAGCAATGCACCGGCATAAAAATTCTGAAAGCGTTCCAACACCGGTTCTTTCTTTGTTTGCTCTATCATGAACGGCAACAGGAATGCAATCTTGATGTGATGAGTTTCTGTAAATTGCTCAACAGCTGCTTTTTTTACTTCCTGAACGGTTGTTTTAATAGCATTGCCGGCTGGAGATTTCTGCATTGGCTTAGCGGAGATTATCAATTCGGTACCAACATTCAGTTTCGTTTCAACTCCGGGATTTAGCTTAATAACATCTTTTATGTCAATATTATACTGTTTGCAGATTGACAATAATGTTTCCTTTGGCAGCACTTTATGTGTGATAAGTGTTGAACTTGAATTTTTCTTTTTCTCAACGTCTTTTTGCTTCTTGATCTTATCTGAATCGGGGATGTTAAGTGTCATTCCTTCGCGTAAACCGTTTTTCAAATCGGGATTCAACTTTTGTAAATCTTCCTGACTGATGTTATACTTGTGGCTAATAGCAAAAAGTGTTTGTTTCTTTTCAACTTTATGTTCAAAGGTAGAAACCTCGTTAGCGATATGCTTTGATGGGATTGGAATAAGGATTTCCTGGCCAACTTTCAGCCCATTTTTTACTTCAGGGTTGATCTTGCTAATTTCATCGATTGGGACTTCAAATTTACGTTCTATGGCCATTAATCCTTCACTTGGCTGAACTTTATAAACGTAATATTGACTTCCATTTATTTTCTTAACCGGGTAATTGCTGTTTTGTGACATTAAACTGAATGCCAGTAATATAATGCAGGAAAGGATCAAACCAATTCGTTTATTTTTCATTTATAAATGCAGTTTACAATTGATTTATTTATTTGAGTTGCAAAAGTACTAAAATATTACATGAGCGAACTTAAATAGGTAATAATTCGGTGTTTTTTTTGTTATTGATAAGAAAGATGTACTTTTGTGTAAAATAACTGAAATGTTGTCCACTTTAAGCGAAAAACAATGAAAAAATTAATTCTATCAATTACACTACTTCTTGTCGCAATTTTTGCTTCGGCACAACTTACATCCACCACTGGAAAATTCTATACAAATTACCCCGGAGTTGACTATGTCGTTATTTTTAATGGAATAACGGGTTCTACTGAAATAAATTATACTGGTAATGGAACAAGTATCAAATGGTATAAGTTTTCTAATCCCACCGTTTCAATAAGTAATTTGCCGTATATTTCGCCGGAAGATGCAACAGGTTATTTATTGAATGTAGATGGAGTTGTAAAGAAAATCTGGGTGATTGATTATAAAAAATTCCTTACATTATCCGACTATTCCATTGACGCCGAAAATAATCCTTCCGCTCAATGTAAGCAAATGAAATTGTTATTAAAGGCTCCAACAATGAGTTATCAAACGCCTGATGGAGTAAACCATACTATGAATCGTAATTTCAGCATAAAATATAAAACGTTGAAATGGAATAACACAAGCTGGGGACAAGTCGACTCGGTTAAAAACGTCACATTTCCTACCACCGAGCAATATATAAATACACCCTTTTGCAACACCACTTTTACGCTTAGTGGCGATCAGTTTGCTGCCGATTTGGGACTTTCTCCAATTAGTGTAAATAGTTCACAGTACGTGACAAAAGCTGTTATTTGCAAGTTAACATCTAATGTTGCCTTGCGCGATTCAACAAACGAAGCTGAACGTCCTTCTAATATAGCACAGGTAAGTGGTTCATCACCAATGGATATCCGATTCTATAGTAATGGTAATGATCCTGTACCACAAGCTTATAATTGGCAACTTACGAAAAATAAAAACCTGATTACCAGTAGCACGAATAAGGATTTTGCATATACATTTACCGATGCCGGTACGTACAGGGTTCTTGTCACAGTCAGCAATAATATCTGCTCTTATTCCGATTCGTTGATTGTATCTATCTCAACATCTCAAATTCAGGTTCCTAATGTGTTTACTCCGAACGGCGATGGTTATAATGATGAGTTTCGCATTGCCTATAAATCCATTCTTACTTTCCAGTGTTGGGTTTATAACCGATGGGGCCGACAGGTTTATACTTGGACAGATCCGATGAAGGGATGGAATGGTAAAATAAATGGAGTTGATGCGCAGCCTGGACCTTATTTTTACGTGATTAAAGCATATGGTTCGGATTACGACCCAAAATCAACTCCAAATCCTGTTACACACCGACGCGTGGGAGAATATCTATTGAAAGGTGATATTAATCTCTTGAGAGGGGAAAAGTAGAATAAATTTGTGTTGTTGAATTTAAAATAGTTTGCCCTTAAATAATGAATATACTTATCACTGGCATTCATGGTTTTGTGGGTGGAAACCTAGTTATTGCCCGTTAAATGACTCCACATCATACTTTATTTAACCGATTGGTCTCCAACAAAAATGCAAAGAAAACGAATTTGTATTCGCTTTTTACGTAATTTTGTGAGCGAAAATTTAAATCAATACCATTATGAATATTACCGAACGTTTTCTTAAATATGTAAGTTTCACAACAACATCGGATGAAAATACAAATATGACTCCCAGTACACCTGGACAAATTTTATTGGCTAATTATTTGGTCGACGAACTTAAAACTCTTGGCTTAAAGGAAGTTGATATCGATGAAAATGGCTATGTAATGGCCACTTTGCCTGCCAACACAGATAAAGCGATTCCAACGATTGGATTTATTTCTCACATGGATACAAGTCCGGATATGAGTGGTCGCCACGTGAAAGCTCGCATTGTAACTAATTATGATGGAAATGACATCATTTTGAACGATGAAAAAGAAATTGTTTTTGAAACGACTAAATATCCTGAAATACTTCAATACAAAGGACAAGACATCATTGTGACTGATGGTACAACTTTGTTAGGTGCCGACGATAAAGCGGGGATTGCGGAAATAATTTCTGCAATAGAATACCTGATTGCTCACCCTGAAATTAAGCACGGTAAAATCCGGTTGGGTTTTACACCCGATGAAGAAATTGGCCACGGTGCCGATCATTTTGATGTGGCGAAGTTTAATGCCGACTGGGCTTACACCATTGATGGTGGTGAAATTGGTGAATTGGAATATGAAAATTTCAATGCGGCCAGTGCAAAAGTTTATTTCAAAGGTCTCAACGTACACCCCGGATACGCTTACCACAAAATGGTAAACTCCATGCGCATTGCGCAGGAATTTGTAGGAATGTTGCCCCGCTGGGAAACTCCCGAACATACTCAGGACTACGAAGGTTTTTATCATCTGCTTAATGTGGACGGTTCTGTTGAGAAATCAACACTCAGCTATATCATCCGCGATCATGACCGCGACCGCTTTGAACGTCGCAAAAAGGAAATGCAACACTTAGTCAATAAAATAAATGCCGAATTTGGCGAAGGCACTTCAACGCTTGAAATCAGAGATCAATACTACAATATGCGGGAGAAAATTGAACCTGTAATGCATGTGGTCGATTTGGCTTTTGAAGCCATGGAGGCAGTTGGAGTAAAACCCAATGTAAAACCGATTCGTGGCGGTACCGACGGATCGAGACTTTCTTACATGGGACTTCCTTGTCCGAATATATTTGCCGGTGGTCATAATTTTCATGGACGATTTGAATATGTACCGGTTCAATCCATGGAAAAGGCGATGATGGTAGTAGTGAAGATTGTAGAGTTACTAGCAAAAAAATAAATTTGAAATTAAAAAATACAAACAAAAAGCCTCTTAAGGGTTTTGGGTCTTATGAAAACAACACCATTTACAGACATTCACATCGCTCTTGGAGCAAAAATGCATGAATTTGCAGGGTATAATATGCCAATAGAATACAGCGGAATTACAGATGAACACTTGACGGTTCGCAGTGGAGTGGGAGTGTTCGATGTTTCGCACATGGGCGAATTTTGGGTGAAAGGCCCGAATGCATTGGCATTCCTTCAAAAAGTAACTTCTAACGACGTAGCTTCGTTGCCGATAGGTAAGGCTCAATATTCTTGTTTCCCTAACGGAAAAGGAGGTATTGTCGACGATTTGCTGGTATATCATTTCGAACCTGAAAAATATCTGTTGGTAGTCAATGCGTCTAATATTGAAAAGGACTGGAATTGGTGCATAACCAACAACTCTGAAAAAGCTGAACTGGAAAATGCATCCGATTGGATGGCACAATTGGCCGTTCAGGGACCCAAGGCAACAGAATTATTGCAAAAGCTTACAACGGTTGACCTTGCTCAAATCCCTTACTACGGATTTAGCGTAGGCGATTTTGCCGGAATTGATAATGTGATTCTTTCCAATACCGGCTATACGGGAGCCGGAGGTTTTGAATTGTATTTTTATCCTGAAGCAGGCGAGAAAATTTGGAATGCACTTTTTGCTACTGGTGCGGAATACGGTATCAAGCCGATAGGTCTTGGTGCTCGTGACTCTTTGCGCCTAGAAAAAGGATTTACCTTGTACGGAAACGATATTGATGATACCACTTCGCCTATCGAAGCAGGGTTGGGTTGGATTACCAAGTTCGTGGATGGAAAAAACTTTATTGACCGCCCATTGCTTGAAAAACAAAAGTTTGAAGGAACAACTCGTAAACTGGTTCGCTTTGAACTGACAGACCGGGGTATTCCTCGTCATGGGTATGAAATAGTAAATGAAGCGGGCGAAAAGATTGGCGAAGTTACTTCTGGTACCATGTTGCCCGATACCAAAAAAGGAATTGGGATGGGGTATGTGCAGTCAGCTTACGGCAAACCTGACTCAAAAATTTATGTTCAAATACGTGCCAAAAGCATGGAAGCTACTGTGATAAAGTAATCAAATAATTACATAAAAAAACCTGTCAGTAAAAATGCTGACAGGTTTTTTTTTGCTTGCTTGAAAATTTGGGTCGATTAGCTAATGCGTTCCAAATTATTTGTTCTGATTTTTTCTTCAACAATGGCATCAAGAACCGCGATAGCAGTCATGTTTACAATGTCGCGAACCGAACTTTCCACATCCAAAATATGAATTGGTTTGTTCAATCCCATTTGGATTGGTCCGATTGTTTCAGCAAGTCCCATTTCAATCAACATTTTGTATGCCGTGTTGGCTGAACTTAAGTTAGGGAAAATCAATGTGTTTACATTCTTTCCGGCTAACTTGGAGAATGGGAATTTTTTATCGCGTAAATCTTTGTTCAATGCGAATGTAACTTGCATTTCACCATCCACGACCATTTCGGGATAAGTTTGGTGAAGCGTATCAACTACTTGGTGAACGCTTGCAGGGCTACCTGTTTTGTCCGAACCAAAGTTTGAGTATGAAAGCATAGCCATAACCGGATCGTGTGCGAAGAATTTCACAGTGTCGTGAGTCAATTTTGCAATATCAATCAAGGCTTCAGTTGTTGGGTGACGATTGAAAAGCGTATCCGCCAGGAAGAATGTACCTTTTTTGGTGTTCATAATGTGCATGGCAGCCATGTACTTTAGTCCAGGACGTAAACCAATAACATCTTTGGCTGCTTGAATTGAATCGGCATATTTAGTGTATACACCAGTGATCAATGCATCAGCTTCACCTGTTTCAACCATCATCATTCCGAAATAGTTGCGTTCGTACATTTTTTCATAAGCTTCGTCGAAAGTCATACCTTCGCGGCTACGCTTTTCCGAAAGAATAGTGGCGTATTTAATACGACGAGCTTCTTCACGATCATGACGAAGATTTACGATTTCAATTCCGGTTAAATCAATATCGTTTTCAGCAGCTATATTGCCAATTTTTTCTTCGTTTCCAATTAAAATTGGGAAGCAAATACCTTCGGCCAATGCAGATTCAGCAGCCTTAAGCATGTTCAAGTGATTTGATTCCGAGAATACAACGCGTTTTGGAGTTTCACGGGCTTTGTCGTAGAAATGACGGAGCATTTTGTTGTCGCTTCCCATCAATGCACGCAATTTATTGTTGTATTCTTCCCAGTCGGTAATAACTTTGCGGGCAACACCTGAATCGATAGCTGCTTTGGCAACTGCAGGAGAAACGATAGTCAACAAGCGTGGATCAAGTGGTTTTGGTATAATGTAGTCGCGACCAAATCCAAGGCTTTTCAGTCCATAAGCAGCATTAACCACATCTGGAACAGGTTTTTTTGTCAGCTCGGCAATTGCCAAAACTGCGGCTTTTTTCATTTCTTCATTGATACATTTAGCACGAACATCCAACGCACCACGGAAAATGTAAGGGAATCCCAATACATTATTGATTTGGTTAGGATGATCTGAGCGACCTGTTGCAAAAATGATGTCTTTACGAGCCGATAATGCATCTTCATACGAAATTTCAGGATTTGGATTTGCCAAAGCAAAAACAATTGGATTTGCATTCATCGAGCGAACCATGTCAATTGACAAAACACCTGCAATTGATAAACCTAAGAATACATCCGAATCCTTCACAGCTTCAGCCAACGTTGTTATTTTTCTTGATGTTGCAAACGGTTTCTTGCGTGAATTCAAATCTGTACGCTCTTGATTGATTACGCCTTTTGAATCAACCATTACGATGTTTTCGAGTTTAGCTCCCAACATCATATACAATTGAGTACATGAATTTGCAGCAGCACCGGCACCATTTACAACGATTTTTACGTCTTCAATTTTCTTTCCAACCAATTCCAATGCATTAATAAGACCTGCTGACGAAATAATTGCTGTTCCGTGTTGGTCATCGTGCATCAACGGAATATCCAGTTCGGCTTTCAAACGTTCTTCAATTTCAAAACATTCAGGAGCTTTAATATCTTCTAGGTTGATACCACCAAAAGTAGGAGCGATTGCTTTTACTACCTGGATGAATTTTTCAGGATCTTTTTCATTTACCTCAATATCAAAAACGTCAATACCTGCGAATATCTTGAACAATAATCCTTTTCCTTCCATAACCGGCTTTCCAGCTAAAGCACCTATATCGCCCAAACCAAGAACAGCTGTTCCGTTTGAAATAACAGCCACCAAATTACCTTTTGAAGTGTAATCGTAAGCTGTTTCAGGATTTTTTTCAATTTCGAGACAAGGTTCTGCAACGCCTGGTGAATACGCCAATGATAAATCGCGTTGCGAACTGTAGGGTTTGGTAGGAACTACCTCAATTTTTCCAGGCTTTCCCATGGAATGATAGAGAAGTGCATCTTCTCTTGTTAACTTTGCCATAATCTTTTGATTGTAATGTAAATTTTATTATTGAATGAGTACTTTTTTTTAAAACTGTCGCAAAAATACAAATTAAAAAATCAATATGAAAGTATTTTGTAGTATTTTATTACATAAATATTACTTTTCAAAATGGTGATCGTCGAACTTAGATTTAAAGTTATGACCCCAAAAAAATCCGAATTTTCTAAACTCCTTTAATACAGGATGTGAGCTGTAAAATGTTCCATTTACAGTGGTGTCGCGCTCTGCACCAATGGGTTTGTTTATTCGATTTTTATACCCTTTTTTCCAACAAACCGGATTAAAATAGGGATTTATATCAATTGCCATACCTGTGGCATGCTTTGAAAAACTGACATTTCGGTAGCAGAAACTGTAAGAATTATTTTTTTGCATGGATTCATCATCATTCCAATCATATTTTACGATAGGAACTGCCCGTTCAACAACAAATTTTCGGCTCAGCAGTGTATCGAAAATAGCTTTTATGTCGCTGCTAATTTCTTTGTTGGTGAGAATTTGCCCTTTGTGTATTTTCCCATCGGTCGAAATGTATTTTACGCTAATTAAATCAAGGTTGTCAATTATCTCTTTTGGAGCTTTAGTTCCTGTTATTGCCTGATCAAAAGTATAATTACAGTCAATTATTTCTGAATCTCTTTTGATTGGTTTAGTTGCTTTTTTTGTTTCTATAGTTTTGGTAGTCTGTTTATTGTTCGGGTTGCAGGAACTCAAAATGATTAAAATGAAACCTACCCAAGTAATTGCTGGAAACCTATACATTTATCGATAATGAACTATTGAACATTGCTTTTTTTCTCCCCACAAATTTATAAAATTTAAATCAAACAGCCTATCTTTATTGGT